>Ga0134125_10009411_pt1 | contig 11003 bp, 15 predicted proteins | sample KB31751_FD_96464 | JGI IMG/M metagenome (GOLD analysis project Ga0134125, IMG submission 96464) | Terrestrial soil microbial communities with excess Nitrogen fertilizer from Kellogg Biological Station, Michigan, USA - KB3-175-1 | ecosystem: Environmental > Terrestrial > Soil > Unclassified ...
CGGTGGCAGCAGCCGAACTCGGCCAGCCGCATCGGCAGGTCGCGGTAGCTCTTGGTGCCCTGGTTGAAGATCTGGATGTGCGCCGGGCAATTCATCGGCTTCAGCGCCATCAGGTCTGCTTTGCCACTCAGCACCGGGCCTTCTTCCTCGGTGCCGGGGACCTCGTCGGGGACCACGAACATGTTCTCGCGATACTTGCCCCAGTGGCCCGACGCTTCCCAGAATTTCGAGCTCATGAGCTGCGGCGTCTTCACCTCGGTGTAGCCGTCCTTGTTCACCCGCCGCCGGATGTACTCCTCCATCTGGTTGTAGATGGTGAAGCCCTTGGGGTGCCAGAACACGCTGCCTGGCGCCTCGTCCTGCAGGTGGAACAGGTCGAGTTCGCGGCCGAGCTTGCGGTGATCGCGCTTTTCGGCCTCCTCGATCATCCGCAGATAATCGTCGAGTTCCTTCTGGGTCGCGAACGCCGTTCCGTAGATACGGCTCAGCACCGGGTTGTTGCTGTCACCGCGCCAGTAGGCGCCGGCGACCTTGGTCAGCTTGAACGCCTGGCCGACGTCCCTGGTCGAGCGCATGTGCGGACCGCGGCAGAGGTCGAACCACTGGCCCTGTCTGTAGATCTTGATCGACTGGTCGGCCGGAATGGCGTCAACCAGTTCGACCTTGAAGTTTTCGCCTTTGGCCGCGAACACGCGCTTGGCCTCGTCGCGGCTCCAGACCTCCTTGGTGAAGGCGGCGCCGCGATCGATGATCTCCTTCATCTTCTTTTCGATGAGCGGGAAGTCGTCCTCGCTGAACGGCGTGTCGCGCTTGAAATCGTAGTAGAAGCCGTTCTCGATCACCGGACCGATCGTCACCTGCGTGCCGGGCCACAGCTCCTGCACCGCCTCCGCCAGCACGTGCGCGCTGTCGTGGCGGATGAGGCTCAGCCCGTCGGGGCTGTCGCGCATCACGAACTCGATCTTGCCATCCCCTTCGAGCGGGTCGCTCAGGTCGCTGAGCACGCCGTTCCACTTCATAGCGACGGTCTTTTTGGCGAGGCTCGGAGAGATGCTTTCGACCACGGTGGTCCCGGTGGTGCCACGCGCATAGTCGCGTACTGCACCGTCGGGGAACGTCACCTTGATCATTTTTCTCTCCATGAGACTGCGGCGGAATTGCCGGAAAATCGCGCCCGGAGGCGCAGGCGGGCTCTTATCATCCCGGCCCGAAGGTGTCATCCCGCGGGCAGGACTGGCACATTCGCGCTTCTCTTCCGCCCGCGCCACGGCTGCGCCGACCACGAGCTGCATTAGGCGGGTCTTTACCATTCGATCTTCAATCATGGCCTCCGGGCGTGGCGAGTCGGAGGCGCAAGTGGCCGAGACGTCTGCAGATCGCGTCGTCAGGATCGCGGCCGCGGCGCTTGTTTGCGGCGCCGCCTTTTATGTCAACGACCGCTTCGTACTGGCCAATTTCGCCGGCGGCGCAGACCTGCTCGATACCGGCTGGTTCGCCTGGATCATGGCGGCCGGCGATCCGTGGCTGGCCAATCCGCGCAGCGTCAGCGACCTGAGCTATTTCAACTATCACCTGACGCCGTACCTGTCGGCGATCACGGTCTTCGTCCACGCCATGGGCGTTGACCGGTTCACCGCCTTCGCCCTGCACCAGGGGCTGGCGTTTGCAGCCTTTGCGGCAGGCCTGTGCGGCCTTGTCTTGACTGCCTGGTCGGGTGCGCGCTCCGCGTTGCTGCTGCTTGCGGTCGCCGTGTTTGCGCTCAGCGGCGACGTGCTGTTGCAGGTCGCGAGCTTCCCGCATCCCGAAGTGGCGATCATTGCCTGCTGCGTTCTGGGGAGCGCCTTTTGGCAATCACGCCGTTTCGCCTGGGGAGCCGCGGCTTTCGTCCTGGCCTGCACCGTGCGCGAAGATGGCGGGCTCTACGCCGCCGCCTTCCTGTTCGGGCTCGCCGCGCTCGAACCGCTTTCGAAACGGACCCTGGCCAGCCCGCCGGCGTTGCTGGGCGCTGCCTTGGTCCTTGTCTCGCTGCTGATGTTCTGGATCAAGGCCGCATACTTCCCCGGCTTCGCCGCCTTCGCCACCAACTATTCCGGCGACGGCTGGCGGCACCTGACGCAGGACTCCGTCCGGCTTCGGCTCGGAACCTTCGTCCAAAACCCGCAGGCCTTGACCAGTATCCTCTGCGCGGCCGTGCTGGCGCTCGCCACCTGGCGCTATCTGATCTTCGTTGTCCTCATGGCGCCACTCATCGTCGCGCAGCTTCTCGCGGTCCGCGCCCCGCTCTGGCAGTTCCACTCCTACTATACGTTCCCCTTCGTGGTCATTTGGGCGGGCATTGTCATTGTCGCGACGAGCCGCGCCCGCCGGGGCTCGTTCCGGACTGTCGAGGCCGTGGTGCTGGTCGCGTTCATCGTCCTCGCGTCCGGGCCGGTGCAATATCTCCTGCGGCCTCCTGGCTGGCTTCCCGTCGCGGCGCGCGCGATGGTGACGTCGGTCGGCGATCTTCCCGCCTTTGCCGCAGACCTTCGCAGCTCGATCGCCGCCGTTCCCGGGGCCTGCGTCTCGACCGGCGTTGCCGCGATGATCCCCGACGCCGTCGCAGCCGGCGAGGTGATCGACGCGGCCTTGGGCCTCGCTCACTGCCGCACCGCGTTCCTCTTCCGCGGCGACCTCAGCTACAACGCGCTAAGTTGGAGCGTCGCGCTGTGGCCGCGCGGCACGACCATCGACGGCCGGGTTGAGCGCTACGACCAACGACCGTAGGTCCACGGCAGATACCAGTGTGCCCCGGCGGGAAGCATGTCCGGCACAGGATCGTAACCATGCGTGCCGCCCGGCCTGCACCGCGTGATCCGCGCCAGTCCCATCCAGCCGCCGGGCCAGAACCCGAAGCGCCAGATCGCGTCGCGCGTGTATTCGCTGCACGTCGGCGCATGCCGGCAGTTCCGGCCCATGAAGGCTGAGAGCGTATAGCGGTACAACTGGATCAGCGCGTAGGCGACGACCTTGAACGGAAAGTCGACTACCCGCCAGAATTCCCTCGCAAACTGAGTCAAGGGAATGCCTTACCCCCCTCGCGGACCTCGATCTTGTCGAGGGCGTCGACCACCGCGTCGAACACCAGCAAGGTCGAGGTGTGCCGCGGCGGGTAGTCCCGCACCGGCTCGAGATAAGCGAGGTCGGCCCATTTGCCCGTGGGCGGGGCGCCGTCCGCCTTGAGCATCGCCGTCATCTGCTGACGCAGCGCGCGGAATTCCGCCACGGGGGTGCCGACGATGTGCGCCGCGACGATCGCAGCCGACGTCTGTCCCAGTGCGCAAGCGGATATTTTGTGCCCGTAAGCACATATGTTGCCCTCGTCGGAAATCGCGACGTCGACCTCGATCGACGAGCCGCAGACCCGGCTTACCCGCCGCGCCGAGGCGTCCGGATCGGCCAGCCGGCCGGGGATTGGTTGGTTCGCCGCGATTTCGAGGATCTTTTGGGAATAAAGATCGCTCAGGTCCATTCTAATGCACGTGCCTATGCCTTGGAGGGGAGTCGTTCCCCCCTTATATAATAAGCACTTGCAGCAAGTCAGCGGCGTCCCCCGTCACTGACCATCCGTGAACCGCGAGGTGGCAAACAACGTATTGCCACCGGAAATTGACCGGGGAGTCAAATGGACGCCAGCACCACGCCTGTCGCCGTCAAGTCGTTGTCTGAACACACAATTCACCGCCCGAGCCGCGAGGAAGCGGAAGCTGCCGTGCGCACGCTGATCGCCTGGGCCGGCGATGATCCGGCGCGCGAGGGCCTGCTCGACACGCCCCGCCGCGTCACCAAGGCCTACAAGGAATTCTTTGCCGGCTATCACGAAGATGCCGGCACAATTCTCAGCAAGACCTTCAAGGAGGTCGGCGGCTACGACGACATCGTTCTCGTCAAGGACATCCCGTTCTCGAGCCACTGCGAGCACCACATGGTGCCGTTCTTCGGCAAGGCGCACATCGCCTATCTGCCGCATGACGGCGTCGTCGGGATCTCCAAGCTAGCCAGGCTCGTCGAGGTCTTTTCGAAGCGCCTGCAGGTGCAAGAAGTGCTGACCGCGCAAATCATTGACGCCATCAACGAGCACCTCAACCCCCGCGGCGCGGCGGTAATGCTAGAGGCCGAGCACATGTGCATGTCCATTCGGGGCGTCCATGCACACGGCGCGCAGACCGTGACGCAGCGCTTCACCGGGGTTTTCGCTGAGGAAAAGTCCGAGCAGGATCGCTTCTTCCAGATGGTCCGCGGCCGGGGCTGATCGACCGCAATAGCGATCAAGTCGCCTTTTTCGGGCCGTGGCATAGACTTCGGGCTTCGTGAGGAGACGTCATGTCCGCAATCGCCAAGACCCTCTGGCTGATCGAGTCCCGCTTTCGCGAGACTCCGTCGCTCGACGAGTTAGCCGCGCAGACGGGCCTGTCGCGCTCGCACCTGTCGCGCATCTTTCCGATCGCCACCGGGTACTCGATCTCGTCCTATATCCGCGGCCGTCGCCTAACCGAGGCGGCCAAGGTGTTAGCCGACGGGACGCCGGACATCCTCGGGGTGGCTCTCGATGCCGGATATGGTTCGCACGAGGCATTCACCCGCGCCTTCCGGGAGCAGTTCAAGGTCACGCCTGACGAACTCCGCAAGAGGCGCTCTCTCAACGCCCTGCCTCTCGTGGAGCCGATCAGAATGGACCCTGCCGAAAAAACCCGCCTCGACCCGCCGAAAATCGAAGATCACGCTGGCGTCCGACTTGCTGGCCTTGGCGGCCACTACGATGGAAGCACGCTCGCTAACATCCCGGATCAATGGACGCGCGCTGCGCCCTATTTCCAGGAAATGACCGGCAACCGGGTGGGGGATGCCTTCGCCGTAGTGGGCCGGATGTCCGAAGACTCCGGGGGCTTCGACTATTTCTGCGGCGTGCCAGTGACCCGAAGCAAGGAGGTCGTGCCTGGCCTAAGCGTCATGACCTTGCCGGCCACGCGCTACGCACGCTTCGCCCATCGCGGACACATCTCGGAACTGCGCGCGACGTGCGCAGCTGTCTTTGAAAATGGGCTGCCCGACGCCCGGCTCGAGGCCGATCACAGCTATTTCAGCTTCCTCGAATACTATGGCCCGGACTTCAACCCGCAAACCGGCCTCGGCACCGTCGAGATCTGGGTGGCGCTCAAGGGCTGACTTTGACGCCGGCATGGGGCGGTATTACCTACCGCTCCATGAGCACCACCTTCGCCGATCCAAGCATCCTCACCCATGAGCAACTCGAAGAGGGCACGGTCTTTGCGCCGCGCTTCGATGCGCATGGATTGATCACCGCGGTAGCCCAGGAAGAAAGCGGCCGAGTGCTGATGGTCGCGCACATGAACGCCGAAGCGCTGCAACGCACACTCGAGACAGGTGAGGTGCACTACTACTCGCGCTCCCGCGGCAAGCTGTGGAAGAAGGGCGAAACCTCGGGGGAAGTGCAAAAGCTGATCAAGCTCGCGACGGATTGTGACCAGGATGCCCTGCTCCTCATCGTCGAGCAGTCAGGCCGTGGTGCGGCCTGTCACACCGGCCGCAAGAGCTGCTTCTATCGTGTGTTCAAGGATGGCGCGCTCGCGGGTACCGGCGAGCCGCGCCTGTTCGACCCAAAGACCGTCTATGTTCAATAGTGCGGCGGCGGCGGTTCCGGCGGCTCGGCCAGGGCCGGATTGTCGGCAATCTCGCGCATCCGTTCGCCGAGGTTGCCGATCAATCGCTTGAGCTCGGCAATCTCAGCCCATTGCGCTGTGATAGCACGGCTCAAATCCTCGATCGCCTGCTCCTGATAGGCGACCGCGGTCTCCAGCTTTTCGATGCGTTCGGCTTCGCTCACACCTGTCTCCTTTCGAGCAGCGGCACCAGCAGCAGACCGCCGACAAAGCCGCCGATATGCGCCTGCCAGGCCACCTGGAAGTCGGTATTACCGGTAAACATGGGGACCAGCGGCACGATGCCGTTCAGCACGATCCATGTGAGTGCGAAGAAGCGAGCCGTCGGATTGCGGAAGAACTCGCCCAATGTTGCCAGCCGGCGGCCTAGGAAATGGCGCTCGCCCGTCTTTTCGTCGACCGCGACCACCGGCGGCTGGAAGATGAAGCGGGTGGCTGCCCCGGTGAGTGCGGCGATGCCGCCCGAGGCGCCAAGCAGCACCTGCACTTGCCCCAGCGTCGTCAGCGCAAAGAACAGGGCGCCAAGTGCGGCTCCCATGAGAAACAGCACCAGCATCCGTACTGAGCCATAGCGCTGCGCCACGGGGGTGCCGAAGGCTGCGAGCCAGACCACGTTGAAGCCGACGTGCTCCCACCCGGCGTGGAGAAAGGCGTGCGTGAAGGGCGTCCAGATGATCGGCCAGATGCCGCCATCGAGACCGCTTGCATCAATTACGCGATAGGGAATGAACGCGAGCCAGGCGAACAGCGCGTCGCGGCCGGCTTCGTTAAGAACCAGGTCCGACGCGGCCTGAATCGCGAGCAACAGCCCACATAGAATGAGGACGGGCAGCGGCAGGTTGAATATCGGTTGCCGTCGTGTCGGTGCCAGAGCCGGTTGATTTTCCTGAGGTTTTTGGTCCTCGTTCATTGCAGCTCCAGGTTGTGCAGCCTTCGCACCGACTTATTCACACCACACCCGCGACATTAACCTTAAGGAAGCTTTAAGGGCGATTTCGGCCCGGTCTTTTGCGAGGGTGCGTCCCGGCGGCGGACGGGCCTGTTGGCGCGCTGGCCAGGGCTTGGGATATAGGTTGGCGTTCATGCAAAAACAGAGCACCAAGACGCTCTACGACTACTGGAATACCTTGCGCGGCTCGCGCAGTGCCCCCGACCGCCGTGACCTCGACCCGACGAAAATCCGCGGCGCCCTGGCCAATACCTTCATCCTCGAACTCAACGACGGCCACGAGTTCGACTTCCGGCTCGCCGGCTCGCACATCTGCTCGATCTATTCGCGTGAACTCAAAGGCCGCTCGTTCACTCGCCTGTGGCACCCGCGCGACCGCGACGCGATGGAGACACTGGTGCGCGCGGTCACCGAGGACCATGCGGTCGCGCTCATCACCTTCACCGGAATGACCGCGATCCATACCCGGGTGCCGGTCGAGACGATCCTACTGCCCGTCCGCCACAACGGCTCGACGCAGACCCGCCTTCTCGGTGCCATGACGACCGTCGACGAGCCCTATTGGCTTGGCGTGCAGCCCGTCGTGGAACAGCGTATCAGCGGCCTCCGGCTGATCTGGCCGGACGACCAGTCGCACGCCGACCTGGCGCGGGACGTGGCCGCTACCGTGCCGCAGGAAGTGGTGTTTGCAGCGGCCGGCAGCACGGCACCGCAACCGATGGCGGCGACGGTGTTTGGCCGGCAGGCCCGACGCTATGCGCACCTCGCCGTCATCGATGGCGGCCGGCAGTAAAAAGTCCCGGTTTCCGGGCAATCCGAAGGGGCAAGGTCACATTCGGTTAACCAAAACTGGGTAGCGTCTCACATGTCAAAGTGAGCGGCCTGGGCATGCTGACCAACAACTCTTCTTCGCAGCGAACATCCAGGCCGGCGCGCGCCTATGCGCAGCTACCGAAGTTCCAGCGGGTGAAGGTCTCGGTGCTTGGCCGCTACATGCTCGCCGACCGCCGCGAGTTCCCCTGCCAGGTGCTCGAAATGTCCCCTGGCGATGCCGTGGTCATCGCACCAGTGTCGGGCAACCCCGGCGAGAAAGTCATCGCATATCTCGACCATATCGGTCGCGTCGAGGGGTTGATCACTGAGTCGACCGAGGGTGGCTTCGTCATTGATCTGGCGGCAAGCCCCCGCAAACGCGACAAGATGGCGGCGCAACTCACCTGGCTCGCCAACAAGGATATTCTCAATCTCCCCGAGGATCGTCGGCATGAGCGCGTGGTGCCGGACAACCGCCACTCGACCGTCGTTCTGGACGACGGTCGCCGCTACAACTGCAAAATCATCGACATTTCCCTATCCGGCGCCGCCATCGAGCTCGCGGTCCGGCCGGCTATGGGGACACCAGTGACTCTTGGCCGCATGCGGGCGCGCGTGGTGCGACATTTCCAGGACGGCGTCGCGGTCGAGTTCACCTCGGCCCAGGAGATGCTAACGGTGGTGCAGCAGAACCTGCGCATCAACTGATCACCGGCGCCTCATGCATGGTTAATTCAGTCTCACCCGATCCCATAAAACTCGACTAAAAACTCGCTTGGAGTTTTCCGAGTGAGGCAATTTGGCGGCGGCATCGTGTTCCTCGATCAGGGGAATACGAAATGTCCAACACCATTACAGTCACGCTCGGCGGCACGCTGATTGCGGCCGTCATGTTCACCTCGCCGGCCGCAGCCGGCGGCCTCACGCCGATCGACTTCACCAATGTGGCGTTCGCGCCCGACACCGGTTCGACGAGCATTCCGATCGGCGCCGCTGATTTCTGCAGGCGCGAGCCCACCGCTTGCCAGCCGAATAAAACGGTGGTCCAGGCGGAGACACTGACGCCCGCAAGCTGGAGCCAGCTCATCGCGGTCAACGATGCGGTCAACCGCAAGATTGTCCCGGAGACCGACCAGGACAACTATCATCAAGTCGAGTACTGGACGTACCCGGCCGACGGACGTGGCGACTGCGAAGACATCGCGCTCGAAAAGCAGCGCGAGCTGATCGCCGCCGGCTGGGATCCGAGCACGCTGCTGATGACCGTGGTGCGTGAAGCCGATGGCAACGGCCACGCCGTGCTGATGGTCCGCACCGACCGCGGCGACCTCATCCTCGACAACCAGAACGGGAAGGTCCTGCTGTGGAAGGACACGCCCTACGCCTTCATCAAGCGGCAGTCGCAGGCCGATGCCGGCAAGTGGGTCGCGCTGAACGACGACCGCGCGACGGTCATCACCGCCGCCACGAACTAGACTGTAGTTTTGAGTTCTCGGGCCCTTCCCTGATCAGTGGTGCCCGATGAAAGTGGGGCCGGCTCTCCCCCGAGGCCGGCCCCACGCCCTTCCCCCGTTTGGAAGGTGGTCCTAGGGAACGATCGCCAGATAGAACCCCAGGAAGAACAGGCCGGTGATGAAGGCCCAGCCGAATGCAACCAACGCGCTCAGCAGCACCGAACCCATCGAGAGCGTGCCATCGTCCTGTTGCTTCCAGCCCAGCTGGAGCATGATGAAGGGGCCGCACAGAAAGCTCATGGCCAAGTGCCCAAGCGTGTGCAGAAAGGTCTTCCCGTCATAGCGCAGGATCGCCTGTTCGTGGAACACCCACTGGTAGAAGTAGGTTCCTGAGCCGGCGATCGCGAGCCCGACCGCCATGATGAAGCCTGCCAGCATCAACTCGAACATCACGACGCAACGCCTCGACGGCCGCGTCAGCTGCGCGGCTCTGTTAACTCTTCGTTAATCATATGAGGGGCGAGATCGGCTGTCATCAACGTCCCTACCGACTGGTTAATTTGTCTATGGCGACACCCGACTTAGCGATGGCAGGCAAGCGCGAGGCCCATTCGGTGGGCTTCAACCTCGGTGTGATCGCGCTCTTTGCCACCCTGCTCGGACTCGCCGTCGCTTATCTGATCAGCGGCGCAGAGCGCGGACACGCTGCCGCGGCTGGTCAATCGCCACAGCTGGTCATTCGGACGCTCGGCGGCACCACCCTCGAAATTCCGGCCGGCTGGATGGCCGGCGACGACGACCAAAGCGCAACCGGTTTCGCGCGCCAGGTCGATCTCACACTCAGTCTTCCCCTCGGACCCGACGGCGCCACGCGCAGTATCGATGTAACACTGACGCAGCGCAGCCGGGTCCGACCCAGTGCTTCACTGCTCGATGGCGTCTATCTGCACGAATTCGGCCAGGAGCAGATCGCGGGCCCGCCCGGCTTGATAGGGAAGCCGATGGCGGCGGGCGATGGCTACGACAACGAGACGGTCTGGTACGATCCCATCGCCCCCTCGCCGTTCGTCGCCAAATGCCAAGCGCCAATCGCCGCCGGCCAGCCGGGGAAGTGCCTGAGGACTGTCTATCTCGGCTCGGGTATCGCCGCAGTTTACGGCTTCGACGACGACATCCTGGTCAACTGGAAGAAGTTCGATGCCGAGTTGCACCCGCTGCTCAGCCGGATCGGCGCCGTCTGACGCTAGATCTCCTCGACCACCACGGCGGTGCCGTAGGCGAGCATTTCGGTGATGCCGTCGGTAATTTCGTTGCTGTCGTAGCGCATGGCGATCACTGCGTTGGCGCTCAGCGCAGCGGCATGTTCAATCATCAGGTCGAGCGCTTCCTGACGGGAGGTTTCGGCAAGGGTCGTGAACAGCGTCAGGTTTCCGCCCACGATCGACTGCAGGGCCCCGCCAAGCGTACCCAGCACGCTGCGCGACCGAACCGTGATGCCGCGCACCAGTCCGAGCACGCGAACGACGCGGTAACCCGGCAGGTCGTTCGTGGTAGCGACGATCATTTCACCTCATCCAGATCCTCTTCGAGGATCGCCATCTGGAAATTGTAGGATTTGTCGCCGTCTTCGTCGTCGACATAGATGAGGCCGAGAAACTCTTCGCCGAGATAGACCTCGACGCTGTCGTTCTGCTTCTGGCGCGGACGGACATCGATGGCGCGGTTGCTGAACTTGAGCTGCAGATACTTCTGTAGCTTGATGATCTCGGGGTGGTTCAATCCGCGGCTCCGCGACAAATCAAGAGGTTTCGGTGCGCCACAATAGGCGTTCGACCGCCCGGAGCAATCCCGGAGGGTGGCTTTTCCGGTAGCGATGCGGCCAAACTTCGGCAGTCAGCCGCTCTGATCCAGGAAAGACGCGACCTGGTCCATCACCGAGGACGGCTGCGGCGCTCCCGCTTCGCCGACGATGCGGGCCGGCACGCCGACCACGGTGACGCGCGGCGGTACATCCTTGACCACCACCGATCCCGCGCCGACGCGGGCGCATTCGCCGATCCGGATGTTGCC
>Ga0134125_10009412_pt1 | contig 11002 bp, 6 predicted proteins | sample KB31751_FD_96464 | JGI IMG/M metagenome (GOLD analysis project Ga0134125, IMG submission 96464) | Terrestrial soil microbial communities with excess Nitrogen fertilizer from Kellogg Biological Station, Michigan, USA - KB3-175-1 | ecosystem: Environmental > Terrestrial > Soil > Unclassified ...
AAGACACGGCTTACTGAGCAGCAGCTGCGCCGCGTGCTGCTGCTGCAGAAGCGCTATGTCGAAGGCTGGTGGGGCGGACGGCCCGCCTCGCTCGCGCATCATGACTTGAGCGGCCTCGATCTCAGCAATCAGGACCTCTCGGGCGCCGATTTCACCGGCGCCAATCTGCAAGGCTGCCGGCTCGACGGCGCGCGGCTCGAGAAGGCCAACCTCTTCGTCGCCGATCTTCGCCTGGCGAGCCTCGGCGGCGCCGATCTGCGAGAGGCCGATCTGCGCGGCGCACGCCTCTGGGGCGCACGGCTCGAGCGCGCCTGTCTCGCCGAGGCCGATCTGCGCGACGGCGCGCTCGCCAATGGCCACGTCGATCCCGGCGCGGGTCCTGGCTACCAGACGCGCTCGGCGGATCTGCAATCCGTGCAGGCGAAGGGTGCAGATTTCTCCGGCGCCAAGCTCGCTCACGCTGCGCTTTCCATGGCCGAGCTCACCGACAGCGTGCTGCGCCGTGCCGATCTTTCGGGCACGGATATGCGCCGCACCAACCTGACCGGAGCGATCCTGGAGAGCGCCGATCTCAGCTACGCCAAACTTAACGAAGCGGTGCTGCGCGGCGCGATCCTCGCCGACGCGAAGCTGGGCGGCGCCGAGCTGCGCGGCGCCGACATCACTGGTGCGATCGTCGATCCCGGCGCGCTGCACGAGGCGGTCGGCCGCGGCGAGCTGCAGGGTAATACGCTGCGCAGCATCGCCGCCGATCAGCTCAGGAAACTGCTGCGGCTCCATGCCCAATGGATCGACAGCGACGGGCGCGAAGGCGAACGTGCCGTCCTGCACGACACCGATCTCAGCGGCCAGGATCTGCGCAAGGTCAATCTGGCGCTCGCCGAGCTCATCCACGTGGCGCTGCGCGGCGCCAATCTTTCGGGCGCACTGCTCGCCGCCTGCGATCTCACCCTTGCCGATCTGCGCGAGGCCAACCTCACCGGCGCGGATCTGCGCGGCGCGACCCTGGCGCATGCGCATCTCGGACGCGCCATGCTCGCCGGCGCCGATCTGGGGCCGCTCGAGCGCGTCGGCGCCGAGGGCATCGATCTGCCCGCCAATCTCGAGGGTGCCAAGTTCTTCAACGCCGATTTGCGCAAGGCCTCGCTGCGCCGGGCGCGGGTCGACGAGGCGGATTTCGGCGGGGCGCTCGTCGATCAGGTCGACTTCAGCGAGGTTGATCTCAGCCGCGCGCGGAACGGGCGCGGCCGGAGCTAAAGCGATGCGTTTGGTCGGCCGGGCCACGATCGCCCCGGCTGGTTCTGTCGCGAGGACGGGCGCGTGCAGACCAACAGCGACATCGAGATCGACACCACGGGCTGGCATCCGAGTCTGATCCGGCTTTACCGTTATTGGACCCGCATCCACCCGCCGGGCGCAGCGCTGCTGCCGGCCCGCCGCCACTTCGATCCGGTCGAGGTACCAGACCTGTTGCCCGGCATCTGGCTGCTCGACGTTCAGCAATCCCCTTTCCGGCTGCGCTACCGGCTTGCCGGCACCGGCATTGTCGACGCGATCGGCCATGAGGTGACCGGACTCTGGTTCGACGAGGCGCATCGGACGATCGGCCAAGATGCCGACCTGATGCGGAGCCTGCGCCTTGCGGTCTGCGATGCGCTGCCGCAGCGCCAGAAGGGCAAGCCGCGCCTCTGGTCGCATCACGAGTTCGCTTTGGTCGAAAACCTGCTGCTGCCGCTGGCTGGCGACGGCAGGCGTGTCGACATGCTCTGCGCCTACACGGTGCTCTACCGCCCCGACGGCTCGGCGGCCTTCTGAGGCGCCCCTCGCTGATGCCGCGCTCCCTTGGCAGGGGCGCTGCGATCGGGAATATAGGGAGAAAGCGAGGAGGACCGCCCTATGCTGACCATGGCTGGCCGCATGGCCCAGCTCGGTACGGAGAGCGCCTTCGAGGTGCTGGCGCGCGCCAAGGCGCTGGAGGCCGAAGGCCGCTCCATCATCAATCTCGGCATTGGCCAGCCGGATTTCGCGACCCCCGGCCATATCGTCGAAGCCGGCCGCAAGGCGCTCGCCGAGGGCCATCACGGCTACACGCCCGCCAACGGCATCCTGCCGCTGCGTGAGGCGGTCGCGGCCGATCTCCAGCGCCGCCACGGCGTCACCGTCTCGCCCGACCAGGTGCTGGTCGTGCCGGGCGGCAAGGTCACCATGTTCTTCGCCGTTATGATGTTCGGCGAGCCCGGCGCCGAGATCATCTACCCCAATCCCGGCTTCCCAATCTATGAGAGCGTCATCCGGTTTTCCGGCGCGACGCCGGTACCGATGCCGCTCTACGAAACCAAGGGCTTCTCCTTCAACGCCGAGGAGGTGCTGGCGAAGATCACGCCGAAGACGCGGCTCCTCATTCTCAACAGCCCGGCCAACCCGACCGGCGGCGCGGTGCCGAGGAGCGAGCTTGACCGGCTCGCCCGCGGGCTCGAGCACCATCCGCATGTCGCCATCATGAGCGACGAGATCTATGGCGAGATGGTCTATGATGGCGCCGAGCATGTCAGCCTGCTGACCTATCCGGCGCTCGCCGACCGCGTCATCCTGCTCGACGGCTGGAGCAAGACGTATGCGATGACCGGCTGGCGGCTCGGCTATGGTGCCTGGCCGAAGGCCCTCTTCGCCGCCGCCGAGCGGCTCGCCATCAACTGCCACTCCTGCGTCAATGCTGCCGCGCAATATGCTGGAATTGCGGCATTAACCGGCCCCAAAGAGGCTTCGCGCGAGATGGTCTCGGCGTTCGCCGAGCGGCGCCGCTACATCGTCGAGGCGCTCAATTCGCTGCCGGGCTTCCGCTGCGCCACGCCGGGCGGCGCCTTTTATGCCTTTCCCAACATCACCGGCACCGGCTTCGACAGCCGCACGCTGCAGAGCCGCCTCCTCGACGAGGCCGGGGTCGCCACCATCTCCGGCACCAGCTTCGGCGCGCTCGGCGACGGATATCTGCGCTTCTCCTACGCGGCGAGCCTGCCGGCGCTTGAGGAGGCTGTCGAACGTATCCGCGGGTGGCTCACCCGGCAGAGCGAAGGGCGCTTCGCGCGGGCGGCGGCCTGTGGATAGCGGCGACTAAGGAGACTGCCTGAGTCTGCGTCACATTGCCCAATTTTTGGGCAGAAATCTCTCTTTGTAGGCAGAAGGATTCGGGCTAGCTTCGGGCTGCTGCGGCGCGGCGCGGCTGGCACGGGTCCTGCTTAAGACATCGTGAATACCAGACTCGGCGGTTGGCGCCGGGTCTTAGCGCGACCGGCGCGAAGGCGGGGACCCATGAAGAAAGTCGAAGCGATCATTAAACCCTTCAAGCTCGACGAGGTGAAGGAAGCGCTGCACGAGGTCGGCATCCAGGGCATCACGGTCACCGAGGCGAAAGGCTTCGGCCGGCAGAAAGGCCATACCGAGCTCTATCGCGGCGCCGAATACGTCGTCGATTTCCTGCCTAAGGTGAAGATCGAGGTGGTGATGGAAGACACGCTGGTGGAGCGTGCCGTCGAAGCCATCCAGCACGCCGCCCATACGGGCCGGATCGGCGACGGCAAGATTTTCGTCAGCACCATCGACGAAGCGATCCGTATCCGGACCGGCGAAAAGGGCAAGGACGCGATCTGATCCTGGCGAGCAGCGTCCGCCGCCAGGACGTCCGGCCCTCGCTTCGCGCGGCAGCGGGCAACCGAAGGACGATTCAACTACGGGAAAGAGGCTATGTCCGACATTCAAAAAGTCATGAATATGATCAAGGAGCACGACGTCAAGTACGTCGACTTCCGCTTCACCGATCCGCGCGGCAAGTGGCAGCACCTGGCGCACCACATCCGCACGATCTCGGAGGATTTCCTTGCCGGCGGCGTGATGTTCGACGGCTCCTCGATCGCCGGCTGGAAGGCGATCAACGAGAGCGACATGCTGCTGATGCCGGACTGCTCGACCGCGGTGCTCGACCCGTTCGCGGCGCAGACTTCGCTGATCATCACCTGCGACGTGCATGAGCCGCTCACCGGCCAGCCCTATGGCCGCGATCCGCGCTCGACCGCCAAGAAGGCCGAGGCCTATGTCGCCTCCACCGGCATCGGCGACACCGCCTATTTCGGTCCCGAGGCCGAGTTCTTCATCTTCGACGATGTCCGCTACAAGGCGGGCATGAACGGGGCGATGTACGAGATCGACAGCGACGAGGGCCCCTACGTCAGCGACAAGAAATTTCCGGACGGCAATACCGGCCATCGCCCGCCGATCAAGGGTGGCTATTTCCCGGTGCCGCCGGTCGACGGCCAGAGCGACATCCGCGCCGAGATGCTGTCGGTGATGGCGGATATGGGCCTCAAGGTCGAGAAGCACCACCATGAGGTGGCGCCGAGCCAGGCCGAGCTCGGCTTCGAGTTCGGCACCGTGGTCCAATGCGCCGACCACATGCAGATTTATAAGTATGTGTGCCACAACGTCGCCCATCAGTACGGCAAGACGGCGACCTTCATGCCGAAGCCGATCAAGGGCGACAACGGCTCGGGCATGCATGTCCACCAGTCGATCTGGAAGGGCGGCAAGCCGCTCTTTGCCGGCTCCGGCTACGCCGATCTCTCCGATACGGCCCTCTTCTATATCGGTGGCATCATCAAGCACGCGAAGGCGATCAACGCGCTCACCAACCCGACGACCAACAGCTACAAGCGGCTGATCCCGGGCTTCGAGGCGCCGGTGCTCCTGGCCTACTCGGCGCGCAACCGTTCCGCCTCCTGCCGCATCCCGATCGTCTCGAGCCCGAAGGCAAAGCGCGTCGAGGTGCGTTTCCCCGACCCGGCGGCGAACCCCTATCTCGCCTACGCCGCGATGCTGATGGCCGGACTCGATGGTATCCAGAACAAGATCCATCCCGGCGATCCCATGGACAAGAACCTCTACGATCTGCCGCCGGAAGAGCTGAAGGACATCCCGACCGTCTGCGGCTCGCTGCGCGAAGCGGTCGAGAATCTGCGTGCCGATCACGCCTTCCTGCTGAAGGGCGACGTGTTCACCAAGGACTTCATCGAGTCCTACATCGAGCTCAAATACGAAGAGATCCACAACTTCGAGCACACGCCGCACCCGATCGAGTTCCTGATGTACTACAGCGTCTGACCGCAAGTCCCTGAAATATAATGGCAATCCAGGGCGCAATGTCCAACGCGCTCGGGCGGAAGACCTAACGAAAACCAAGGGGGCCGAGCCGCGAGTCCAACGCGCCTCGGCCCCTTTTTTCAAAGGGACTCCAACGTCGGTTCAACGCGTTGGACTCGCTTTGTCGGTCGGCAGCGTTATCCCGACAGCGAGCAATTGGGAAGGCGGATCCTGAGCGCGGCTTCCGCCTGTACCGTACCAATCGCCCGCGGCGGAGGGCTGCAGTGCCCGTGAGAGGGCGGCGTCGAGCAACATGGTCTCCCCTGAACTCCATGGGCACGCGTCGGCCCTTCTGGGAACAGCTGCGGAAGATCGACAGAGATCGGGCGCTCAAGGCGGCGCTCAACGCGACGGTGTCATCCAGCGCATACCGACTGCCGACTTTCCTGTTCGTCGGTCACCTCGCCAAGATGCCGGAAGATGCCGAGTTCCTGCGCGGCTATGCCGCCCAGAGTGAGGCGCAGGCGCTCGCCGTCACCGGGATGATCACCAGCCGCGACGATGGCTTCTGGCCGCTCGCCTGCGAGATCTTCGAGCGGTACCCCAACAGCGACGCCATCCGCAGCAGGCTAACGATTGCCATCGAGCAGCTTGAGCTCGTCCGCGTTGGCAATCACGCGCAGGGCCAGCTCGCGATCGCGGCCGCAATCGAGCGCGCGCGGGACGCCGCCGCGGGGCCACTGGCTCGGCGTCCTGGCCGACAACCTGCGGAGCGCGGCTGCGGCGAATCGCGCCAGCGAAGAGGACCGATTGATCGAAGACTGATCTGGCCCAAGGCCTCGAGGCGTGTTTCGCGCTTTGGTTGCCTATCGGCATGGTTACACCGAATAAGAGTAGGGTGCCCGAATGGCGGCATCCTCGAGAAGAGGCTAGCGTTGAGCCTGTTGCAGTGGAGCGAGGATCGGCCGGATTGGCAGCGCGATGCGCTTCGGCGCATTGCGACCTGCGAGCGCCTGACCGAAGAGGATCGAGGAGCGGTCCGGGCACGCGTGCGTCATGCTCACGGCATCGCCGTTGTCGGCGATATCACCTGCACTCCACTGGCGGCAGCGCATCTTCCCCACGCCGACGCCGGCGGGGCGCCGGCAATCCTGTGTGGCATCGGTCCGGTGCGTCATCTCGACCGCTTGGCCGAAGACCAGGAGCTTCGCTTTGCGGTCGACGGCATCACCGTGGTGTTCGGCGACAACGGGACCGGCAAGAGCGGCTATGCCCGCGCCGCGAAAAAACTGTGCCTAGCGCGGGTGATCGATGAGCTCCGCGGCGACATTTTCGCGGCGCAAGCCTCTCCGCCCGCCCAGGTGCGCATCCGCTATCGCTCTCCTGGTGGCCAGGATGTCGAAGCCCAGGACTGGACGGATGGCCAGGAGCGGCCAGCGGTGCTGGCACGCACGATGGTGCTCGACAGCGCGAGCGTCCGCGTCTACGTGGACGGCCGGAATGAGATCACTTACCTCCCGCGCGAGATCGAGATCGCCGCGCAGTTGGGGGAGCTGTGCACGGCCTTGGGCGATGAGATCAACCGCGAGGCCGAGGCGATCGAGCAACGTTGCCGCGTCGCTCTGGGCGCGGGCTATCGGCCCATTACCCGCGCCGGTCGCCTCGTCTCGGAGCTAAGCACCCAAACGACGATTGCCAACCTGCCGAGCGAAGAGGCGCTGCGCGCCGCCGCTACATGGGACGATGGTAAAGAAAGCGAGCTCGGCGAGATCACGGCCGCACTGACGCAGGATCCCGCCGCACAAGCCGCTGCGCGGCGCCGCGCGATCGATATCCTTCGGGCGCTTGCCGATGACGTAGATGCAATCGTCCCGATGCTTGATGCCGGCGCGGTGGATCGGTTGATGGTGCTGAAAGTCGAAGCTCAGACCGCGGCGGCAGCCGCGGCCTTGTCAGCGCAAGAGACGTTTGCTGGTGAGCCGCTTGCGCAGACCGGACAAGCGGCCTGGCAACGGATGTATGTCTTCGCCCGCCAGTTTGCGGCCGAGGCAGGCATCAGGGCCGAAGAAGAAGACTTTCAGCTCGGCGATCCCTGCCCTACGTGTCAGCGCGATCTCGATGCGGCGGCTGCACAGCGGCTCAATCGTTTCGATCAATTCGTGCGAGGCGCCGCAGCCGCGGCGGCTGTAGCGGCAGGACGCGTGTTTGAGGCGGCGGTAGAGGAACTGCGCGCCACGGCCATTCCGGCCGCGGCGCAATTGCAGCGCAACCTTGCGGAATTCCGGGGGTTCGGCGCGGCGGAAGCTGAACGCGCGCAAGCGGTGGTGAATTGGTTCGCCGCGGCCATGGCGCGCCGCGACGCCGTACTGGCCAATATCGGGGCCAACACGCTCGGCGCGCTTGTACCGCTCCCGGTCCTTTCCTCAGCCGGACTACGTGAGGCCGCCACGACCATCGAGCGCGAGGCAACGGCCTTGGAGACGCAGCCCGCGCGCGATCCCCAGCAGGTGGCGCGCCAGGCAGAGCTGCAGGATGCGAAGCGCCTTTCGCAAGAGCTCGATGCCGTGCTGGTGCGCCGCGCGGAGCTGGAACTGCGCCTGCGCCTCCTTTCGTGCCGGGGGGCGCTCGACACGCGCGCGATCTCGCAATTCGCCACGCGGCGCCGGCGCGAACTGGTCACGCCGGAGCTGCAGAACGGCATCACCGCGGAGATCCGGCGGCTTGATCTGGACCATGTTCCATTGCGGTTCGAAGAGGCCAGTAATCATGGCCGCAATTTCTTCGACCTTGCGCTCGACACCCGCCAGCGGGCCTTGAAATCGCGAGTGCTCAGCGAAGGAGAGCAACGGGCCCTTGGCATCGCCTGCTTCTTCGCGGAAATGAACAGGATGCCTGGCAAGCACGGCATCATCGTCGATGACCCTGTCTCCTCTCTCGATCTGCAGCGGCTGCGCAAAATTGCGGAGCGCCTGGTCGAGGAGGCTGCCGGAGGCCGGCAGGTGATCGTTTTCACCCATCATCTCGTCTTCTACCAAGAAATCCTGGCCGCCGCTGCGGCGCGGACGCCGCAGGTCCGGGCATTGGTGACGCTGATCGGCAAGCGCGATGGTCGCTTCGGTCTAATCTCCGAGGACGATGAGCCTTGGATCGCCAAGAAGGTGGGACGACGCATCGCGGCGATGCGCGAGCGGCTTCGGACCCATCCTCATTTCAACCGCGAAAGTGATGAATACCGGCGCTGGGCGAAGGATTTCTACACGGATTTGCGCGAGACATGGGAACGCCTGGTGGAGGAAGTATTGCTCAACGGCGTGGTCGAGCGCTTCTGCTCGGGCGTGGAGACGCAGAGCCTCAAGGAGGTCGTGGTCGAAGACACCGACTACCAAAGAATCTACGCGGCCATGAAGCGCGTCTCCGAGTTCTCGGGGCACGACATGGCGGCGGGTCGGCAGCTGCCGATGCCGGATCTCCCCGAAATGGGACGTGACCTGGACGAAATCGACGCCTATCGAAATGAGGTGCAGCGCCGCCGAGACGCGCTTCGGGCGCGGCGGCGCGCCCTCGAAGAGCCACCCCTGGCGAATGTCGTATAGGGGGCTTTCAGTGAGCGATACAGGCTTCGCGGCCGTCGAAGGCGAGCGGCCCGCCGCGTCCCAGCCGAACCGGTGAATGGCCGGTCGCTGACCGGTACAAGGCCGAATTCGATTGGCAATCTCTGCGCCCATCCGCCCACTGCAGGAGTGCCGGTAGATGCCGATGATCCTCATCCCGAACGGGCGCCGCATCAAGGAGCTGCGCCGAAAGCGAGAGAGGGGTTCCACGCAGAAGGAGCTCGAATTCAGCACCGGGATCAGCGAACGCGCGCTGCGAAGGATCGAGAATGAGAACCGGCCGACCCAGATCGAGAACCTCCGGCGCTTGGCGGCGGAACTCGAGGTGCCCCTCGAGGACATCGTCTTCGCCGCCAGCGGCCAGCCTAGGTTGGTCCCGACGAACGGCGAAATCGTCAGGCAGCGCCCCTCGGAGCATTCGGAACCCGAGTTCATCGATATTCCCCGGTATTCGACCGCGTCCCTGATGCCGATGCGAAATGTGCAGCAGCTCTACCAAGAGGTCAGCTATGCGCAGGCGATCGTGCCGCACCTTCTCGTCCAGGCGAATTCCGAGCGGCTCGCGCTCATCGAAGAGCTCCTGGGGCTTCTGAAGGCGATCATGGTCCGACATTGGAGCGTGCTCGGCCCCGCGACGCCGGATGAGCACGATAAAGCCGACTTTCCGGAGCTGAGCCGGCAGCGGCGCGTGTCCGATCTCATGGTCTTGCTCAAGGGGAACGACATCCGGATCTGCGCCAACACTCACATCAAGTATTACCAACCCAGAGAGACACCGTGGCTCCCGGAGCAGAAGTTTTTTACCCAGCTCCAAATTGCCTTCGCGTCGCCGGTGGAATACGGCGGGGAAGACGTCTCGGTCCCAGTCGATCACGGGAAGGACATTCGCTTGCCGCGAGATCCCATCCTTCCCTCGCGATAGGAGGCCGCGTGACCGCGATGCCTAATCAAATGCTGGAGCGACAGATCCTTGGTCCACCATATTTTCGTGGATCGCGTTGTGATCGCAGCGCGTATCAGTGCCTACGCTAGTGGGGCGTGAGCGGCGCCGCCGCAGCTTGCCGCACTTTTCCGATTGCATGCCGCTCCGGATTGTTGAACTCTGCAGGGCGTGCCGGGGATGCCGGAGCACGTTTTCCTAATGCGGTTCATCCATTCGTCTGATCTTCAACTCGGTAAGGCGTTCGGGTTCTTCGAGCCGGAGGTCGCGACCCTTCTCCAGGACGCGCGTCAAGGGTCGGTGCGGGCACTCGGCGATGCCGCGATGAGTGTCGGCGCTTCCGCGGTTCTCATCGCGGGCGATGTCTATGACAAGCAACAGATCTCGCAGATCACGTTGGCGAAGCCCGTGGAGGCAATGCGCGCGTATGCCAAGCTGACTTGGCATCTAATGCCCGGGAACCACGACCATCTTCGCGAAAACGGTCTGTGGGACCGCTTGCGCCGGATGTGTCTCCCGGACAACGTCCGGCTACATGTTGGGGAGGGCCCGGTGCTCGTCGGCGACAACGCGGGCGTGCCGGTATTTCTTCTTCCCGCCCCGCTTCGCCATCGCACGAGTTCCGGAGATCTGACCGAGTATATGGATCGAGCCGCGACCCCGGAAGGATCGATCCGCATCGGCATGGCTCATGGGTCGATCCAGGGGTTTGGCAGCGAAGGAGATGCCTCGAACTTCGTCGCGCCGACCCGCGCCGACTCCGCCGGGCTCGCCTATCTCGCGATGGGGGACTGGCATCGGCAAATCAAGATCACGGATCGCGTTTGGTATTCGGGGACACCGGAGCCGGACCGGTTCAAGCTTCCGCCATCGTCTTCCGGCACGCTGTGTAACGGCGGAAGCGCGCTCCTGGTCGAGGTCGGTGGACCTCGCGCGATACCATCCGTAGTTCCGGTCGAGACTGGCCGATATCGGTGGCATCTCCTCGAGCGCACCGTTTTGGAAGATGCCGCGCTCGACGCTCTCGCCGCCGAGCTTCGATCGCTCGAGCCGGATCTCAGCCGCGCCGTGGTGCGTCTTCGCATTGGGGGCGCCTTGTCCCTCGCCGGCCGCGCCGTGTTTGAGGAGCGGATCGGCGAGGCCGTCCGCGCAGCGCTGTGCGCGCTGCGAATCGATGACCAAGAACTCATGCTCGAGCCGACCGAGGGGGATCTCGATGCGATAGATAGATCCGGCTTCGTGCGCGTCGCCGCCGACCGGCTCAGGGCGATGGCTGCCGACCCCGCCAAGGCGCGATTGGCAGGTCTCGCGCTGAAGCGTC
>Ga0134125_10009413_pt1 | contig 11001 bp, 8 predicted proteins | sample KB31751_FD_96464 | JGI IMG/M metagenome (GOLD analysis project Ga0134125, IMG submission 96464) | Terrestrial soil microbial communities with excess Nitrogen fertilizer from Kellogg Biological Station, Michigan, USA - KB3-175-1 | ecosystem: Environmental > Terrestrial > Soil > Unclassified ...
AGTCCCTTGAACAGCGTTGCCGGCAGCGTGATATCGTCGAGCACTGCCGGCTCGCCGCCGTATTCGAGTACGCGGCGCACGACGAACACCGCATCGGATGCCTTGAGCTCGAGCAGCCGCGCCACTTCGGCGGACGCCTTGCCGCGGCGTACGTCGAGCAAACGGCTTGCCGGGTATTCGTCGCGGCCGTCGCTGCGGCGGATGCGCAGAAACCGGAACATCGACGTCTTTTCCTCGGTGTGCGTCGCGACGAACGTGCCCTTGCCCTGTCGCCGCACGACCAGATTGTCGGCGGCGAGCGCATCGATCGCCTTGCGCACCGTGCCCTGCGAAACGCCGAAGCGCGCGGCGAGCTCGATTTCGCTCGGCAGCGCTTCGCCGGGCCGCCATTGCCGCGTTTCCATGTCCCGCAGCAGCAGATCCTTCAGCTGCAGATACAGCGGGCGGAAGGCCGGAGTGTGTTGGACGGCGGTAGCGGGCATCGACGACAGGCGGCCAGAGGCGCCGCGAAGAAACCGGGTGGCTGACGCGGCTTTTATATCTTATATCTTACATAAGAGTCAATTGACACCCGGCCGGCAAAGCCCGTAGAATTTTCCCGCAGGGACGCGCCATGCCGACGGCGGCTTTTCCGCCGGCGGCGTGCCGGGATGCCCGAAGCCTCCCCACCAACCGCCGTCCTGGAGCTCTCGATGAAAAAGCCCATCCGCATCGCGGTGACCGGCGCCGCCGGCCAGATCGGTTATAGCCTTTTGTTCCGTATCGCCAACGGCGACATGCTCGGACGCGACCAGCCGGTGCAGCTGCAATTGCTCGAGCTGCCGATCGACAAGGCGCAGGCGGCGCTCAAGGGCGTCATGATGGAGCTCGAGGACTGCGCATTTCCGCTGCTCGCGGGCATGTCGGGCACCGGCGACCCGAAGTCGGCTTTCAAGGACGCGGAGCTCGCGCTGCTGGTCGGTGCGCGGCCGCGCGGTCCCGGCATGGAGCGCAAGGATCTGCTGCTGGAGAACGCGAGGATCTTTATCGAGCAGGGCAAGGCGATGGACGCCGTCGCCAGCCGCGACGTCAAAGTGCTGGTCGTCGGCAATCCGGCCAACACCAATGGCTACATCGCGATGAAATCCGCTCCGGGACTGCCGCAGAAGAACTTCACCGCGATGTTGCGGCTCGATCACAACCGTGCGCTTTCGCAGCTTGCAGCCAAGTCGGGCAAGCCGGTCGGGTCGATCGACAAGCTGATCGTCTGGGGCAATCATTCGCCGACGATGTACCCCGATTATCGTTTCGCGACTGCCGAGGGCCAATCGTTGAAGGCGCTGATCAACGACGAGAACTGGAACCGCACGGTGTTCCTGCCGACGGTCGGCAAGCGCGGTGCCGCGGTCATCGAGGCACGCGGACTTTCGTCGGCCGCGTCCGCGGCCAACGCCGCGATTGACCATATGCGCGACTGGATCGCCGGCACCGGCGGCAAATGGGTGACGATGGGCATTCCGTCCGATGGCAGCTATGGCATTCCCAAGGACATCATGTACGGCGTGCCGGTAACGACGGCCGACGGCGATTATCAGCGCGTCACAGGGCTCGAGATCGACCCTTTCTCGCGGGAAAAAATGGACGCCACGCTCAAGGAACTCGAGGAAGAGCGCGCCGGCGTCGCGGCGCTGCTCGGATGAACGCCGCCCCTTCGCCCGGCGCCCGATTCCGGGCGGCGCTATCGCGCGAAAAGCCGCTGCAGGTTCCCGGCGCGATCTGCGCCTACCATGCGATCCTCGCCGAGAAGACCGGCTACCAGGCGCTTTATCTGTCCGGGGGCGGGGTCGCGGCCGGCTCGCTGGGCGTTCCCGACCTCGGCATCTCGACGCTCGACGACGTGCTGACCGACGTCCGCCGCATCACCGACGCGAGCCCGCTGCCGCTGCTGGTCGATGCCGACACCGGATTCGGCGCGTCGGCCTTCAACGTGGCGCGCACCGTCCGTTCGCTGATCAAGGCCGGGGCGGCGGCCATGCACATCGAAGACCAGGTCGGTGCCAAGCGCTGCGGCCACCGGCCGAACAAGGAGCTGGTGGCGGCGGAGGAGATGGTCGACAGAATCAAGGCCGCCGTCGACGCCCGCAGCGACCCCGCTTTCGTCGTCATGGCTCGAACCGACGCGCTGGCGGTCGAGGGCTTGTCCGCCGCGCTCGACCGCGCCGGCGCCTACGTCGCCGCCGGCGCCGACATGGTCTTTCCGGAAGCGATCACCGAGCTCGCGATGTACCGGCGCTTCGCCGACGCGCTGGCCGTCCCGATACTGGCCAACATCACCGAATTCGGGGCGACGCCGCTATTCACCGTCGACGAGCTTCGCACGGCCGGCGTCGCGATCGCGCTCTACCCGCTTTCGGCGTTCCGCGCGATGAACCACGCGGCGCTGGACGTTTACCGCGCCGTGCGCCGCGACGGCTCGCAGCGCGACGTCGTCGCATCGATGCAGACGCGCCAGGAGCTCTACGAATTCCTCGGCTATCATGCCTTCGAGCAGAAGCTCGACCGGCTGTTCGCGCGCCGCGCGCAATGATGGCCTGCCCTCCCCGCCCGAGCATCGCGGAGCCCCGATGAGCGAGTCCGCCGCCCCGTCCGCCACGACACCGAAGCCGAAGAAATCGGTCGCTCTGTCCGGCGTCGTCGCCGGCAACACCGCGCTGTGCACGGTCGGCCGGACCGGCAACGACCTGCATTACCGCGGCTACGACATTCTCGATATCGCCGAATCCTGCGAGTTCGAGGAGATCGCCTACCTGCTGGTCCACGAAAAGCTCCCGACGGTGGCGGAGCTTGCCGCGTACAAGACCAAGCTCAGGGGCCTGCGCGATATACCTGACCCGATGCGGGAGATTCTCGAGCGCCTGCCCGCGAGCGCGCATCCGATGGACGTGATGCGCACCGCGGTGTCTGCGCTCGGTGCAATCCTGCCGGAGCGCGAGCTGCACGATACCGGCGGCGCGCGCGACGTCGCCGACCGCCTGCTCGCTTCGCTGGGCTCGATGCTGCTGTACTGGCATCACTGGACGCATCATCACAAGCGCATCGACGTCGAGACCGACGACGAGTCGATCGGCGCCCATTTCCTGCACCTGCTGCACGGCAAGACGCCGCCGGGCGCATGGGTGCGGGCGATGCATACCTCGTTGATCCTTTACGCCGAGCACGAATTCAATGCGTCCACCTTCGCCGCACGGGTCATCGCCGGCACGGGCTCGGACATCTATTCGGCGCTGACCGGCGCGATCGGCGCGCTGCGAGGACCCAAGCACGGCGGCGCCAACGAATTCTCGTTCGAGGTCCAGCAGCGCTACTCCTCACCCGACGCAGCCGAGGCCGACATCCGCCGGCGGGTCGCCAACAGGGAGGTGATCATCGGCTTCGGACACCCGGTATACACGGTCGGCGACCCGCGCAACCGGGTGATCAAGGCCGTGGCGCAGCGGCTGTCGTCCGACGCTGGGGACATGAAAATGTTCGCCATCGCCGAGCGGGTGGAACAGGTGATGTGGGAGGCGAAGAAGATGTTCGCGAACCTCGACTGGTATTCGGCGGTCAGTTATCACATGCTCGGCGTCCCGACCGCGATGTTCACGCCGCTTTTCGTCATTTCGCGCACGGCGGGATGGGCGGCGCATGTGATCGAGCAGCGCAGCGACGGCAAGATCATCCGGCCGTCGGCGAATTACGTCGGCCCCGAAGACGAGGCCTTCGTCCCTTTGGCGCAGCGCAAATGAAGCACCCGGCGCTTCGCCTCGGGTGCGCGCTGGCGGCGGCAACGATCGCCTGGCTGCAGGTCGCGCCCGCCGCCGGGCAGACCGCACCGGCGCCGAAAGCGCAGCCGCCGGCCGCGTCGGCGCCCCCGGCGGCCCGGCCCGCGGCGACTCCGCCGGACGCCGACGGGGCCGCGCTAGCCGCGATGATCGCGGCAGCAGGCGCCGAAGGCGATCACTGGCTCGGCCTGATCGATCACGGCAAGTTCGACGAAAGCTGGACCGCGGCCGCGGTGGTGCTGCAAGAGACGATCAAGCAAAAGGAATGGAGCGCCGATCTCGCTGCACGGCAGGCGAAGCTCGGACGGACGATCATGCGCGAGCGCAAGACGGAGAACTATTCCAAGACGCTGCGCGGCGCGCCGAGCGGCGATTACGTGATCGTCACCTACCTCACCAAGTTCGAAAAGACGCCGCTGGTCGAGGAGACGCTGGCTATCGCCCGGGACGCGATCGGGCAGTGGCGCGTCGCCGGGTACGACATCAAGCTGTCTGCGGTGACGGTGCCATGACGGCGCTGCTGCGCTCCGCCCGCTGGCGCAGGCCCTAGCCTCCGGCACACAGGCTACGACGATGTCCGCGCCCGCTGTCGGCGTCCGCCCCAAACCCGATCAGGTCCTGGTCGACATCGCCGACTACGCGGCGCACTACAGGATCGAAAGCAGCGAAGCCTACGAGACCGCCCGCTACTGCCTGGTCGATACGCTGGGGTGCGGGCTCGAAGCGCTTGCCTATCCGGCGTGCACCAAGCTGCTCGGCCCGATCGTTCCGGGCACGGTCGTGCCGGACGGGGCCCGCGTTCCGGGCACGCGTTTCCAGCTCGATCCGGTGCAGGCGGCATTCAACATCGGCGCGATGATCCGCTGGCTCGATTTCAACGACACCTGGCTCGCGGCCGAATGGGGGCATCCGTCCGACAACCTCGGCGGCATTCTGGCCACCGCCGACTGGCTGTCGCGCACTGCGGTCGCCGCGGGCAAGCCGCCGCTGACGATGAAGGCGGTGCTGACCGCGATGATCAAGGCGCATGAGATCCAGGGCGTGATCGCGCTCGAGAACAGCTTCAACCGCGTCGGTCTGGATCACGTCGTGCTGGTCAAGGTCGCCACCGCCGCGGTCGTCGCGCAGATGCTCGGGCTGTCGGACGGCCAGATCGTCGATACCTTGTCGCTTGCCTGGGTCGACGGCCAGAGCCTGCGCACCTACCGGCACGCGCCGAACACCGGATCACGCAAGAGCTGGGCGGCGGGTGACGCGACCTCGCGGGCGGTGCGACTCGCGCTGATGGTGGCGAAGGGCGAAATGGGTTACCCGTCGGTGCTGAGCGCGAAGACCTGGGGCTTCTACGACGTGCTGTTCAAGGGCAAGCCGTTTACGCTGCCGCGACCCTACGGCAGCTATGTGATGGAAAACATCCTGTTCAAGATCAGCTTCCCGGCCGAGTTCCATGCGCAGACGGCGGTCGAATGCGCGATGGCGCTGCATCCGCGCGTGCGCGATCGCATCGGCCACATCCGCCGCATCACGATCCGCACGCACGAGTCGGCGATGCGCATCATCGACAAGAAAGGGCCGCTGTCCAATCCGGCCGATCGCGACCATTGCATCCAGTACATGGTCGCCGTGCCGCTGCTGTACGGCCGGCTGACCGCCGCCGACTACGAGGACGAGGTCGCGGCCGATCCGCGTATCGACGCCCTGCGCGACAAGATGACCTGCGTCGAAGACAGGCAGTTCTCGCGCGACTACCTCGATCCTGCCAAGCGCTCGATCGCCAATGCGCTGACCGTCGAGTTCGACGATGGCACGAAGCTCGACGAGGTCGTCGTCGAATACCCGGTCGGGCATCGCCGCCGCCGCGCCGAGGGCATGCCGCTGCTGATCGACAAGTTCCGGACCAACCTCGCCCGGCGCTTCCCGCCGGAGCGGCAGCGGGCGATCGCCGACGTCGCGCTCGACGCCGGCCGGCTCGATCCGATGCCGGTGCACGAATTCGTCAACCTCTTCGTCATCTGACCCCGTCTTCTCAAGACTGGATACCAGCCATGCGAACCGACATACCCGCCTTTCCGATCGCCGCTCGCGGTTTCCGTATCGCGTGCACGCTGGCTATCGCCTGCTTCAGTCTTGCCGGTGGTGCCGTTTTTGCTGCCGACATCCCGGTTCTCAAATCGGGACTGTGGGAGCTTTCGCGCAGCACCAGCCAGCAGCCGGAGGCCAAGCGCGTGACCGAGATGTGCCTCGACGAATCGGTGCAGGCAGACATGCGCGAGTTCGGCCTGGGTGTGGCCAAGGAACTGTGCTCGAAGAGCGATCGGCGGGTCGAGGGTAACCGGCTGACCATCGATGCGGTGTGCAAGCTGGGCGCGACGACGATGACCGCGCACTCGGTCATGACCTTCTCCGGCAACACCGCCTACCACACCGACGGCAGCGCAACCTACGATCCGCCGATGCTGAACCTGTCCGAGTCGAAGTCGTCGATCGACGCCAAATGGGTCGGTGAGTGCCCGCCCGGACAGCAACCGGGCGACATCACGCTCGAATCCGGGCAGAAGATCAACATCAAGAGCATGATCAGGAAATAGACGCACGCGTTGCGGGTTCCGCACCGCCAGGCTCACGCCACCGTGTGTGAGCCGACTTCGAAGAGAGGCATTGTCATGACGCACAATCTGCACGGCACGCTGCAAACGCTCGACACCGAGTCGGGTGTCTCGGGACGCTACTACTCGCTGCCTGCGCTCGAGGCCGCCGGCGTCGGCCGAATCTCGCGGCTTCCGGTCTCGATCCGCATCGTGCTGGAAAGCGTGCTCCGCAACTGCGACGGCAGGAAGGTGACCGAAGACCATGTGCGGCAGCTCGCCAACTGGGCGCCCAATGCGCCGCGCACCGAGGAGATCCCGTTCATCGTCGCGCGCGTGGTTCTGCAGGACTTCACGGGCGTGCCGCTACTGTGCGATCTCGCCGCGATGCGCGGCGTCGCGCAGCGGGTCGGCAAGGATCCGAAGGTCATCGAGCCGCTGGTGCCGGTGGACCTGGTCGTCGATCACTCGGTGCAGGTCGACTATTACGGCACGAAAAACGCGCTCGACCTCAACATGAAGGTCGAGTTTCAGCGCAACGCCGAGCGCTACAAGTTCATGAAATGGGGCATGCAGGCGTTCGACACGTTCAAGGTCGTGCCGCCCGGTGTGGGCATCGTGCATCAGGTCAATCTCGAGTACCTGGCGCGCGGAGTCCATCAGAAGGATGGCGTCTACTATCCCGACACGCTGGTCGGCACCGACTCGCACACGACGATGATCAACGGCATCGGCGTGGTCGCCTGGGGCGTCGGCGGCATCGAGGCCGAAGCCGGCATGCTGGGCCAGCCGCTGTACATGCTGACGCCGGACGTCGTCGGCGTGCACCTCAAGGGAAGGCTTCGCGAGGGCGTCACCGCGACCGACCTGGTGCTCACGGTGACCGAGCTATTGCGCAAGTCCAAGGTCGTCGGCAAGTTCGTCGAATATTTCGGCGACGGTGCGGCATCGCTTTCGGTACCGGATCGCGCGACGCTGGCGAACATGTCGCCGGAGTACGGCGCGACGATGGGCTTCTTCGCGGTCGACGACAAGACGATCGAATATCTGACCAATACCGGGAGGACACCGGCGGAGATCGACGCGCTGGAGACCTATTTTCGCGCGCAGGGCCTGTACGGGATGCCGGCCCCGGGGTCGATCGACTACTCGCAAACGGTCGAGCTCGACCTCGCGACGGTGACCGCGAGCCTTGCCGGCCCGAAGCGGCCGCAGGACAGGATCGAGCTTCCGAAGATGAAGGCATCGTTCGACACGCTGTTCTCCAAGCCGGTCGCCGAAAACGGGTTCGCCCAGTCGCCGGACAAGCTCGCCCGCCGCTATCCGGTCCAGATCGCCGTCGCCCCCGAGCCGCGCTCGAACGACTCCAAGCAGCGACTGCCGGACAACGGCCAGCCGCGCAACGTGGTCGAGATGGTCGACAATCGCCCGACGCCGGATCCGGTTCGCGTCCAGGGGCCGAAACCGCTCGACATCGGCAACGGCGACATCCTGATCGCCGCGATCACGTCGTGCACGAATACGTCGAATCCGGGCGTACTGCTCGCCGCGGGATTGCTGGCGAAAAAGGCCGCGGCCAAAGGGCTGACGGTCAGGCGCCATATCAAGACTTCGCTCGCGCCCGGATCGCGGGTGGTCACCGAATATCTGAGCAAATCGGGTCTGCTGCCCGAGCTCGAGAAGCTCAACTTCTACCTGGCCGGCTATGGATGCACGACCTGCATCGGCAATTCGGGACCGCTCGACCCGTCGATCGAGGAAGTAGTCACCAAGAATGATCTCGTGTGTGCGGCGGTCCTGTCGGGCAATCGCAACTTCGAGGCCCGTATTCACCCGAACATCAAGGCGAACTTTCTGGCCTCGCCGCCGCTGGTCGTCGCCTACGCGATCGCCGGACGGGCCAACATCGATCTGACGACCGAGCCGCTCGGCACCGGCAACGACGGTAATCCGGTCTTCTTGCGCGACGTCTGGCCGACGTCGCAGGAAATCGGCGCGGTGATGCAGTACGCGACCGACCCGGCGACGTATCGGCGCCTCTATGGCGATTTCACCAAGGACAACCCGCTGTGGAACGCGATACCGACGACCAAGGGACAGGTCTATGCCTGGGACAAGTCGACCTACATCGCCGAGCCGCCGTTCTTCGCCGATTTTTCGATGCAACCGGGCAAGGTCGCTGCCGTGCACGGCGCACGCGCGCTGGGCATCTTCGGCGACTCGGTCACGACCGACCACATCAGCCCGGCGGGATCGATCAAGCCGACTTCGCCCGCCGGCATCTACCTGCTCGAGCACGACGTCGGCGTGCCTGATTTCAACAGCTACGGCAGCCGGCGCGGCAACCACGAAGTGATGATGCGGGGCACGTTCGCCAACGTGCGCATCAAGAATCTGATGCTGCCGCTGCGGGCCGACGGCTCGCGCATCGAGGGCGGCGAAACCATCCTCCAGCCCGAAGGCAAGCCGATGGCGATCTACGACGCGGCAATGACTTATATCGCCCGCGGCACGCCGACGGTCGTTTTCGCCGGCGAGGAGTATGGCACCGGAAGCTCGCGCGACTGGGCAGCGAAAGGCACGCAGCTGCTCGGCGTCAAGGCGGTGATTGCGCGCAGCTTCGAGCGCATCCATCGCTCGAACCTGGTCGGCATGGGCGTGCTGCCGTGCCAGTTCACGGGCGCCGACAGCGCCGCCTCGCTCGGCATCGACGGCAGCGAGGAGTTCGACATCGTCGGGCTCGAATCGGGGATCCGGCCGCAGATGGATGTGGCGCTGGTGATTCGTCGCAAGGACGGCGCGAGGCAACGCATCCCGCTGCTGCTGCGCATCGACACTCCGATCGAGGTCGACTACTACCTGCACGGCGGCATCCTGCCGTACGTGCTGCGCGAGCTGCTGGCCGCGTGAGGTAGCTGCAATCGTCGACGCCGCGATCCGGGATTCGCGCACGCTGGCCCGCGCGCTGCCTCTGTTCCTGCTTGCGGGGCTGTGCCTTTCCTCTCTGGACGCGACGGCCAAATACCTGGTCCGCGACCATGCGCTGTTCCTGGTCGTGTGGGCCCGTTACGCAGGTCAGATGATCGTCGTCACGCCGTTCGCCTGGCGGCGCGCGGGGCCCGGCTTCTGGCGCACGCGCCGTCTGGGGATGCAGCTGTTGCGCTCGGCGATGCTGCTTTGCGCGACGTTCTGTTTCTTCGGTGGACTGCGCTACCTGCCGCTGGCCGAAGGCTCGGCGATCACTTTCCTCGCGCCGATCATCGTCGTCGTCTTGTCGGGTCCCATCCTCGGTGAACGGCCGGGTCGCGCCCGCTGGATCGCGGCGATCACCGGTTTCGCCGGGATCCTCATCCTGCTGCGGCCCGGCTCGGCGGTCTTCCACCCTTCCGCGCTGCTGCTCCTGCTCGCGGCGCTGTGCAATGCCCTGTATTTCCTGCTGACGCGCAAGCTCGCTGACGAAAGCGTGCACACGACCCTGTTCTACAGCGCCCTGGTCGGCATGCTGGGCCTCAGCGTCGTCCTGCCGTGGGAGATCGGCGCCGCCGCGCCGACGTTGAAAGACACCGTGCTCTTTGTGCTCCTCGGCCTTTTCGCCGGCGTCGGCCACTGGTCGATCATCGGCGCATTCCAGCACGCGCCCGCCGCGCTGCTGACGCCTTTCGCCTACCTGCAGATGATCTGGGCGACCAGTTACGGCTTCGTGCTGTTCGATCAGCTGCCCGATCGCTGGTCGGCGCTCGGCATGACGATCATCGTCGCCAGCGGCCTGCTGCTCGCGCTGCGGGAACGGGCGCGCGGATGGCGGCGGTAAACCCGCTGCGTCAGGGTCTGTGACCGATCGCCTGCCGACCGATTGTCGCGCTTGTCGCCTGGGGCCGTAAAAGGTTTCGGCGTCAGCCGCTTTTCGCCGCGCTGTGGCGCGCGATCCAGCGCGTCAACGGCCGCCACTGCTCCAGATCCTGCTCGGCGCGCGAGTGCGGCAGGTCGGCGATCGTCAGCCCGTCGCGCGCACAGTGCACGTACACCTGGGTCGCGCGCAAATGCGCGACCAGCGGGAAGTCGAACGACTTCAGGAACTCCTCGAGCTCGGCCGCGCTGTTGGTGCGCGGGTCGACGCGCATCGCGACCAGTCCCACGGCGATATCCCCTTTCTTGATCGCCTTGTATTCCCCGATCTGATCGAGGAAGTGCTGGGTTGCGGCGGTGTCGAATGCGCTCGGCGACACCGGCACCAGCAGGATGTCGGCCCGGCGCATCGCGTCACGCAGCGCTTCGCCATGCAGACCGGCCGGCGTATCGAGCACCAGCCAGTGCGGATGGTGCTCCTTGATATCTTCCCTGGCCGAGCCCGGCGTCCAGCCCGCGATCGCGGGAAAAAGCGGCGGACGGCGGGCCAGCCACTCGGTCGCGGAACGCAGCGGATCAAAGTCGGCGAGCACGACTCGCTGTTTGCGCGCGGCGAGCCAGCCTGCGATATTGGTGGCCAGCGTCGTCTTGCCGCTGCCGCCCTTCGGATTGGCCACCAGTAGCGTCTGCATTGCCATCGCGTTCCCCTCCCCCGAGACGATCCGGCCAGTTTCGGCCTGGCTCGAATGGCGTGCATTGTAGAGCGG
>Ga0134125_10009414_pt1 | contig 11000 bp, 11 predicted proteins | sample KB31751_FD_96464 | JGI IMG/M metagenome (GOLD analysis project Ga0134125, IMG submission 96464) | Terrestrial soil microbial communities with excess Nitrogen fertilizer from Kellogg Biological Station, Michigan, USA - KB3-175-1 | ecosystem: Environmental > Terrestrial > Soil > Unclassified ...
CGCGCCGGTCCCCCGCCGCCCGGCGGTGGCCCGCCCAGCGGCAAGTCGGTCACCTGCTGCGTGTCGAGGCCGGTGATCTCGACGTCGATCGTGCCGTGCCAGGGGCGCGCGCCCAGGCCCAGCACCGCCACGACCAGCCCCACATGGGCCAGCACCGACAGGCCGAGCGCCAGGGTCCAACGGCGCGCCATCGCCTCAGTATAGGCCCGATGATGCGCCGGCCGCGCGCGGCGATCAGCGCCGGGTCACCCGGCGTGGCGTGCGGCGACGACCGAAGCGGGCGGCGCCACCCCGACGGTGAGGACCGCCCCCTCGCGGGGCCATTCCTGCACCACCTCCTGCAGCGCCGCCGAGACGAACGCCCCCGCCACCCGAGCCGCGGCCGCGTCGCTGGAGCTGGCGTCGGCGGCAATCAGCCGGCCGCCGGGCCGCAGCGACGGGACCAGCCCCGCCACCCAGCGCTGCGCCTCGACCGGCTCCAGCCCCGCGGCGTTCTCGATCACCAGCGCCGACAGCGAGCCACGCCGGAAGGGCAGCTCCGCCGCGGCCAGCGCGACGTCCAGCGGCTGGTTCTCTTTGCGCGCGCGCCGGCGCACGCGGATGGCCTGCGGCCGGCCCTCGGTCTCGATCAGCACCATGGCCGCGCCGCCGCGCGCCAGCGCCGCGCCCAACCAGGGCGGTCCCAGGACGACCACCGGGGCGTGCCCGTGTGTCCAGCGCAACAGGGCTTCCAGGGACGGCTGACTGCCGAGGGGACCGGAGAGCAGGGGGCCGCGCATGTCGCCCAGCACGCTAACATGAGCGCATCATGCCGGCGCATTTCGCGATCCCGTTCTGCGTGCCGGTCGACGCGTCCGCGCCACGCGACGCGATCGGGGGCAAGGCCCGGTCGCTGCTGAGCTTGCAGGCGGCCGGCCTGCCGGTGCCGCCCGCCGTCGCGGTCACGACCGCGCTGTTCGCGGCGCTGCGGCGGAACGGACCGGCGTTGCCCGCCAGCCTGGCCGCAACCGGCGCCGTGACGGCCATCGACGGCGCGGTGCGGGCGCTGCGCGCGGCGCCGTGGCCCGACGGCTTCGCGGATCAGCTCGCCGCGAGCGTGGCCGGTCTGCCCGGCGGCGCCCTCTCGGTCCGATCCTCGGCTGCCATCGAGGACGATCCGGCGGCGCTGGGGGCGGGCTTGTACGAATCGAAGGTGGAGGTGGCGCCCGCGCAGGTGGAGACGGCGCTGCGCGACGTGCTGGCGACCGCGCTGTCACCGGCGGCCGTGGCCTATCTGGCCGCGCGCGGGCACTCCGCCGACGACCGGCCGATGGCGGTGCTGATCCATCCCTTCATCGCCGGGAGCGCCTCGGGCACGGCGGCGCTGGACGGCAGCCCGGATGGAGGGCCCATCATCGAGGCGCGCGGCACGATGACCGGGTCCCTGCGCCTGCGTCTGGAAGCAGCGCTGGCGACGCTGGTGGCGCGCCACGGGCCGGTCGAGGTCGAGTGGGTGGCCGAGGGCGACGCGCCGCTGTTCTTGCAGCTGCGTCCGTTCCGCCCGGGCCAGAGCCGGCGGGCCCGCCCTGCCGAACCCGACTGGCGCTGGGACGCCGGACACAACCCGCTGCCGCTGTCCCCGGCCCAGGCCGGGCTGGTGGCCTTCGTGGACGGGCGCGGCGCGGTTCCGTTCGAGCAGCGGGTCACCGAGGGCTACCTCTTCTACCGGCCGCGGCCGCACCACCCGGCGCCCGCCGATGCGCGGGCGGCGCTGAGCGCGCTGCAGGAACGGGCGGCGGTGCGCCTGGCGGATCCCGAGCCGCTGGAGGCGGCCCTCGAGACGTTCGCCGCGATCTACGAGCCGCTGTTTGCCGTCGTCCAGCCGGCGGCCCGCGCGGCACGCGACGCGCTGGCCGCGCGGCTGGCGTCGATGGGACGGCCCGCCGACCGCCTGCTTCCGGCGCTGCTGGCGGGGGTCGACAGCGCGGCCACCGCGCGCACCGCCGCCGCGGCCCGGATCGCGACCGCCAGCACGGACGACGACCGGGTGGCCGCGCGGGCCGCCTACACAGCCGCGTTCGGCGACGAGGCGCCCATCTGGGACGTCGCCGTCCCCACCTGGCGCGAGGCGCCGCACGACATCCCCGCGGGCGCGCCCGCCGCCGCTCGCCCCGCGACCGCCGCCGACGCATCCGCGCAGCTCGGCGCCACGCTTCCGGTCGCGGAACGCCCGTCCTGGGACGCGCTGGTGGCGGCGGCCCGCCAGGCGGCGGCCGTGGCCGAGGACGACGATGCGCTGTATGCGCGCGCGCAGGCGCACGTCCGCCGCGCGCTGCTGGCCGAGGGGGACCGGCTGCGCGCCGCCGGCACGCTGGCGCAGGCCGCCGACGTGTTCTGGCTGCCCTTCGAGCTGGTCCGCCGCCTGGCGCGCGGCGAAGCGACACTGGCCCGCCCGGAAGCCGATCGGCTGCTGGCAGAGGCCCGGGCGGCCGACGCGCGCGCCCGCGCCACCCCCCCGACGCTGGATGCGGCGCCGCTCGGTGCGACGCAGGCCCTGGTCAGAGGGCGGCCCGGCTCACCGGGAGCCCGGGTGGGGATCGTGCGCCACTGGCCCGTCGCGACCCACAGCGACCTGGCCGAGCCGCCGGTGGTGGTGGCGCGGACGATCTTGCCGACCGAGCTCCCCCTGATCGCGGCGGCCGCGCTGGTCGTCGAGACCGGCGGCGTGCTGGATCATGTCGCGGCGCAGGCCCGCGAGCGCGGGATTCCAGCCGTGGTGGGGGCGGCCGGCGCGCTGGGCGCGCTCGCCGACGGAGACCGCGTGCTGGTCGACGGCGACGCCGGCCTGGTGGTCCGCGTCTGACCGGGCCGCGCGCTACTCGCTGTCGTCGGCCAGGTACTCGAGGATGACTTCGTCGAGGCTCTTGTCGGACACCACAGCCTCGGTGGTCCCGCCGGGCGGGTCCCAGGGCATGCGAATCTTTCCGTTGGTGGGTCGTGACACCTCGGCGACCGGCGCGCTGGCGACCGCCGCGGCCGGCTGGGCCACGCGGCGAGGGGCCGGCGTCTCCCAGGGCATCCGGATCTCGCGGGCCGAGGCCAGCGGCTGGTGCGGCTGCGCCTCGGTGGCGGAGGCCGCGCGGGCGCGATTGCCGGCCACGAACGTGCCGCCCTCGCGCACGGCGATGTGACCGCCCGCCTTGGGACGCGCGGCAACGGCCGACGCGACCGCCGCCGGCATGGCCGGAACCGCCACCGCGGCGGGTCCCTGAACGGGTGGCTGACCGGCGCCGACGTCGATCACGACGTTGCGCCGCACCACCACGCCGTCGGCGGGATTCGAGACCATCACCGGCGATCGCTTGAGCGCCGTCGGCTGCACCATGACCACCGGCTTGGGGCCGACCTTGGCCGCGACCGTCGGCCCGGGCGTGCCCGACGCGGCAGCGGCGGCCACCGGCGGCGCCACGACCACCACCGCCGGCTCCGCGGGCGCCACGGCCGGCGCGACCGCCGGTGGCTCGAGGAAGGCCGGCTCGCCGCGCGCCATGAAGAACGCCCCGATGCGCGCGCTGTGCTCGCCGCGCATCAGCTCTTTGATCATTGTCTTGTGAAGCTTCTGCATCAACGCGCGGACGGTGTCCTCGGACACCTCCGGGTCGTACTCCTGCTTTTTCGAGGAGAGGATCGTCCCCTCGAAGAACAGGTGCGTGTAGAGGCGGGCGTACGACGTGCCCGAATCCTCGGTCTGCACGTGAAACACACGCCCGCCGTACCGCAAGTTGTGGTTGTAACCGAGCACCGGACTGCGGGCGCGCTTCGACATCGGAGGGCCGACAAATTATATCGCGCAGCACGCCAGATCACTCCATCAGAATCCTGGGTTTCTCGCACCTGCCGCCCTGGGCGGGTAAGATGGGCCTTTTCGATTGGCTCCATGGGGCCCCATGACGCGCCGAGCAACCATCACACGCAAGACTGCAGAGACCGACATCTCGCTCACCCTGGGCCTGGATGGGAGCGGCCAGCGCCGCATCCAGACGCCGGTCCCCTTCTTCAATCACATGCTGGAGGCCGTGGCGCGCCACGGGCTGTACGACCTGGACATCCAGGCGACGGGGGATGTCGAGGTCGACGCCCACCACACGGTCGAAGACGTGGGGATCTGCCTGGGACAGGCCTTTCGCGAGGCGCTGGGCGACCGTGCCGGCATCAGCCGGTACGGCGACGCCGTCATCCCCATGGACGAAGCCCTGGTGTCGGCGGCCGTCGACTTCAGCGGCCGGGCGGCCTTCGTGTACCGGGCCGACGCCCTCAAGGGGCGGTGGGTCGGCAACTTCGACCTGGAGCTCGGCCGTGAGTTCTTCGGCGGCTTCGTGTCGACTGCGCTCTGCAACCTGCACCTGGAGGTGCGGTACGGCGAGAACGCCCACCACATGATCGAGGCGCTGTTCAAGGCCTTCGCGCGCGCCACCTCGGCCGCGGCCCGCCTGGACCCGCGCGTGGTCGGCGTCCCGTCGACCAAGGGGACGCTGACCGCGTGAAGATCGTCGTCGCCGATCTGGGCAGCGGAAACCTGCGCAGCGTCGAGAAGGCGCTGGCCGCCGTGGGGGCCGACGTGCAGGTCAGCGCCGACCCCGACGCCATCGCGCGGGCCGACCGGCTGGTGGTGCCGGGCCAGGGGGCGTTCGGCGCCTGCGCCGTCGCGCTGAACCAGGGCGGCGGGGCCATGCGCCAGGCGCTGAAAGCCTTCATTGCCACCCAGCGCCCGTATTTCGGGATCTGCATCGGCATGCAGCTTCTGTTCGAGGCCAGCGAGGAGAACCCCGGCGCGCAGGGGCTGGGCGTGCTCCCGGGCCAGGTGCGGCGCTTCGCCGGCCACCCGGGCCTCAAGGTGCCGCACATGGGCTGGAACCAGACCCGGCGCGGCCCGGCCGCTGCCGACGGCGTGCCCGACGGCGCGTTCTTTTACTTCGTGCACAGCTACTACCCCGACCCGGCCCGCCCCGAGGACGTGGCCCTGACCAGCGAGCACGGCGCGCCCTTCTGCGCCGCGGTGGCCCGCGGTCCGCTGTTCGCCACGCAGTTTCACCCGGAAAAGAGCCAGGCGGCCGGGTTGGCGCTTCTCAGGCGGTTCGCGGTCGCGTAAAACCGCGGACCGCATGCAGCTCTTCCCCGCCATCGACCTTCTGGGCGGCGCCGCCGTCCGACTCGAACAAGGACGGCGCGAGAGCGCCAAGATCTACAGCCGCGCCCCCTGGGAGATCGCGGCCCGCTTCGCGGCCGCCGGCGCCGCGCGCATCCACGTCGTCGACCTGGACGCGGCGCTGACCCGCGGCACCGACGCGCCCGCCGACAACCGCCCCACGCTGAAGCGCATCGTGGAAGCGGCAGGCGTCGAGGTGGAGACCGGCGGCGGCGTCCGTTCAATCGACGACTGCGCCCGCCTGTTCGACGCCGGCGTCGCCTACGTCGTCCTGGGCACCGCCGCCGTGAAGGACCCCAAGATGGTCGAGGCCGCCTGCGCCCGCTGGCCCGGCAAGCTGGTGGTGGCGGTCGACGCCCGCGAGGGGAAGGTCGCCGTCGAAGGCTGGACCCAGGCCACCAACGCCGACGCGCTGGACGTCGGCGCCGCCGTCGCCCGCGCCGGTGCCGGCGCCGTCCTCTACACCGACATCGGCCGCGACGGCATGCGCGGCGGCCCCAACCTGGAAGCCACCCGCCGCCTCGCCGCCCACGTCGCCCCCTGCCCCGTCATCGCCTCCGGCGGCGTGGCGCGCCTCGAGGACCTGGACGCCCTGGTCCCGACGGGCGCGACGGCGGTCGTGGTGGGCAAGGCGCTGTACGAGGGGGCGTTCACGGTCGAAGAGGCGATCGCGCGGACGCGCGCAACGCGGCCGTAACTTTCGCTCAGCGCGCGGAACGTTCTCGGCCCGCGCGATGATCATGCACACGCGGAGCTCACACGAATGAGTGACGACTGGCATTCGATCGGCCTGAAGGACCTTGAGCGCATCATTGCCGAGGAGCTCGCAAAGGCGACCCCAGAGGAGAAGGCGCTGTTCTGCCGAACCGCTGTCCCGCCGAGCAAGTGGCAGCTATCGCCGTGGGGCGATGAAGGCGGCGGCTTCTGGGTCGTCGCCGCACTGGATGATCGGGTCCTGTGGTTCAACGACATCGAGGACGGCTTCAACATCTCGCGGTTCACATCTCCCGGCCAGATTCCCTCGACCGAGTACTTCTGCAACCAAGACGAGCTCCCGCTTGCCATCCGGTTACTGGCAAGCGACTCGCACGGAACGTCCGGACCGCTCGTCTCGGACGACACGTAGACATGCCCACTGCAACGATTAGCCTCGAGGATGCGCTTCGGCATGGCCCGCCGCCGTCAGGGGACCTCGCGATCCCGATCTTTCGTCACGGATCTCTCGAAGCGGAGCTGTACACGCCGGTGGGAACGGATCCACAGACACCCCACCGGCGTGACGAGGTCTATGTCGTTGCGCGAGGCTCCGGTCTCTTCTTCGACGGAACGCACCGCCGCGACGTTCAGCCGGGCTCCTTCATCTTCGTTTCCGCCGGACAGGAGCATCGGTTCGAGTCGTTCTCGTCTGACTTCGCCGTGTGGGTTTTCTTCTACGGGCCAGAGCACGGTGAGTCCGACGGCTAGCCCGCATGAGAGCGAAGTGGTTCGGAGTGAAGGTGCTGATTCGTACGGAGCTGCTCGGTCGACCGACCGCGCGCGGGCGCCTCTACGACCCTGGTGCGACGCTCGTTGAAGAGCAGATCATCATCGTCCGATGTGCGGACGCGGCGACTGCGGCACGGCGCGCAAAACGGCTTGCGCGCTCGAAACTGCCTCGCAGCTTCCGCAATGCGCACGGCCAACTGGTTCGCCATCGGATTCTGCCGGCATGCGGCGCCTACGAGCTCTTCGACGCTCCGGGTGAGGGGCGGGAGGTGTTCTCCGACACGCGACGCTTCTCGAACCGTGTTTCGGATCAGGATGTGGCTGCTGAATTCCTTTCGAGTTCTCTCACTCCCCGCGACCAACAGCGCCGTCGCCAGTTCTTGGACGCGGACATCGCACACGCCCTCGACGAGCAGATGACGTCGGCTAACTTGCCATTGCAGCGGCCGCTCTCACCGCGCGGCCGTCCGCGCAAGGTCGCGCCCCCGACGCGAGGCCGCGGCTGAACGGCAGTATCGTTGGGCAGACGAGACATGGCGACCAGGCCCCTGACGAACGACATCGACGCGTTTGCGAGGGTCCTTCGCGCCTTCGAGGGCGAACGCCCTCCGTTGGACGGAGGTTCCTCCAAAGTCTTGCGGCTCATGCTCGCGCCACCGCAAGGGTGCGACGCGGTTCTGACGCCGGGGCGATTCGAGATTCGCTTTGGGTGGCATCCCGCGCGCCATCGGTACGTTCCCGGGATCGCTCCAGGTGCCGTCGGCTGTCTTCTCGACTTCGCGAGGGCGCCGCACACGAGGCACATCCAGGCGGTGATCGGGCCGGCGTCGGTCCCCGCTACCCAACTGGGTGCATGGTCCTTCGAGCCGCGCCGGATCTGGATCGACGCATCGGACGCGAGAGTGACGATCTCGGTGCGCCGAGTGGAGCCAGGTGAGGGGCGCGACTCCCCTGCTGCTCTCCCCGAACCGATCGATTTCCCCCCGCCGACGTTCACGGAGTTCGCCGATCCTCTGTCGTGCCCGACCTGTGCGGAGGAGGCCACGCGATTTCGCGAACTGGCTGATGGGTACCTGGTCTGTGGCGCCTGCGGATGTTCCTTCCCGCTTCCCGACGGCGCGGTCAGAGCTGAGTGATGGACAGCGTGTTGCCGTCGGGATCTTTGAACCACGCCACGCGCGCACCGCTCGGCGCGGACCAGATGCCGCGCTCATCCTGATCCATTCCGGCGAATCGCTCGAAGGTCACGCCTCGCTCCTGCAGGCTCGCGACGACGGCCTCGATGTCCTTCACGTCCCAGCCGAGTGACGTGAACGGATGGGGCTCGAACGGCCCGACCTTCTGGATGCGCAACATTGTTCCGTTGGCATCCACCGCCAGCGCGAACCCGTCGTCGGATGTGACCGCGAGGCCCAGCGTCCCCTCGTAGAAGGCGCGGGCTCGTTCTCCGTTGGTCGTCCCGAGGAACGCCATCAACCTCTGTCTTCGGAGCATGGTGGGGCCTGTTCTCGGAAACGTATCCTATCGCAGCGGTCGGTCTCCGGCTGGGCTCGCCTTCGCCGCTGAACGCCCAGTATCGTTGGCGCGATGCGCTTCGCGCCGACGAGATCACCGGGTTGTGGTTGTCGAGCGGACCGATCCGACGGTGAAGGCGCTTCCATCAGCCGTCTCCACCGAGCACGGCATTGGCGAGGTCGCGAACAACACATTCTTCGGTCTCGCCAGCCGTCGTGCGTTCATCATCACGGCCGACCTGAACCCGCCGCCCAACAAAGTGTCGCAGCGGTCGTCAGCCCGAGCGATCGCGCCGGCTCGATCGCCGACGTGTGACGCGATGGGGGGCCTGACTTTCGGGGGGCCAGTGGGGTTGCCCGAGCGAGGACAGAGCGGCGTCGAGCTCGGTCCAGGTGCCGACCACGCGCGTACCCGCGACGGGGGCGAGCTGCGCCGCTCCGCCGCCGCCGAGCCAGACCTCCGTCGCCGGGGCGAGCGAGGGGACGATCTCCCGAACCGCCCGAAGGGCCGCGACGAGGTCCGACGATGGTGTGATGGCCAGGCCCACCGCCGCGGCCTGGTGGGCACGCGCGGCCCGGACCAGTTGGTCCGCGGGGGTGTCGGCCCCCAGCACGCGCGGCGAGGCGCCCGCGGCGGCCGAGTAGAGCGCCACCATCTCCAGCCCGAGCGCGTGCGCCTCTCCGGGCAGCGTGGCGAGCAGCACGGTCGGGCCGCGCCCCTCGTCGAGCAGCGACCGCACCACCCGCAGCTGCGTCGACAGGCAGTCGGTGAGCAGATGTTCCTGGTGAACTTCGATCTCGCCGGTCGCCCAGAGCTCGCCGACGCGTACCGCCAGCGGGTGAGCCACCTCGACGACGAAACGACGCGGCAAGACCATCAGCGACAGGCGTCGGAGCCCGTCGCGGATGCCCCTCACGTCTTGGCGCCGGAGGGCGGCCAGGATCTGCTCGCGCTCGCGGGCCACCGGATTCTCCACGACCGCGCCAGGCGCTGCGAGCCCCGCCGCTAGCGCCTCCAACGCGGGCACGTCCTGGGCGACCACCTCGCCGGGCCGGTGGCCACGTTCCAGCGCCTGCTGGATGAGGCGCAGCTTGCGAACGTCGTCCGCGCTGTAGAGGCGTGCGCCGCCCGACGAGCGTTCGGGGCGGGGGAACCCGTAGCGGCGTTCCCACATCCGCAGGCTGTGCTCGTGGACGCCCGTCATGCCCGCCACCGACCCGATTCCGAGCCCGCCGATCGGCGCCGCGCGGACCGGACGGACTGGCGCCGCCTCTGCCCGAGAGCGTGAAGACTTGCGAGCCATTCCGCGGGTGGGTGTGTCAAAGTTGTGTCTAAGTCGCAAGCGGCATATTTGGACGATTGTTCGACACTCGAGACGACCGCGCGCGAGTGAGCCGATTCTCGACGACCGAGCGGTCGACAGCGGAGCTGTGGCCGGTCGGCTGACAAGATGCCGCGGGGACAGGGGAAAGGAGGCACCAGCGTTGCCCCGCGACCCTCGGCGTGGGAGATTCGGGGGCTCGAACTTCATGCTGTGCAAGCGGGTCATTCCCTGCCTCGACGTCGACGGGGGCCGGGTCAAGAAAGGCGTTCGGTTCAAAGAGCTGCGGGACGCGGGCGATCCGGTCGCGGTCGCGGCGGCGTATGACGCGCAGGGGGCGGACGAGATCTGCTTTCTGGACATCACCGCCTCCTCGGACGGGCGCGCCACGATGCTGGACGTCGTGCGCGCCACGGCTGAGCGGGTGTTCCTGCCCCTGACCGTCGGGGGCGGGGTTCGCTCGGTCGAGGACGTGCGGGCGCTGCTGCTGGCCGGCGCCGACAAGGCCGGGATCAACACGGCGGCGGTCGCGAATCCCGAGCTGGTGCGGCGGGCCGCGGACGCGTTCGGCAACCAGGCCATCGTGGTGGCGGTCGACGCGCGCCGGCGCCCGGACTCCCCCACCCCCGCCTGGGAGGTCTACACGCACGGCGGGCGCAAGCCGACCGGGCTGGACGCGATCGCCTGGTGCGAGCGCATGGCGCAGAACGGCGCCGGTGAGATCCTGCTGACCAGCATGGACCGGGACGGGACGCGCGACGGGTTCGACCTGGAGCTGACCCGCGCCGTGGCCGATCGCGTGCCCATCCCGGTGATCGCGTCGGGCGGCGTCGGCAACCTCGAGCACCTCTACCAGGGCGTCGCCGAAGGGCACGCCGAAGCGGTGCTGGCGGCCTCCATCTTCCACTTCGGCGAGGCGACGGTCGGCCAGGCGCACGCCTACCTGCGCGCCCGCGGCGTGCCGGTGCGCGAGCCGGCCGGGCCGGAGGCGGCGGCGTGAGCTCGCCCGAGACGCTGCTGGGCACGGTCTCGTTCGACGCGGCGGGCCTGGTGCCCGTCATCGCGCAGGAGGGCCGCACCGGGATGGTGCGCATGTTCGCGTGGGCGAACCGCGAGGCGCTGGAACGGACCATCAGCACCGGCGACGCGCACTTCTGGAGCCGCTCGCGGGGGGCGCTCTGGCGCAAGGGGGAGACCTCGGGCAACGGACTGCGCGTTCGCGACATCCGCATCGACTGCGACGGCGACGTGGTCCTCTACACGGTCGACGCCGCGGGGCCCTCCTGCCACACCGGCGCCACCTCCTGCTTCTATCGACGCGCGGGCGAGGACGGCGCGCTCGTCACCGGCGATCGTCCGGAGGATCCGCCGGCCCTGGTGCTGGCGCGGGTGGCGGACGTGATCGCGCAGCGGCGCCGCGAGCGGCCCGAGAAGTCCTACGTGGTCTCGCTGCTGGACGCCGGCTTCCCGAAGATCAACGCCAAGATCGCCGAA
>Ga0134125_10009416_pt1 | contig 11000 bp, 7 predicted proteins | sample KB31751_FD_96464 | JGI IMG/M metagenome (GOLD analysis project Ga0134125, IMG submission 96464) | Terrestrial soil microbial communities with excess Nitrogen fertilizer from Kellogg Biological Station, Michigan, USA - KB3-175-1 | ecosystem: Environmental > Terrestrial > Soil > Unclassified ...
AATTTGAACGTTACCGACAACCAGGGCGCAACCGGAAGTGATACTGTTCACGTAACAGTTAAAAATGATACCACTTCTTCACAGGTTGTTAAGCAAAATATTGCTCCAACTGCAAATGCTGGTACTGATCAAACGATTTATCTTCCTAAAAATAGTGTAACCCTCACTGGAAGCGGAAATGATTCTGATGGAACTATCGCTTCTTATTTATGGACTAAAACCTCCGGAGCCACAGCTACAATTGCAAATGCTACCTCTGCAACCACAACAATTAATGGACTGACCGCCGGAGATTATACTTTTAATTTAAAGGTAACCGACAACCAGGGCGCAACCGGAACAGATACTGTTCACGTAACAGTTAAAAATGATACCACTTCTTCACAGGTTGTTAAGCAAAGTATGGCATTAACTGCAAATGCAGGTGTTGATCAAACAATTACTCTTCCCACCAATAATGTTATTCTAAGCGGAAGTGGTACAGATACCAATGGAACTATAACCTCCTACACCTGGACAAAAATTGCAGGACCTTCTACATTTTCAATTGGCAATTCTTCTTCATCTACCGTAAACGTTACAAATTTGATTGCAGGAGTTTATCAATTTGAATTAAAAATAACTGATGACAAAAGCATTGTCGGAAAAGATACTGTTAAAGTAACTGTGTTAAACGATACAACTTCGTCAACAGTTCAACAAAATAGTGCTCCAATTGCAAATGCAGGAGTAGATAAAACTATAACTCTTCCAACTAACAGTGTAACTCTAACAGGAAGCGGCGCTGATTCTGACGGAACCATTGCTTCTTATAGCTGGACAAAAATTTCAGGTGGAGCAGCCACAATTGCAAATACATCTTCTGCAACTACTAACGTTACAGGACTTGTTCAGGGCAATTATCAGTTTATATTAAAAGTAACTGACGACAAAGGTGCTATCGGAACAGATACTGTTCAGGTAATTGTAATAAAAGATACGACCTCATCAACAACCGCTAGTTCAAATATTGCTCCAATTGCAAATGCAGGAAGTGATATAACAACTGTTTCTACAACACAATTTGTTACAATTACTGGTTCAGGAACCGATCCGGATGGAAAAATAAAATCATACGCCTGGAGCCAGGTGTCCGGTTCTTCAACTGCTGCCATTTCCGGAAGCAGCTCAGCGACAATGAAAATTCATAATCTTATAGAAGGAACTTACCAATTCGAGCTTAAAGTTACAGATAACAAAGGAGCAATTGGAAGAGATACTGTAAATGTTACAGTGGCTCTTCAAAGAACTTCATCCTCAACTACAAGCAATGTGACTGTAACAACTTCACTGAAAGTATATCCAAACCCTGTTCATGATGTTGCAACTGTACAGGTAACTACACCTTCAATGAACACAAACATAATGATCGTTATAACTGATATCAACGGAAAAACAGTTTACACGGATCAGTTTGTTTCAAGTTCTAATTATGTTCAAAAACAAATTAACATGAGCAACCTGATAAAAGGCACTTATTTCGTCACCGTTTATTTTGATGGTATGCAGCAACAAACAGTTAAGGTTATGAGATTGTAATCAGTATATAATAAAAAGAAAGGAGGCCGTCTCAAAATAAAAACTGAGACGGCTTTTTTAATTTTACTAAATCTTTAGAAAGTTAGTTTTTTAAAAAATTAGATTTTAACTGCTCGCATTTTTTGAAGAATAAAGAAAACGTTTAAATAGCAACCCTTAATAAGCAAGTAATTCACAATTAGCAAAGGTTTGGGGGTAAAAGGACTAGATAAATTTTGCATGAAAAATGAAATTTGTAATCAAAACCTTGCAAATTATTTTATGATTTCAAAACCAAAATCTATCTCCCAACTTGGCTTTTACAGCACATTTGAAGAACAACTGAACAGAAGTCATCCACTCCATATTTTAGCCAATCAAATCAATTGGAACCTTTTTGAAGAAGCGTTGCAAAACTTTATTCAGAAGAAGGGCGACCTGGAAAACCAATCCGGTTGATGGTATCCTTGATCATACTCAAACACATTTGTAACATAAGCGACGAAAGCGTAGTAGAACAATGGGCTGAGAATGCTTATTACCAATATTTCAGTGGTGAAAAAATGTTTGCGGCTGGTGAGCCATGTGAAGCATCAGAGTTGATTCATTTCAGGCATCGTATTGGAACCGAAGGAATAGAATTGATTTTTAAAGAAAGCATTCACATCAGTGGCAAAGATGGCCAGGAGTAGGAAGCAACCACCGATACAACGGTTCAGGAAAAGAATATTACCTATCCGACAGACAGCAAACTACATCGCAAGATCATCAAAAAATGTATATCAATTGTAGACCAGGAAGGCATTTAAAACAAGATCACCGGCTCAGCCGCAACTTTTACAAAGGAATTAAAGGAGATAATAACAATATAATGCTTGCCGCAGCAGCAATGAAATTTTAAAAGAATGATGAACAAGTGGAAACAAAAGCCACTTTTATTTTTGTTCCATTTTTTTCAAACTATTTATTTATTACTTTATTAAAACAAACTATTTTCATATCTTAGGTTCTTTAAAACTTGAATTGGTTTTTAAGGGCTGGCTAAATACTATACAAAATTTATCTGCATCAAATTGTGAATAACCCTACCTAAAAATTTAAAAATAAAAAAAAGACTGCCCTTTTGAGACAGCCTCTTGTTTAAATTAATAATGGAAATAAATTTCTTATTCTAAAAAAATTAAAAAGCCAGTAAACAATAAATATTAAGATTTATGTTTTGTTGAATAAAAGATCTTGTTAAAAAAGCAGAAGAAAAATTGCAATCTAAATCTCATCAAACCATATTGGGTAAAAGATTAAATTCAACTGACAGCGCCATTTTCAACATCTTTCAATTTTAAATTAATTTTTACTGTTCTTTCGAATATATAAGCAATCCATATTAATAAAATAGGAACTATTACTGTAAACATTCGTGGTTCGGCACTTCCAAGTAGGCTTCCTCCAAAATAAACACAAGCAAAGATTAGTAAAAATCGAAGAGAATAAACCACATCCTTCCAGTTCATAAAAGTTGGTATTAAGGAAAACAAAACAAAGACGAGTAAAATTCCATTGAATGGCAGCCGCAGTAGAGTACTAGGCTTTTGAAGAACATAAGACGCTGGATAATTAAATAACATTCTTCCTGCATTGCTGAAACAATTTTGAAGAAATTTTAAAGGATGCGATTTAATATTTTCAATTGCGATTTTTTTAAGTAAATCATCCTGGGCTGTCCCGTTTGAAAGATCTTGCTGTATTTCTCCATTTATTATATTCGCTTTTCTCACTTCAGGGTTCTTTAGCAATTCTTCAAAATCTTTTTTGTGGTGAAGTTCAATTATTTTTTCGCTACCTGGAATTCTATCCTCGCTTGAGGCAAAAGGAAAATGATAATAGTTTCCGTACTCTCCTTCATAAGGAGTAGACATCCAATACAAATTATTTCCACCAAAGGAACTCCAATAAAACATTTTACCGGTTAAATTATATGTATAAACCAGGTATGGTACTGTTGTTAAGAAACTGATTATTAATATAATTGAAGTTTTCTTATAGTTTAATTCCTTTTTACTTGCAAACCATAAAATAAGCGTCACAATTAGCATTAGATTTAGAACATATCCGAAGATTGGTTTAGTTAAAACAAGATATCCGAATAGAAAACCGGCTGAAATTAAATAATTTTGACCTTTTTTAAAATTATCGGCTTTAAATCCCTTTATAATACAAAAGATAAATGGCGGAATCAATGTTGAAGCAAAAACTTCCGGTAATGCATGATATATTTGCTCAAAAGTATTTGGGTATATTGCCCAGACTAAAGAAAATATAAATGCAAGTCTTTTTGATACAATCTGTAATGAGGCTTTGTATAAAAAGACAACTGAAAGGTAATAAAATACGGCATTCAATAGCTTTGCATATATAATAGGCAGATTTAATGCCACGAAAGGAGTCAAAATCAAAGGATATCCTGGACCATTTCCAAGATCAATATGCGGATATCGAGGTGAATAATAACCATGGATTAAATGATTTGCATAACTTAAGTATCGTGGTTCGTCTCCAAAACTTTCAGGACTTGCATTGATTACAATATAAAGAATATACAGGACAAGAAATGGTGCAAATTGCAGAAACGGATATTTATCAACTTTGATTTTTTCTAAAATTTTCATCACACTTGAAATAAAAATGGAATTTTAAAGTATATAGGAAAAATTTTAATTTTACTTTTTGAAATTTTTGAAAGAAGTACCTAAATGAAATAACTCTTCAAAATATCTTTTACTTTGAAGTGATAAAAATCCAAGACTTAAAAATTGGATAGCAGCAATAAAGGTGATTCCACCAACGATAAAAGATTGTGGATTTTTCCTGAATTGCATTGCAAGACTTGTTGAAAAGGATGTAGTAGCTATAGTTGACTGTGACATATAAGATATTGTATCCACCAGCAGCCAAATTATTTCATACATTGACAATAACATAAGAACTGTGCCAATGGCAAGAAAGAATATATAAGGCCGAAAAATAAAAGAAGACATAATCCCTGAAAAGAAACCTCTCAACACTTTCATACTCGATTTTCTTTTCCCTGCAAATTTATTCTGCTCGGTCCAATCTAAATGGGCAGGAATTTCAACGATTCTAGCTCTCAGTATCATTGCTTTATATAAAATTTCTGGATTTATTTCGTAATCTTTAGTTTTAAGATTTACTGTATTGATAAAATCTTTCCTGTATGCACGTACCATCCCTGTATAAGTGTGATATTTATCTTGCGCAGCAATTCGCATAAATTGATTTACCCAACGGCTCATTATTTTTCGTGTAAAAGGTACTGCTGTTACTTTTCCTCCATGCATATATGGAGATGCAATTACAATGTCAGAGCTGGTTTCAATAAGTTTATCGACAAGTTTTTCAATATGATCGCTTGAATAACTTAGATCAATATCCATTACCACAATAATATCTCCTTTTGCATTTTTAAAACCTGTTTTTAGTGCATTTCCAAGATTTAAATTTATTGGATGATGAATGACCCTGACATTTTTATATACCTTTTCAAAATTATCGGCAATTTTTCCGGTCTCGTCTCTGCTTCCATCATTAATCATCACTATTTCCCATTCGTATTTATCATTTTTTGTTTTAAGATAATCAATGACATTGTTCAAATTCGATTCAAGAATGGCTTCTTCATTATAACAAGGAAATATTACACTAATAAATGGTTTTGTTTCACAAATCATGATTATTTACGCTTTAATAAATGCTTAACCGGTAAGATAATGTTTTAAATTAGAAAAAGATTTGAGATTCTTTTTTCGTTTTATTGTTGCAATGTCAATATTTATAAGCTCCTTAGATTCTGTTTAACTGTATTTGCAAATTCTGACATGTTCATCAGTTCAAAATTTTTCTGCATCTTCTGCATCACATATTTAAAAACCTTCACCTTTTTATCACTGTTCAAGTTCATACCGGGGAAAAAAGCTAAAGCCTCGATTTTATCGCCTCCGATCAAATCTAACGGATGAAGTAAGTAACTAGGCTGCGTACCGGTTATTTTGCAAAACGAAATTGCCAGGTTTAAGTATGATTTCATTAAAAAATCAGAGATACTACTTAGATAAACAAGATAACTTAAATGAAAAGGAATTCTCAAAACAGGCATGGTTGTTACTGGAATTTCAAGCAATTTTTTATTGTCTTTTAAATGATGATAATATGGCTTGTTTGAACGAAAACCTTCACTAAATTTTCCAAACAATTCTTTTCGGGCTTTCTTTTCAGCGCCGGACAAATCTGATTTTGAAAAATAATACATTCTTGCCAAAGGTCCAAGCCAGGTAGGAAAAGTTGATGCATCATACAAATATTTTCTATTTTCCAATACCTGCAACAAATCATTGCTCCAACTAAACCCCGGTCCACGAAACCCCTGCGGTAATTTACCTGTTGCATTAAAAATTGCTTCCTCGGCATCCACTATTTCTTTTTCAATTTTTTCATAACAGTAAGTTTGAAGCCACGATTCATGATGATAAGAATGATTCCCTACTTCATGTCCATGATCTGTAATCATTTTCAGGTATTTTCTATTTTCTTCTGTTTCTGTGTCTTTTCCAACAATGAAAAAAGTTATTTTCAGATTTAATTCATCCAGCACTTTTAAAATATGCGGAACGAAAATATCAAAATACGAAGGATATTTTTCCCATCCTTCATCACCATGAATTTTCATGTAAGACCATTGATTATCCAAATCCAATGAAATACTGGCTATTGGTTTCTTACTCATTTTCTTTCAATATTTCTTTCAGTTTGGTTTCAGCAACATGGATCGTTTCATTTACATTCAACGTTCCATTGATGATCTGGGCCGAATTAATGATATAATAATTGTCTAAAGAAGTAGTAACTCCGGGAAGCTTTTTAGAGTAATTAATTGTAGGCAAAGCAAAAACAATTCTTGCTTTTGAAACTCCCCAAAAATTTACTTCTTCTTCTGAAAGATTTGGATACATTTTAAATAACGAACTTAAGAAAAGATCTTTTAATTGATTGTCATCTTGTCCAAAAAGTATATCGTCAGGATTTACATATTTAGGCAAGTAAACAAGATGATTTCCTTTGGTTTCTCTTTTATCGATCAAGGCTGTCATTTCAATAATTCCGGTAAATGGCGGCCAACTGTCAGTAATATTGGTTACATAATAAGGCGAAATAGATTTTTTCAACAAAATAGAAGGACAGATAACACCAAGATATTTGATTTCATTATGCTGCTTCTTTTCAATCTCAGTAAGTTCTTCAGCGATTTTTACTGATTCTTTGGAAGACAAAGTAGAAATTACTTTTTCAAAGAGCTGTGATTGATCTTCCGTTACAATTTCCAGTTTTCCGGATAAATCTTTCTTTACTTCTTTTACCTTTGAATTGTATCTGATTTCAACTCCATGATCGGAAAGACACTTTGCAAAACGGGCATTGATTTTTTCATAACCACCGGTTACATAACCAAACATTTCTTTTTTTAAACCACTTTTTCTGGCTGCATACATTCTTTGAATGGTCGCCCAGATAAATGCCGCGGAAGTATTTTTATAATTCTCTCCCAATTTTGCTTTGAGCAAAGGCAGCCAAATCTTTTCAAAAACTCTTTTTCCGGACCATTTTTTTAGCCAGTCTTCTACATAAATATTTTCTAACTTTTGCCAGTCTTTAATTTTAGATGCTGCAAAAATGGTTAGACCCAGCCGGAATTTATCAATAAGATTGATCGGAGGAAATTTGAAAAACTCCACCAGGTTAGACATGGAATATAATTTCCCATCAGAATAAAAACCCGTCTTTGTTTCTACCCAGTTCAAATCTTTTTCAAGTCCTACTTCTTTTAAAATTTGTCGAGTATTTAAATCGGACATCAGTATCACATGATAAAATTTGTCCCAAACAACACCGTCCATTTCCCAGGAAGTTGTAAGTCCACCCATCTTTTCAGCAGATTCATAAATGGTAACTTTATATCCTTTTTGAGAAAGCCTTAATGCTAAAGTCATTCCCAACATTCCCGCACCAATAATCCCCCATGTTCTTTGTTCCGCCATTATTTTTAAATATCGTTAATTATTTGAATCATCTTTTCTGTAACATTTTTTCCAAAAATTTCTCTTTGACTGTCAGGATGTCTAAACGCATTTATTTTGAAGGCGATATTTTCCTCAGAAGGATTAATCAGTAAATTCCATTTTTCATCTACAGTTTCAACCCATTCAGTTTCTGTTCGCAAAGTAATGCACGGCTTTTTTAAAATATACGCTTCCTTTTGAATGCCACCGGAATCTGTAATGATTCTTTTAGCAGAATTTTCAAGCGCAATAAAATCGAGGTAGCCCTGTGGATCTGTAAGCTGAATATTTTTGGGAACGTAATAAGTATTGGCAAGCATTTTTCTTGTTCGCGGATGAACTGGAAAAATTAGTTTTTCATCCAATTTGCCTAATTCATCCAATAAATGCTCAAGGATTTTCGCATCATCAACATTATAGTTTCGGTGAAGTGTAAGGAGATTATATTCACCATTTGCTAAATATAAATCATCAATAATTGTTGATTTGCTGAGTGCGATCTGAAGATTGTTCTTCACCGTATCTACCATGATATCGCCCGTAAAAAAACTGTTTTCCGCCAACCCTTCTTTTGCGAGAATATCCATTGCAGTCTGAGTTGGTGCGAATAAATATTTAGACACATGATCGGCAATAATACGATTGATCTCTTCCGGCATCGCCTTATTATAGCTCCTTAAACCTGCTTCAATATGAACAATTGGAATATTCAGTTTTGCTGCAGTTACAGCTCCTGCAAAAGTTGAATTGGTGTCACCGAAAATAATTACAAGATTCGGTTTCAGCTGAAGCATTGCCGATTCCAGCATCACCATCATTTGTGTCATTTGGGAAGTGGGACTTCCTTGTTGTATTTCCAAATGAATGTCAGGCTTCCTGATTCCAAGATCAATAAAAATCTTTTCAGACATTTCATAATCATAATGTTGTCCTGTATGCACAATTATTTCCTCATGCAAACCTGAAAGGGTTGTTGATAAAGGAGCCAGTTTTATAAATTGAGGTCGGGCGCCAACTATAGAAAATATTTTCAAACCAATTGAAATTTACTATTTGAATGCCCTTTTTTTGCCAGAATACTTGAAAAATTTTCGTAAACAGGAACGCTTTCGATAACATCCGGATCGGCAATTTCACAACCAGTAGAACATGTTTTTGCCAGTCTTTGTACATCTTCAAACTTCACTTTATTATACTCATCAAAAGCGTAATTAGCATTATAAAAATGAATTAAACTTTGAAGTTCGTTCGCTAATCCTTTTTCCATTGCACGAAAACTTTGATAAACAAATTCTACAAAAGCTTCTGATGGATCTTTGATTCCTTTTCCAATTCCCGCATATTTTTCCAGGTCATTTTGAAATAAATTTCTGTTGTAAATGTTGGAAGCGTCAAAAATTCCTTTAATGTTTTTAGCAGAAACAATTGTTTGAGCTTCATCAATATATTGTTTATGTGCTGAACAAATAAACACATAATCAGCAAATTCAAGAGTTTTTTTCAAATCATGTGTCAGGCGATCCTGCTGATTAAATTTTAGCAAATTCTGATCATTTTCTTTTACATAAGGATCGTGCATAATGTAATTCACCTTATTTTCTTTTAAATAATTTGCAAGAACAAGAGTTGGAGAATTACGGGTATCTTCAGAATTAAACCGGTAAGCAACGCCAAGCAATGCAATTTTCTTATCACGCAAATTTCCAAACACTTTTTCTGACTGTTTAAACGTCAGTACTGGGGAATTATCGTTAATCAACCTGGATTGCAATATCAGGCTTTTTGAAGTGTCATTTCCCTTTTGAAAATTTCGCCACCATAGAAGAATTCCATCTTTTGGAAGGCAATGTCCGCCAACACCCAGCATCGGAATTAAAATTCCACCCGTTGGAACTGCATTTGGATCGATAGTAGCTTTATCGGATTGAGACAATTTGCTGTTTACCTTATCTCGTACTTTATAAAAATCAATATCGTGCTCATCACAATATCTTACAATCTCGGTGGAAAAAGCAATTCTCACATCGCGGTAAGCATTTTCAAGTGTTTTTACAATTTCCGCTGTAAGACTGTTAGTTTCATAAACTTCACCGTTTGTTACAATGTGATTGTAAAGTTTGGCAATTAATTTCGGTGTTTCGGGATGCAAACCGCCTGCAAGTTTGTCCGCATCACGAATTCTTTCCACAAGCCTTCCCGGCATCACACGGTTCGGGCTATTTCCTAAAAGAATATCTTTCCCTTCTTCCAGATCATATTTTTTAAAATGTTCACGAAATAAAGTATCCATTGTAGTGGGCGCCAGTGTTGATTCAAAAATGATCAAAGGAATTTTATCAGAAGGTTTGTTTTGTAATGCTTCTGCTAATTTTTCCAGCCCTCCAAACATTGGACGATAATCAGGTTCAAAGCCGCTCTCATTTTTATCTGTTTGAATAGAAACTAAAATTACATCGGCATCGGATAGAACTGAAAAATCAGCGCTTGCAGAAAGATTCCCTTCCTCAACAGCCTGTCGCGTAATTTCATCCAATTCCGGCTCAATACCTCCAATTACAGATTTTCCATTATTAATTGCTTCCACTTTCCATCCTGAATTAACAGAATTTCTTTGAATGACTATTATTTTCGCGGGGTCTTGTGTACCAATTTTAATTTTTGCATTCGCAAGCATTGCAGCCATTGGCATTCCAACTATTCCCGGACCAATAACTCCAATCTTCTTAATTTTCCAATTTTCTGCTTTAATAGGTGCTGAACTCATTTGTATTTTTTTGCGGTTAAAAATGTTTGGTAAAAAGTTCTTTTTGAAGTTTTCAGTAGAGAACAAATATTTTGATTTTGTAATTTTCTTAATTATCTATGAACTGATTGTGCCATAATTCAAGTGATAAAATACCCCAAAGCCCACGACTGAATGGCTGTTCAGTGCAAATCAATTTTTCAACATAATCCGTATTGATCATATTTCTTTCTTTTGCTTTTTTTGACAATAAAGTGTCCATAATAAAATCTTTTGCCTTGTTCTTTGACCAAATATGCAAAGGAACCGGAAAACCCATTTTATCTTTCCTCGACATAATTTCCTTAGGAATTATTTCTTTTATTGTTTTCTTCAATAAATATTTCATTTCTCCTCCTTTAAATTTCATCCCGGCAGGCATTGTTGATATCAGATCCACAATTCTTCTGTCCAAAAGTGGCACTCTTGATTCAATTGAAACAGCCATGCTCATTCGATCTTCCACCTGCAATAATCCGGGCAAACTTCCTATCATATCAAAATGTGTCATTTTATTAAAATAACTTTTTGTA
>Ga0134125_10009417_pt1 | contig 10999 bp, 13 predicted proteins | sample KB31751_FD_96464 | JGI IMG/M metagenome (GOLD analysis project Ga0134125, IMG submission 96464) | Terrestrial soil microbial communities with excess Nitrogen fertilizer from Kellogg Biological Station, Michigan, USA - KB3-175-1 | ecosystem: Environmental > Terrestrial > Soil > Unclassified ...
TAGCCGCTTCGACGGGAGGAACCCCAGCGCCCTGGAATGCACAATTAAGCTAGCAAATGCGGTCAAACACCCCACTTACCTAAAGTAGCATTCCGTTTGGAGAAGAAGCGCCAAGCCGTTCTCAGCGCACGGTAGGCCCGGGGCGACGACGGCCCCAGCTTCCGAAGCGGAAGGAAGGACATCCGATGCTGCATCGCCAACCAGCCATGCCAGGTCATTTACCCAGCGCCATATGAGGACTTTGATACGCGGGGAGGTTGCATGCAACTTGCCGACTTGTTCAACATCCCCGCGTTTCAAGAATCAAACCGCACGATCACGTGCATCGCCGCACCTCCTGGTGCTGGCATGATCTGGTCCAATCGTGCCGCTGGGATGGTCGGGTCAAATCGGTAAGTAGTCTTCGTCAGGCGCATGGCAGAGAACCCAGATTCGAGCGCTCCCGGTGATCAGCGCCGCGAGGATTGCTCGCCGCCCGGGCGCCGTCACCGATGACGAACCTGTCGCCGGTTGCTGGGCCGAGGTCAGAGACGCTGGTGCGCGGCATTTACGCGGTCGCCGACTACGCTGACTTGCGTCCCGCATCCGAGCGCGAGGAACTCATCGAACGGCTGGCGCTGCACGGACTGTGCGAGCGCTGCCGCGGCGGCGCGGCGGAAATCAGCGCTGGGGCGGTGGGCTCGCGCCCGGGAACTGATCGCCGGTCGCGATTGGCACGGGCACGTGGCGCCAGCCGGACTCTCTCAGATGGTCGGCGACGATCTGCGCCGTCCGGTCGAGCTCGTCGTCAGGGAGCGAGCGAATAGCTTTCTTCAGCATGCCGCCGGCCTTGTGCGTCAGGGCGTAGGCGACGGCGAAAGCGAGGGGGTCGATGTCGGGCAATAGCGGCCTCCGGCTCCCCCGACAACTTGGATTCAGCACGCGGCCGGCGCGGCGTCAAGCGAGCGCCTCGGGCTAAACCGGCCGCGGGCGGCGCACGTCCCCTGGGGGCTTATCAGCGCGGAGCCCCTGATAGTTCACCTGGCGCAACAGACCGTCCGCGGTCCACGTCAAAAACGTCACCTCGCACACCAGCGTCGGCTTCACCCAATGGACGCGAGACAGGACGAGGGAGGATCCGAACCGGGTTTCCCTTGGTGGCGGAATATGGAGCGGCATATTCGATATCCGGAGCGGCTGGAGGGCGTCGTAGACGCGGCGCAGCTCGGCATCCGTAAAGCCGGTGCCGGCACGTCCCGCATAAAGCAAGCGTCCGTCATCATCGTAATAGCCGAGCAGCAGCGCGCCGAAGTAGGGCCGCGAGCCTTCGGGGTCGCTGTAGCCGACGATGATGAACTCTTCGCGGTTGACGCACTTCGACTTGCGCCAGAGCCCACGATTGCCAGGGACGTAGGGAGCATCGACGCGCTTCGAGATGATGCCTTCAGCCTTTGCACCGCATGCGGCATCCAGGATCCGCTTGCCATCGCCAATGTGATGGCCGCTGTACTGGATCGACTGAGGCGCCCCTTTGAGCAGCGCCTCGAGACGCCCCTTCCGATCGAGCAGCGGCGCGGCTCGCATGTCCCTCCCATTGAGGAATAGAAGGTCGAACGCGAAGTAGACCAGATGGTGGGTGCATCGGGAGTCGGTCGCGGCCTGCAGCTCGGCGAACGAAGTGGTGCCGTCCGGGCGCACCGCGCAGAGCTCGCCATCGAGATAGGCGCCGCGTGTCTTGATCCCCGAGAGCGCCTTTGCCGTGGCCTGATAACGATCGGTCCAATCGAGCCCGGTTCGCGTCAGGAGCCTCGCCTCGCGTCCCGTGAGCCTCGCGTGGATGCGATAGCCGTCATACTTGAGCTCATGCGCCCATGCGTCGCCTTCGGGCGGCGCTTTGACGAGCTGCGAGAGCTGAGGCGGGATGAAGGAGGGCGTCCCGCTCGATTTCGGCATGCACCACGAACGCCGAGGCGTTGCTGTCCATCCCAGGCGGCCATGCCCATCGAGCGTGACGGGCAATATTTTTCGGCGTAACGTTGGGTTGCGCGTCGGCTGCCATGCGCTCCTGCCCTCCAGATCCTTGATGGCGCCCTGGGGAGGCAGTCTTGAAAAACTGGTACTATCGCTTCGCGGTTTTAGCCCTGACAGGGATCTCGGCGGCCAGCCTGCCAGCAGCGGCACAGAACTTCGGAACACGCAACCGCGCTACGGCTTGGCCATCCCCGATCTATCCCTGCTTATGCCGACGAGGACCGCTGAGGCCCCGCCATGCGCGTGACCTCGCAGTCGCCCTGGTGTGAGCGGGTGAAGCTGGCGTGGCGCCCTTGGGTAATCGGAGCATCCCACTCGCTGGCGCTCAGTATCGCCGGCCTGTCGCGCACGCTCATCGCTTCGATGTAGTTGACCGGCAGCGGCGCGTCTTTGCACGCCGCCGGCAGGCGGGGGCGCGGCGTCGGCTGTGGAAGGATCTCGGCGACGCTCATCATCTGCTCCAGAAATGATCGCGGCGTGATCCGGGTAATGAATGCTAGCTGCCGCGCTTCGGCTTGCCGCCGCGCTCGAGGCCGGAAATCCGCGCGATCGGGTGAACACGTACCCTCGTCAGCGCTTGACCGTATTTGTTAAAGGCCTGCCTCGCCGCTTGGTCCCGCTGCCTCTCCGGCGAGTGGAGTGGCGGCGGTGGGCTGATCCCGGCTTGGTATCCCCATTGCTGACTCTGATCGCCCTCGGGGATGACGCGCGTAGGCGCTGGCGGATTTTGCTCATCGAGCAGCCCGGACTGCCCGGCGGGCTCGAGCGGGCCGCCGTCCTGGCGCCGGCTCTGCGCGCTGCCGCCGCGCGCGCGCCGGCCATTGCGGTGCGCCGGCGCCTCGCCCTCGACACGGGCGCGCTTGCGGCGCTTGGACCGCTTCGGCGAGGCGACAACCAACGTACCGCTGACGTTGGGGATTGACCTGCTGCGACTCTCTCTCTCCTCGGCATCGAAGTCTCCTTAGGTCGTCAACGCTCCCGGTGGCGCCGCGTGCGGCCTCCGCGCGCTTCCTCTCTCAGATGCGGACCGCCTTCCGGACCGCCGTCATTTCTTTTCAACACCACCGAGGCGGCCGCTGACCTCCTGGTAGTCGGTGGCCTGCAGCTCAATCTGCGGCGGCTTGGCCTCGCGCCGCGCCTTGACCGCCCGCAGGATGCCTTCGAGGGTGTCGAGCTCCTCCGGTGTCCAGTCGCTGAAGTCGAGCGGTGGCGCGCCCCTGTGCGGTTCCAGGCGGCGTGCGTACTCGAGCTCGTCGATGGCGTGGTGCTTGTCGTGCAGGATGAGCTTCACCCGGTCGGTGCGGGTATCGACCTTGACCGCGGTCTTGCCGTTGGTGGTGGTGCTCGTCGTGATCTTGGCGCGCCCCACGTCGATGGCGCGGACGCAATGGCCGAGGTCGCCAAGCTCTCGCAGTGTCTGCTTCGGATCCTGGGCAAAGATCACGTCGGCGAAGTCCTGGATACGCGCGCGGGCGATGAGGGTGCGCAGCTTGATCGCCTCCTCGGCGCTCCATTCGGCTTGCCGATGACACTCAGCGACGACGCGCGAAATTTCCTGTTGGATTTCAGCTTTTTTGAGCAGCCGATAGCCGGTAGTGCCGCGCGAGCGGGGCGCATAACCCGCCTCCTTCGCAGCCTCGCTGGCGTTCCACGTGCGCACGTAACACAGGACGAACAGTCGCTCTTGCTCAGTCATGGCGATAGCCTCACGCCAGCGCCTCTCCCGAAAAAGCGCCGGTATGCTTGTATCCAATTGCCAAGGAACACGGCTCGGCCTTGCGCCAGCGTGAGCTCGCCGCGGCGCGGCACCGGCGCTTTGGGCGCGTCGGCTGTGGGATCACGATCACTGCGGGGGCGCCGCGCTTTGGTCTCGGTCTGCTCGCTTCACGCCGCCTCCTGCTCGATAGACTGCAGCACACGCTTCCAGATGTCGCGTAGCCATTGCTTTTGCGCCTCGCTCGGATCGCCGCCGAGCAACACGCGCGGACGCACCCCGTTGACGAACCGCCAGTCGCGGTCGCTGAGCAGCTCCGCATGGGCGAGGCACAGCTCGACGAGTTCGCCCCAATCCTGCGGCGCCAGGTCCGCCAAGCGTTCGACCGCACCGGCCAAGTCGTTGAGATCGAGCCCCGCAGCCGCCAGCGTGCGCCGAAGCGCTGAGATGGCGGCCACGACCTCGCCGGGTTGATCCGAGGCCAAGAGCGGCAACAACTTCGCAATCCGCCCGGCGACGGGGGCGAGCGAGCGGCTCATGCCGCCAACTCCCGCGACACGGCTTCCTCGCCGCCCCAGCGCTGCACCAGCTCATGGCGGAAGCCATCGTCGCTCTCCCGCAACCGCGCAAGCTGCCGCCGCACGCTTCGCTCGCCGCCCCAGCACCTGACCCACGTCGACCAATTCGGCATCCCAGGCCCGAAGCCATGCGCGATCATCCATCGCACTTCCGCTTCGAAAGTGCGGTCCTGGCCGGGCACCGGTGGCGGGAATAGCGGTTGCTGCGGCGCTGCGCTCGACCACGGACCTATTGGCGGAGGTGTCGTTGGTCGGCGAGGCTCAAGAATTCCGCCCTTGAGTTCGCCATAGGCAGGCGCTGCCGCATGGCCATTCGGGCCACCGTTGGATCGCCGCTCCAGCGCCGCTCGGGATCGACCACGGCGCTCGGCAGCGCCGCGCAGCCATTTTCGGAAGGCGGCGTCCAGATCGGCCGGGGTCCAGCCCTTCGCCCGGTAGTGGTCTTTGAAATGCGCCAGCGTCTCGCCGCCGAGCTCGATGCCGGCCGCGTGCTGCTCGGCCCAGCCGGCAATTTCAGGCCCCGGGGTATAGACTTCTAGCGCGCGGTCGGGATGCAGTGAGTCCATCGGTCGAGGCTGCGGTTCGGCCGTTGCTTGGCCTCGTTTGCCGTCGATCGGCAAAAGCAGCGCGCCTTGTGTGTGTATGTCTTTATTGGCGTGTTGATCTTCCTTTGGAGAGTTCCTTGGCGTGTTCATCGGAAGCGGGCTTCCGATTAGATCGGCAGAAACTTGCCGATTACGCCGCTGCTGGTCGGCAGCAGATTGCCGATTAGCGCCGGCTGTCTGATCGGCAAATTTCTGCCGGTCATGCGTCCCCCCGGAAGGGGCGGCGCTCAGGATCGGCTGGTATCTGTTGGTCCGGAATCCCCGGCGCTGATGGGCGAAATAGCCGCGCTCTTTGAGCGCCGCAATGGCGGCGCCGACAGATCGATCGCTGACGCCCAGGCGCTTAGCAATGCGACGCTGCGATGGATCGCAGCGGCCCGTCTCTGCATTGTGGTGATCCAGCAGGACGAAGCCGACTTCCTTCGCAGTCGGGGCTAACGCGCGGTCAGCCATCATGCGGCCCAGTAGGCGCCATTTTTCGAGCAGCGTGATGGAACTGCTGGCGCTCATCGTCCGGCCCCCCGTGCGAGCCGGCCGCGGATTGCCGAAATGGCCGCCATTTGCCCGTGGCTCGGCAGGCGCCCGCGCAACAGAGTGCGCCCAAGTCGCGCGATTAGGCGCCGCTCCGGTCCGCGCAATGTGGAGGCGTGGTAGCGGATGAGGTCGGCGAGGGGCGCCTCATGGAGATCCCGGGACTCGCGCTGCGCGAGCACGATGGCGGCGATGACGCGGCGCGCGGCGGCATCGCAGGCGCGCTCTAGCTCGGCGGTGAGGTCGACGACGGTTGCGGCCGATGCGACCGTAGCTTGACGACGAAGAGGGCTTGGGGGTATTGAAAACACGTTGTTGGTGCTCCTGCTTCGACTTGGTGGGTCGGGTGGGAAGAGATTGCGGGCCGTCCGAACTGGTCGTCGGGCGGCCCGTTTCATTTCAGGGCGGCCGCAAAGGTGCATCCACGGCGATGCGACACCAGGCGAGCGCCCGCTTCAGATCGCGGAGGCTACCCGCGCCGAAGTGGCGGAGCAGCAATAAATCCTTATCTGGCTGCGCAAGCAGCTCGGCGACGGTGTTGATGCCAGCGCGCCGCAGCGCGTTGCGTGCCATCGTCGAGATCGGCAGATCGTCGATGTCGGGATGATCGGTTGCCATCATGGCTGCGAGGCTACGCCCGACGCAGGGAGCGCAGCAAAATGGCGATGGGCGCAATTTGGCGGAATTACGCCTCGCCCAACTCCGCCAGCACGGCGCGGCGTGCTTTGCGGCAGGTCGAGCGGGCGGCCCCAAACCTCACGCGCATCGCCTCCTCCTTCATCCCCCGCAGGTCGCCGCCATTCCGACAAAGGGCCCGCATCGCATTCTTTACGTCGTCCGTCTTGGTCGTGCGTGGCCCCGGGCGTCGCATGCTGGGCGCCTGCGCACTGATTTCCGGATCCGGCTCGAAATGCGGCGGCCAGCCGTATCCGGATCGTTCCAACCACCTGCGCGCCGCGGCGGCCGGAAGCCAGGAGGGGGCGAGGAAATCGAGGACGAGCGGCGCACTGGGCGTTGTGTTGCCGCCATAAACCTCGATGGCGTCGGTGAGCAGCGCCGCGCTCAGATAGCGATGCGCTGGGCGTGGACCGTCGGCCGTCGCTACATAGTGCGGCGTGACGTGCAGCACCGCCGGGCGGACGTACTGTTCGAAGGTGCCGAGCAGCGTCGCGTCCAGCAGCTTGGCGAAGGCCGCGGCAAGCGGGATGCTGGCCGACTTCGTCATGTGCTCCGCGATCTCGGCGAAACCGATGAATTGCCGCCGGCGCTGCTGCTTCAGCACGAAACGGCGGATTGCGTGGGCTCGTCGTCTCTCCCCCTGCGCTACTTGGTTGCCGTCCCGCGCCCGAGCTCGTCCGTCCGTTGTTTCGGGCTGATCGCCCCATCGCTCGCTCGACATTGACGCGTCTCCGCTGGCGCCCGCGGGAGGGTCGACGCGGCAACCGGGTGCGGAGCCCGGCTTTCGGGGATCAGCCTAGCCGCGCCGATCGGGGTCAGATTGACTGATTCGCTGCGCGGCGCTTCGGCGGGGCGGCGGTCGGCACGAACTCCTGATCGGAAGGGCTCGCCAGTGCTTCACTCCTCGCGTCGATCGAGGCCGGCGCTGCCATCTTTTCACTGACCCAAGCGCGGATCTCGTTCAGACTCCAGCCGACGGCATTGGTCGAGATCTGCCGGCGCCGCGGAAATTTTCCTCGCCGTTCAAGTCGCCATCGGGTTGTGCGAGAGAGGCCGGTTATGCGCGCCACCTCGTCCTCGCGAACGAACCGATCTTCCGACGGGGCGGCGGCGGCCGCGACGCGCTCTGGCATGGAATGAATGCTCCGGCATTGTCGCCCCACGCCGCGCAATCCGTCGCGCCGCGTTTCAAGGGCCTCGCCTTTAATATCAATGCGGCAACGCCGAAGTTCGCACGCCCGAGAAAAAAACATCGAGCCTTTGAAATTATTTAGCCGCGCTAATGCGCGGATAGCTCAGGCGCGGATCGGGACGATATTGGAGGCTGGCGCGCTTCCCGAGACCATTTCGGCAAGGTGAGCCGCCCAGGTCTCGAGCGCTTGGCGCTTCTCGCGGTCATAGGAATGGCGATCGTAGACCGCGGTAACGCCGCGCTCGGAGTGATTGAGAACGCGGCCTACGATGAAGCGGGTGATGCCGATGCTGGTCATGTGCGAGGCCGCCGATCGGCGCAGATCGTGCGGGCGTACGTCGTTGCCGACGCCGAGCTTGTCAACCACCCGCAGGACCGCATGGTTGACCGCTCGCGCCGTCATCGGCCGATCGCCGGCGGGCGAGGGGAACAGCCACCGCGAGCGGCCGGCAAGCTTCTTGATCTCGTTCAGCAGCTCGAGCGCGGTGTCGGATAGCGGGACGCGATGGCTTTGTCCGTTCTTGGCCTTCTCGCCGGGAATGGTCCAGATCCGCTCCGCGCCGCGGTCCATCTCGGTCCATTCGGCGCTGACGACCTCGCCTTTCCGCTGGGCCGTGACAAGCTGCAGCTTGAGCACCAAGGCGCAGCGCAGCGGCATCCCCGCAGGCGGCCGCTCCAGCGCTTTCCAGAGGGACTTGATCTCGGCTGGGCTCAAGACTCGGTCTCGGCTGCGCTCTTCCGCCGGCCGCGGCACCCCTGAGCACGGATTGACCTCGATGCCGCCCATCTCCTCCTGGAGCGCCCACGCGAAGATCATCCGCAGCACCTCTAAAACGCGGTTCGCCATAATCGGGGCACCGCGGTCGATAATGGTGCGCAGCACCTGCCGGATGTCCGCGCGCCGGATGGTGGATGCGCGCATATTGCCGAGCGCGGGGAGGAGATCGCGCTTGATGATCCGCTCGTCCGCCTTCCAGGACCGCTTCCGCTTCTTGGCGTATTCTCCGATATAGCGGTCGGCGAGCTCGCGGAATGTCTCGGCGTGCCGCTCCTGCCGCTTTGGCTCGGCCGGGTCGACGCCCTTCTCGGCCGCCCGCAGCGCGTCCTTGGCGAGGCCGCGGGCATCGGCGAGATCGAGGTTATCGAGGGTGCCAAGGCTCATGCTGCCCTTTCCCTTGCGGCCCCGGATGCGATACCGGACCAACCAGGTCCGGCGCCCCTTCGACGACACCCGCAACCCGAAGCCTGGCAATCCCATGTCGAAATACTCGATGAAGCCCTCAGCGGGAGCGGGGAGGGTGGGAGCATTTCGGACGGTGAGCTTTACCTGCGGCATCCGGCAATTCCATTACTTTGGACCATATTTGGACCAAGGTACGCGAAACAGCCTGCACTGGCGAGCAATTCGACGGAAGGCCAAGATAGGCCTTATGCATCGAAGAAAATGCGGGGTAATCGGTTCCAGCCTGTTTCACGGTAGCACAGCCGGATGCGCAGATGAAGCGACCATCTACCACTTCAACCGCTTCCCGCTCTATTCGCTGGTGGCGAATGCGCTCGCCGTGCCGATCACCGGCTTCTGGATCATGCCTTGGGCGCTCGTCGCCTGCCTCTTGATGCCGTTCGGCGCCGAGGGGCTGGCGCTGACGCCCATGGGCTGGGGCATCGAAGCCGTGAAGGCGATCGCCGACGGCGTCACATCCTGGCCGGGCGCGGTGGTGAACCTGCCGAGCATGCCGGCCGCCGGCCTCGTGCTGGTGGCGCTCGGCGGGCTCTGGCTCTCGATCTGGACGCGGCGCTGGCGCTGGCTCGGGCTGGCGCCGATCGCCGCGGGGTATCTGACGCTGCTGCTGGTGCGGCCGCCCGATCTGCTGATCGCCGGCGAGGGCGGGCTCATCGCCGCGCGCAGCGCCGATGGCGGGTACCTGCTGTCGCGGCTTCGGGGGCAGCGCATCGTGCAGGAGGCGTGGCTCCGGCGCGGCGCTGCGTCTGGCGCAGCCGAGGCCTTCCCGAGGATCGGCAACAGCGCCGATGGGCGGCTTTCCTGCACCGCGGCGGCCTGTGTCTACCAGGCGCGGGGCCGCAGTGTCGCGCTCGTCCGCGAGGCCGACGCGCTTGCCGATGAATGCGCCCATGCCGATCTCGTGGTGAGCCCGGTGCCGGCCTGGCGGCTCTGCCAGGGCCCGCTCATCATCGACAGCATCGATCGGCGGCGCTATGGCGCACATGCGGTGTGGCTCGATCCCGACGCGATCCGCATCGAGAGCGTGGCCGATTGGCGCGGCGTACGGCGCTGGGTCCCGGGCGCGGCGCGTTGACAGGAGCTAGGGAGGAGAGATCCGATGACGCTCGACCTCAAGCCGCTCCATCCGCTCTTCGCCGCCGAGGCGAGCGGCATCGATCTCAGGAGCACGCTCGGCGACGAAGACCGGCGCGCGATCGAGCGCGCGATGGACCGCTTTGCCGTGCTGGTGTTCCGCGACCAGCCGCTCGACCAGGATCAGCAGATCGCCTTTGCGAAAAGCTTTGGCACGCTCGATATCGGCCTCCGGCGCGCCAACAAGGGGCCGCACCGCTTCAAGTATGACGAGCTCATCGACATCTCGAATGTCGCCGCCGACGGCACGATCGCCGCGCGCGACAGCCGGCGCATCGCCAGCATGGTGGCCAACCAGCTCTGGCACAGCGACAGCTCCTTCCAGCAGCCGGCGGCGCGCTACTCGATGCTGTCGGCGGTGGTGCTGCCCGCCTCGGGCGGCGACACCGAATTTGCCGATCTCCGCGCCGCTTATGACGCGCTGCCGGAGGCGCTCAAGGCGTCGCTCGAGGGGCTCGTCACCGAGCATTACGCGCTGCATTCGCGCATGATGCTCGGCACCACCGACTGGACCGAGGAAGAGAAGACCGTGCTGCCGCCGGTGCGCTGGCCCTTGATCCGCACCCATCCGGGCTCGGGCCGCAAGCTCCTCTTCATCGGCGTCCATGCACGCGAGATCATCGGCTGGACGCTGCCGGAAGGCCGGCTGATGCTATCGGATCTGCTGGAACACGCGACCGAGCCGCGCTTCGTCTATCGCCATCGCTGGCGCGTGGGCGATCTCGTGATGTGGGACAACCGCGCGACGCTCCACCGCGGCCGCCGCTACGATTTCACCGAGCGCCGCGAGCTCCGCCGCACGACGACGCTCGATCTGGTGGAGGCGGTTGCTTAGGGCTGTAGGTCGGGGGTGCGTCCTTCGACAGGCTCAGGATGAGGAAGGTTCTTGGTGGCCCCCTGGTAAGGGCCTTTCTCGTTCTACCTCATCCTGAGCTTGTCGAAGGACGCGCGGTGGTCTTGCAGCGGGACAAGTCGCGGAGCGCCGCGAAGTCGCCGCGGATCAGGGCTGCTTTCTTGTCGCGGCGCCAGCCTTTCACCTGGCGTTCGGCGGCAATCGCGTCGGTGATCCGGTCGAATTCCTGCGCGAAAACCAGCAGCACCGGGCGGCGGCTGGCGGTGTAGCCGCCGAAGTTGGCTTCATTGTGCTGTGCCACGCGGTTGTCGAGCGAGGTGCGGGTCGTGCCGACGTAGTAGGAGCCGTCGGAGCAGCGGAGGATGTAGAGGTGGGCGGACATCCCTGCGCCTCGCTGCAGGTCGGGGGTGCGTCCTTCGACAGGCTCAGGATGAGGAAGGTTCTTGGTGGCCCCCTGGTAA
>Ga0134125_10009418_pt1 | contig 10998 bp, 14 predicted proteins | sample KB31751_FD_96464 | JGI IMG/M metagenome (GOLD analysis project Ga0134125, IMG submission 96464) | Terrestrial soil microbial communities with excess Nitrogen fertilizer from Kellogg Biological Station, Michigan, USA - KB3-175-1 | ecosystem: Environmental > Terrestrial > Soil > Unclassified ...
TACAGCCAGTATGCAAGTGCCCGCTGTAATCTTCACTACCACGCAAGAACAGTAGCTTTTGACAATGAGTACTATTATCTCATCACTTCAACGGTGGTTCAGTTCCATTCATCTCTCTTATTCCTACCTGACCGCTTTTAGCGGCCTTTTCCTCTTTCCGTTCAATACCTGTTTATTACTAAACAAGCACCGAGAGGCGGTTTACAGCCCCCGCTTGCACAGCCACTGTGATAGACCTACTATCATCTTTCATACAACATTCTTGTACCAACATATCTACTGGTACTCGATTCACGGCACACGTCGCGCCAAAATGGGGTAAAAGGTACGTTACATTCTCTTCTTCCATTCACCACCTTTAGCTATGTTTTTAGGTCAGTTTCAACATTGCCTGGGCACTTATACCCGTATTTGAAGGCCGAACCGAAAATTCTGTGGTAGCAGGCCCATAAATATTGGTCTTGGGTAAATAAATACTTGAAGCAGCTCTTTATTCTTTTATTGAGTAATTTTTAAAAAAATCGTTTCTAACTTAATATAAAAGCAACGCATATTAGAATAATAGGAAGAAAATAAGAAATTAATAGATATGTTATACATAATTTCCCATTATAAGATTTGTATTTATTGATCAACGTCTCATATCGCTTGTTCCTAAAAATGAGCAAATAATTGATTAAAAGCGGGGCAGCAAGAAAAAGGACAAAAAAACTAAAAAGTGAATTTAATTTATCGGTTTTGAAAATGTAGAGATGAATATCATAAAAAGAATATCCTAAAATATTTCTTTGAAGTATACTCATAAATAAGGCAAGATTAATAGCCATTGCCATTGAAATAAAGACCATTGCATAAAATTTCCACATTCCTTTATTACCAGGAATTGAACGAAGTTTAGTTAAGCCATCCACCCAAATTTTGTAATATACATCTCGTATCATTTATTTTCAAATTTTATTCTGTTGCAGCATCATATATCAATGTTCCAATTCCATAACCTTGCGGCCAACAGGAAGGGATTACTAACAAATATCAGTTTTATAAAAATCAATTTTTACCCTACAATTTAAATTATAATGTAAGGATAAAAGCTCCCTGCGTTTCCTAATTTTTGAGCTGCAATAATTCCGTGTTCAGTGGTTTCAAAGCTTATTCCCGTTACTTCAATAATCTTACCGGCTGTTCCCCATCCATTACCCATCGTTAGAAGAATGAAAATCATAAGAAGAAATAGAAGAAAGCGAGTATGTTGTTTCTGTAACTCCACGAATCAAATAATAATCTTCTCCTGCCTAAGTTACCACACCATCATTATTTCGTGTTATAAAAATTCCCGATTCGCTTTGGTTACTATACTGATAATAAAACTGGCTTGTGACTTTATCAGCCCGTCTAGTATCTTTCCCCACTATTAACCTGATTAAAACTGTTGCAATATCCAGTAAACAAACATTCAAATCGATTTTTCATTCAAAATAGAAAGACAAAACATCTCTTTACGAAATTGAATGCTTAGTTAACCAAATTGAAATGATTAGCGGCAAAATGAACATCAGGATGAATTTCAAAATATTATAAAAAGAATAATAAAATTGCTTTTGTTTATAATTTTCAACCATTTGGTTTACTCTTTTTTTATTGAAATATTTGAAAACAACAAGGATTAAAACTAACGCTATAGGGTACCAAAACAAAATCTTAGTAGTATGATTTTTGCCAGAGGAAAAAGCTATATTTATATCATATAAAGACAACAAAATAAATTTTATTAATGAATAAATAAAACAAAGATGTATAAATAAAAATACGGTTACTATCATAGATGCAATACATCTAGCAACCCATGGCCCTGTATTTTTTTGGCTAATTTGTCCGAGGTAAATAAAATAAAAGATGAAACTATACATTCAGAATATTTATTCGTTATCAAAAATATTTTCAGTAATTGTATGGCCTGTGTAATGTTCCGAAATAAGGTCACCTACAAACATTGCAGCACCGAATGCCCATCCAACTGGGGAAGTTGCTTCAAATAATCCCAATCCTATTTCTGTTGCGCTTACTATTAAATCCGCTGTATGGTGATTTTTCCATCCATTTGACACTCCATCCCCAGTGGTTAAAACCATATTTAAAACCCCCAATCCTGTTCCAGCAATTTTACCTACATTGCCAGCACTTAATATTTCGTAACTTGTTCCTCCAACGGCATTTCCTAATCTTTGAGCTCCAACAACTCCTTGTTCTGTTGTTTCAAAGGTTATACCGCCTGTCTCAACAATTGTACGTGCCGTTTCCCATCCGCTGCCTTCCTCGTTAGACGAATAAAAATTATAAGCCCCAGAAACAAACGTATAATTAACTTCTGTAACACCACCAATCAAATAATAATCTTCTCCTGCTGCGTAAGTTACCACACCATCATTATTTGGTGTTATAAAAATTCCCGATTCGCTTTGGTTACTATACTGATAATAAAACTGGCTTGTGACTTTATCAGCCCCTCTAATATCTTTCCCACTGTTTACCTGATCAAAAAAATTATTCCAATATTCCGAATAAGGGCCGCTACCAAAACCGTATGGGTTATCAGAATATCGATATGGATCATTAAAATAATCTTCCCATGATTTCGTTACCCAGTCGGGCGTTGTCTTTAAACCGTTCCATATCGTGAAATCCCCACGGGAATCATCCCGTGGCATCTGAGCTTTTGCTCCCGTTGCATCATTAAATGATACAGGATTATCATTTCCAAACTGGTAAGGATTTAATCCCATGCTACTCTCTGTCAACATATCCACCCCACTAAACCGCCCAATCTGAGGATCATACTGCCTGTAAAAAGTACTGTATAAATTCACGCCGTAATCTTCTTCCAGTTCTGTTCCGCCGTTAAATTTGTTCCGGCTTGTCAGTTTATTCATTGCCTCATCACTGATTCCGGCCATCTGCAGGCCAAAAGGATAATACGATTGTTCCTGTAGCAACGGGCCGGTATAATGCTTTATTACCAGGTCGTCAAAGTAAACATTCTGCGTACTCTGGTTGCTTACAAAAACGTAAAGATAACCGTTCTTTGCCATCGTTTGCAGTGGTGGCGCCAAAGCCTGTTTGCTGCTGCCTGCCATTACCTGCATGGCTCCCATGTTTCCTGCTACATATTTAAACTGGTCGTCAAGAAGTATCCAGTTCAAATATGCCTTGGGTAATGAAGAATTATAAGCCCGGGTGTTCAAAGCAGAGAGTATAACCGGGCTAAGCACATTACCTATATCTGTTGTACTTCTACCCGCCAGCTTGCCTCCCGATTCAACAGTAACTCCGGTAACCAACGTGGCCAGCAGGTCATTGACCAAAGTATTATCTGTTACCGGTGGTTGCGTTGTCGTATTATAAAAAGCAAAAGTACTTATTTGCACTTTATCGCCCGCCATTACTTTTAATACCATCGATGGCCCCATCCTGCCACCCGTGTTGCCCGTAAGAAGACTTACATTATGATTGTTATCGTCGGTATCAAAATTATCAGGCTTCGCACTTACCGTTCTTACCGGATCGTACACATTGCTAAACAAAGCACGAACTACGGCGCTGTCTGAACTTTCCATAGTAGCTGCATAAGTAGCCGTATCTCTGCCTTCGGTCAATACTGTCCGCACGTTTCCCAGGTGATCTCTTAAATAATAATCGTATTCAAATGCATAGTAGGAAGCACCTGTTGTACTGTTTCTTTTATTTGCCCATCTTATCCTGCCTTCCTCTGTCTGAACATATTGAAGGGTATCATTGAGGTAAACAAAGCCATTGAGGTACAGGTAAGTTTTCGTAGTGCCGGTTATATAATCTTTTACCTGTTTCCGGAGCGTAGTGCCGGCTGCATCATAATAATAATAGAAGGTTCCTTTGCCGGAGATCACCAGCGAATCAGGCTTATCCAGTAAATTATATTTGGCCCCGTTGCCATTGGAAGGCGTGTGCATCTTCCGGTTATAGTCTTTGGTAATATTGCCGTTTACATCATAGGAATAGTCATCCGCAGCAAGGGCGGTATCCCTGAAATCCCCAAGTCCTACAGAAGTATAAGCTGCAGCATCATTTACTTTTTGAAGTTGGTTACTGTTGGAATAATACTGATATTTTAAGGAGTCAATGGTTACAGAGCCTCCTATCGTTAATCCTTTTTGGCTCATCGAAAGAAGATTGCCGCCCCCATCATAGGTAATGTTGCTTACAGAAAAGTCGGTGGTGGCATGGTTCCACGTAGTGGTATTGCGAATGTTCTGACTGAAATCAGCTGCCATAAGCCGGTTGGCATTGTCATATGAAAAACCGTATGCCCTTGCAATAGTATCACCTGCTGCCTTCCACTTAATGCCGGCAATGGCTCCGTTCAACTGGTTGTTGATAAATCCAAAATCATAGAAAATGTCTTCCCCAAAATAATTGGCGATGCTGTTATAGTTGTCCACGTAACCTTTGTTTATTCCTGTAAGCCATCCCCTGATGTTGTAAGTATATAGAAGAGAGTCAATACCGGATCCCAATATCTTTGACTGTAATTGGCCCAGTTCATTATACCGGTTAGTGGCTATGGTTCTGTCTCCATGACTGTCTATATTTTTAATGACGGTTTTTAACCGCCCTCCCGCATCGTAGCTGTATTTGGTAAGAAGGGTATGAGTTTGTGAATTAGTTCCAAATTTTTCCTGGTACAGGTGGCTGCGGATCGTGCGGCCGGTAAAGCTGTACTGATTCGTTAATACATCAGTACCATTTGTATAATTGGTCTGCTTTACCTGGATTACTCTACCATGGTCATCATAAATGTTTACCGAGTAGAGATAAGTAGAAGTATTCAAAATGATCTTTTTAGTTCCTGTAACCACTCCTCTTATCCTGTTGCTTGCGACAAGTGGTTGTGAATAGTCTGGAGCGGTGTTATACCCGGTATTAAAATTAGTACTGTTAATATAAGTCGATACGAGACTACTGCTGGGTTCGCCATCACTAATCCAGCTATAGTCATCATAGTACGTTTCAGAGGTAATGGTGTAGGTACCTGTGAGCGTTGGATAAGAAGTGCTTCTACCAGCCTGAGCAATAATAGTGTCTTTTAAAGTTGTGCTGGTTATTACGCCACTTTTTGAAGGTCTACTTTGTGCGTCATACAACACAAAAGCCCATTGATTGGTTTGCCTCAGGTTAGCATCTTGTGTCATCACGATCCTGCCAAGCAGATCGTAAGCAAAATAATTTTTGCCTTTCCCCGGAATGTTTTTCATGATAGTTCGTCCATTGTTGTCGTAAAAATATGAAAAACATAAACCTCCGCTTATCGATGGATTCCCGGAAAGGTTCCAGTTAACTGAAGACGTATTGAGCGCATCGACCGCTTTCGGAGGAATTACCATCCGCAGTTTATTCATTTCATCATATACATAATATGTGCATAGCCAACCGTAATGGCCTGAGGACGGTGAAGCACTAAGCTGTTGCTTGGATAGTACCGTTCTTCCAAGTTCATCTTTAAACACAATTGATTTTATGCCACGCTCATCCACTGTTTGCTGTACGAGCAGGGTGCCAACGGAATATGCCGAACCAGTTGTAGGCCCCCAGCTGTCCTTAGATTTAGAATACCAAACATAGAAAGTGACTGCTGTTCTGAGTTTGCAACTCAGGACATCTTAATCATATCAGAAATTCTATTTTCAATAATCCACATTGCTTTCCATAAAAATAATCTCTTGCACTACTGTAAATATATTCCTCTGCTTTTCCCACTATTCCTGCTTCTACCGGATTATTGTGGATATATTCTAATTTCTGTGCTGCAAAATTAGGAGTATATATTATTTTTGGTCGGTTATCCTGTTGCCAAAATTGATGATAGGTGTTTCTGCTGTTAAGTTCTCCAGCTTTTTTAAAAATTTCAATCATCCACTCTTTTCTGCTTTCTCCCGGATGTTCAATAATAGATTTCATAAGTTGTTTACTTGTAAACTTCTTAAAATCTCCAAGCACATCGCTTACATTATTCTCTTTAGCAGAAATTATTAAATGCAAATGGTTGCTCATCATACACCAGCCATAAAGCACCAGGCCTTTTTTTTCCTGGCAAAATTTTAAACTTTCTATTACTACGTCTCTGTATTCTTTTCTCGTAAAAACATCTACCCATCCCACTACGGCAAAGCTTACAAAATACATTGCTCCCTGATCTGTTATTGTATAACCGCCTGTAGCCATAATTATTTTTTTCTAAAAATAACATAAATGTCCTGAGTTACAAACTCAGGACAGCAACTCTTCTTAATTTTAAACATTCTACGAAGAGCGGGGGCAACGAAAGGGGGCAGGCCTTGAATAACTTCAATCATAAAAAACAATTTAAAAATTGAATGAGACGTATGACTAATTAAAACTAAATCAAAAATCTAATGTTTGGATGTCGGATGTCTGATTTCACCACAAGGCTTGTGCCAGTAAACAAATTAATATCTCCATTTCCTCTTTTGATTAATTTGTGTTTTGCCGAATGGAAGTCATCCGGTTTTTTCCCCTTTGCTGATCTTCCATTTTAAGTAAACGCCAAAGACAGAAAATATGAAGAGCGATGATTCCATTAGTTTTAGCCGTTGCCGGGCCTTCGCTTCAAACCCTAAGGTTAACACCAACCTGTGGCGAGCGCTGAATACGGGTAAAAATATTTCGGCCTTTCGTAAAGAAGATCATAATGCTTCTTACGCTGCGATTACCTGGCAGACCATTGAAATGAAAGTTCAAAATAAAATAACTGTATAACCGGAAGCGGCAGCAATGGCAACATTAAATTGTGTACTGAGGTTAACTGTTCAGGAACCACCTTTATTTTGTGAAATTGGTAAAGAGACTTACCCGGTTCCCAATAAAAGGGGTATGCAGGATGCACAACTTTTGAAATTAAAAAGGTAGAACGGGCTGTTTTGTCGGAGGCTTTGCAGAGTGCCTATGAGGCAGTAGTAAATTATAATAATTGATGGAGGCAATCCGGTTAATGCAAGGAGGCCGCCTGGTGCCTTACGCCATCACCGGCTGCTTATTATATTTATTCCGGTACTCAACCGGCGTAAGCCCGGTTACCTTTTTGAAAGTGGTCCTGAATGCTTTGGTGTCTGAATAGCCCACATCAAACATGACTTCATTTATGTTTTTGCGGTTGGTTTCAAAATTATGTTTCGCAGCTTCCATTTTTATGCGTTGTATGTATTCTAACACCGTATTATTGGTAGCCTGCTTAAAGCGGCGCTCAAAGCTCCTTCTGCCTACAGCAACTCTACAGGCCAGTTCATCCACCAAAATCCTTTCTGCAAAATTTTTTTCGATAAACTCCTGCGCCTCTTTTACGGCTGCATCCGAATGATTCTTTTGTCCTTTAAACATGGCAAATGCGGTTTGGCTGTCCCTGTCGATATCAATCGCAAAATATTTAGAGGCAAGAACTGCCGTATGCCTGTCGGTATATTTTTCTACCAGGTGCAACAATAAATTCCAGTAAGAGTTTGCCCCACCACTGGAGTAAATGCGATGCTCTTCGGTGATGATACTTCCCTCTGCCACCTGTACTTCAGGATACATTTCCCTGAACTCATTTTGAAACCCCCAATGTGTGGAGCATTTCTTTCCATTGAGGAGACCGGTGGCTGCGAGCAAAAAGGCCCCGACACAAAGAGAGGCTACTTCTGCTCCATTTGCATATTGTTCCATTATCCAGGGAACCAGGTTCTTGTTTTTGTCCACCGCGGTCTTCATGTCGCCAAACAAAGCCGGAATAAAAACGAGGTCCGTTTTCTGTACCTCGTTTAGCTGCCTATCTGTGCGAACCGAAAACATGCCCTCATTCAGCTTCACTTCTTTTTTGGCACCCACCAACTGCACCTGGAACAACGGACTTTTGCCTGATACAACGAGAAACTGATTTACAGCAGAAAATAGATACTGTGGGTCGGCGATGGCCTGCATCACGGATGATTCAGGCACAAGAATGCTTACATTTTTCATGATACCAAAGATTCTTTTAAGAAGTAAAGATAATTAAATAGCCTGTCGCAAAACACCCTTTTATTGTCAATAACACACATCGTTAATCTCATATTTGGCAGCCATCTTTGTATCGGTATTTCAAACATATAGATCATAATAAAAAATGAGCACACAGGAACAAATCAAAAAATATATTGACAGTCTGCCTGGAGCAAAACGCGCTGACATGGAGGATTTGCACCAGCGGATACTGCAGGTTTTACCGAAATGTAAGCTATGGTTCCTGGACGGCAAAGACGATAATGGAAAAATAGTTTCCAACCCTAATATTGGATACGGATTTCAATCTATAAAATATACAGACGGGAAAACCAAACCGTTTTATCAAATTGGAATCAGCGCCAACACAACAGGAATTTCAGTTTATATTATCGGTATTGGTGAGAAAAAGTACCTGGCCGAAACCTACGGAAAAACGATAGGCAAGGCAACTGTAACGGGGTATTGTATGAGATTCAAAACACTTAAGGACATTGATATGGACACACTTGAAGCGGCAATACGCGATGGAGTAGAGCAAACAACCTTAAAGGGTGCTAACTAAAAAACATTCATCTTTATTCTTACAAATCAAATAATCATTTCACTAAAAAACAAACAGTCATGTCAAACAACAGCGTAACACTACACAGGGTGCTCACCGCATCTCCCGAAAAGATATTTCGTGCCTTTTCAGATCCGGTAGCATATGCTTCATGGATTCCACCTAATGGATTTTTATGCACAACACAGAAATTTGATTTCAACGCCGGCGGACAATACAAAATGACCTTTACCAATTTCTCAACCGGTAACGAACATTCATTTGGCGGAGAAGTTCTTGAAATAAAACCGAATGAGTTTATAAAATATACAGACAAATTTGATGACCCGAATTTGCCGGGAGAAATGATCACTTCTGTTTGGATTAAGAAAGTCTTATGTGGCACCGATCTCACGATCACCCAGGAAGGGATTCCACCAGCCATTCCTGTAGAAATGTGTTATTTGGGATGGCAGGATTCGTTAGATAAACTGGAAAAATTAGTGGAACCCGAAATCCCTGATGCATAATTATAAAGCTGCTTTACAATCAAACAATAAAACTATCAAACGGTCAAATTAATAATCACCATTAAAATATAATCACCATGGCAAGCGTATCCATTTATTTAAACTTCAAGGGCAACACTGAGGAAGCGTTTAACCAGTATAAAAAAGTTTTTAAATCCGAATTTTCCACTCCCCTGATGCGAATGAAAGACATGCCCCAACAGGATGGGATGCCGCCACTTTCCGAAGCAGACAAGAATAAAGTAATGCATGTGGAATTACCCATTCTTGATGGCACAAAACTGATGGGAACCGATATGCTGGAAAGCATGGGCCATAAGCTGATAGAAGGCAATAATGTTACCATCAGTTTGAATCCCGACACCAGGGAAGAAGCCGACAGGTTGTATAAAGAACTATCGCAAGGCGGAGCAGACGGGGTTGCACCTCACGACGAATTTTGGGGATACTGGGGAACCTGCAAAGACAGATTCGGAATCCGCTGGATGTTTAATGTTTTAAACCAATCACAATCGTAAGAACGTTTAATGGTGCCGATCTAAGAACAACCCTCTCAAACAACAACAAATAAAAACCCATGCGAAAATTAAAATTGCAGATGCAGATGACCATCAACGGGTATGTGGGCAAACCAGGCGGCGAAAATGACTGGATGACCTGGAACCCTGATGATGAATTTATCGCGTTTCTCTGTTCACTCATCGATTCGTCAGACACGCTTTTACTGGGACGAAAAACGGCGGAAGTCCTTATTCCATTTTGGGAGAGTACAGCGCAGAAGAATCCTGCTCATCCATTTGCAAAAAAGATTGCGGATATATCAAAAGTAGTTTTCACGAAGACACTTGACCAATCAACCTGGAACAACACTACTTTGGCAAAAGGTAATCTTGCAGAAGAAATTGACGGGTTAAAGAAACAGGGCGGTAAAGACATTCTTGTTTTTGGCGGTGCGGGCTTTGTTTCCTCATTAGTAAACGAGGGACTAATTGATGAGTATCATCTTATTATCAATCCGACGGCAATGAGCAATGGCATGACGATCTTTAACACCCCTGGCCGGATGGAAAAATTTACACCAATCCAATCAAAACTTTATCCGGGCGGCAAAACTGTTTTGAGCTTTATACCCAAAAAGGACGACACTTCTAATGCCTAATGTAAAGTGAATGGCACATATTATTTCCCATCTCACCTTCAATGGAAACTGCCGGGAAGCGATGACATTTTACAAAAGGTGTTTGGGGGGCAGCCTGATCTTTCAGACTGTCGGTGAATCGCCGCTGTCAGACAAGATTCCAAAGAGGATGAAAGACTGCATACTGCAGGCGACTCTCCAAAAAGGCAGTCTTGTGCTAACCGGCTCTGACATGGTGGGCGAAGAAGGATTACTAAAAGGAAATTCAGTCTCTCTGTTACTTACCTGCAGCAGCGAAGATGAAATAGATGATTATTATGCAAAGCTTTCGGAAGGCGGCACCGCCGACCATCCATTGGAAGATACTTTTTGGGGAGCAAGATCCGGCGACCTTACTGACAAGTTCGGCAATCACTGGTTACTCAGCATTGATAAAAACCGGTGAGAACCGGGCGGACGTCCTTGCGAGGCGCATTCCTGTCTGTAAGTAAATCTTGTTGCGCCGTGGCAATCTCATTTTTCTGATGACGAGATTTATAAAACAATCCATCCATTATCTTTTCTAAAACACCTAAACACCACCTTCCATATACCTCCGGCTTCCCTACTACCTACCTGTGGGCAATAAAGTGTATCATTCGTGCGTTAATTAGCGCACAGGTACTACATGGGGACATGCGCAGGTATAAGGCGTTCAGCCCGCAGGTATATAGAAAACGGTA
>Ga0134125_10009421_pt1 | contig 10995 bp, 19 predicted proteins | sample KB31751_FD_96464 | JGI IMG/M metagenome (GOLD analysis project Ga0134125, IMG submission 96464) | Terrestrial soil microbial communities with excess Nitrogen fertilizer from Kellogg Biological Station, Michigan, USA - KB3-175-1 | ecosystem: Environmental > Terrestrial > Soil > Unclassified ...
AGCGATTCCCGAAGGCAACGTCAAGAAGGGCCAGGTCGTGAAGGCCGTCATCGTGCGCACGGTCAAGGAGCAGCGCCGCAGCGACGGCAGCTACATCCGCTTCGACCGCAACGCCGCCGTGCTCATCAACGACCAGAACGAGCCGATCGGCACGCGCGTGTTCGGTCCGGTCGCGCGCGAACTGCGCGAGCGCCGGTTCATGAAGATTATTTCGCTGGCGCCGGAGGTGCTGTAGACAGGCCTGACGGCCCGTACTACATCAGGGATTTATGTCGAGGCTGGCTACTCCGATTCGAAAGAACGACAACGTGCTCGTCATCACGGGCAAGGACCGCGGCAAGCGTGGACGCGTGCTGCGCGTCGAGCCCGACCGGAACCGGCTCGTCGTGGAGGGCGTGAACATGATCAAGCGCCACACGAAGCCGAATCCCGGCAAGAACGTCCAGGGCGGCATCGTCGAGCGCGAGGCCTCCCTGCACGCGTCCAACGTGCAGCTGGTCTGCCCCGAGTGCGGCGCGCAGACGCGCGTCGGCCACAGGATCCTCGGCGACGGAAGAAAAGTCCGGATCTGCCGCAAGTGCGATGGAGTTGTCGACAAATGAGCGCCCGACTCAGAGACAAGTACACGAAGGACGTCATCCCGGCGCTGAAGAAGGAATTCGGCTACGCGAACGTGATGGCGGTCCCCAAGATCCAGAAAGTCGTCATCAACATGGGCCTCGGCGAGGCGACGGCCAATGCCAAGCTCGTGGACGTCGGCGCCGACGAGCTCGCGCGCATCACGGGCCAGAAGCCGGTCACGCGCCGCTCCAAGAAGTCGATCGCGGCGTTCAAGGTCCGCAAGGGCCAGCCGGTGGGGACGATGGTGACGCTGCGCGGCGAGCGCATGTGGGAATTCCTCGACCGCCTGATGACGATCGCGCTCCCGCGCGTCCGCGACTTCAAGGGCGTGTCGCCGAAGGGGTTCGACGGCCGCGGCAACTACACGCTGGGCCTCAAGGACCAGCTGCTGTTCCCCGAGATCGACTACATGAAGGTCGACAAGGCGCGCGGCATGAACGTGTCGTTTGTGACGACGGCCCGGACGGACGAAGAAGCGCGGAAGCTTCTGCAGTTCATGGGCATGCCGTTCCGGCAGAACTAGGGCGTAGGGCTGAGGGCTAAAGGCTGATATGGCAACAACAGCAAAGTGTGCGAAGGAACTGAAGACGCCGAAGTACAAGATCCGGCTGCGCAACCGCTGCCGCCTCTGCGGCCGTCCGCGCGCCTACATGCGCAAGTTCGCGCTCTGCCGTCTGTGCTTCCGGAAATTGGCGTTGGAAGGTGATATCACGGGCGTCACCAAGAGCAGCTGGTAAGAAAAGGTCAGGACTATGACAGATCCGATCGCGGACATGCTTACTCGGATTCGCAACGCCGTCATCGCGAAGCACACGCGTGTGGACATGCCGGCGTCGCGCATCAAGGCCGACATCGCGCGCATTCTTCAGGACGAGGGCTACATCTCGGGCTTCAAGGTGCTCGACGAAGCCGACGGCAGGTCGGGCGCCAGCAAGTCGCTGCGCCTGTTCCTCAAGTACGGCCCGCACGGCGAGCGGCTCATCACGGGCGTCGAGCGCATCAGCCGTCCCGGCCGCCGCGTCTACTTCGGGCGCGACGACGTGCCGGAGGTGCTCGCGGGGCTCGGCACCAGCATCCTGACGACGTCGCGCGGCGTGATGACCGGCCGGGCCGCCGTCAAGGCCGGCGTCGGCGGCGAAGTCCTCTGCAACATCTGGTAGCGCGACACGTTAAACGCGAAACGATAAACGAGAAACGAACAATGTCTCGAATCGGCAAGAAACCAATCACGCTCCCGAAAGGCGTCACCGTCAAGGTCGTCGACGGCGCCCTCGACGTGCAGGGCCCGAAGGGCAAGATGCGCCAGGCGACGCCGCCCGGCATCACGTTCGCCGTCGCCGACGGTGTGCTCTCGGCCAGCCGCGAGTCCGACAATCCGGAGCTCGCGAAGTATCACGGCCTCGCGCGCAGCCTCGCGGCCAACGCCGTGCTCGGCGTGACCGAAGGCTTCAAGAAGGATCTCGACATCGTCGGCGTCGGCTACCGCGCGGAGATGAAGGGCAAGCAGGTGATCTTCGCCCTCGGCTACAGCCACGCGGTCGTCTTCGACGTGCCGGCGGGGATCGACATCGCGATCGACAAGCAGACGCACATCACGGTGACGGGCGTCGATCGGCAGCTGGTGGGCCAGGTGGCCGCGAACATCCGCCGCCTGCGCGAGCCGGATCCGTACAAGCAGAAGGGCGTTCGTTACACCGGCGAAGTGCTGAAGAAGAAAGCCGGAAAGACCGGAGCCAAGTAATGAAGATCAGGACCAAAGACGACCGCCGCGAGCGGATTCACCTCCGCCAGCGCAAACGCATCATGGGGACGACCGAGCGGCCGCGCCTGAGCGTGTTCCGCAGCGTGTCGCACATCTACGCGCAGGTGATCGACGACCTGAACGGCAAGACGCTCGTCGCCGCGGCGTCGACGGACCCGAAGCTCAAGGCGGCCTTCAGCAAGGGCGTCGCCGGCGGCAACATGAAGGGCGCCGAGGCGATCGGCAAGGCCATCGCCGAGCGATCGATCGAGAAGGGCATCAAGCGCGTCGTGTTCGACCGCGGCGGCTTCCTCTATCACGGGCGGATTCGCGCCGTGGCTGACGCCGCGCGCAAGGCTGGTCTGGAGTTCTAATGAGACTGAAAACTCGCGAGCGCATCGACGCGTCGCAGCTCGACATCAAGGACACCGTCGTCTCGATCAACCGCGTGACGAAGGTGGTCAAGGGCGGCAAGAACCTCAGCTTCTCGGCGCTGGTCGTCGTCGGCGACGGCCACGGCGTCGTCGGCTTCGGCGTCGGCAAGGCGAAGGAAGTGCCGTCGGCCATCAAGAAGGGCATCGAGGCGGCGAAGAAGAACCTGATCCGCGTGCCGCTGTCGGGGACGACGATTCCGCATCGCATCGTCGGCAAGTTCGGCGCGGGCAGCGTGCTCTTGAAGCCTGCCCCTGACGGCACGGGTATCATCGCGGGCGGGGCGGTTCGCGCGGTCGTCGAGTCGGCCGGCATCACGAACATCCTCACGAAGTCGCTCGGGTCGGCCAACCCGCACAACGTCGTGCGCGCGACGTTCTCAGGGCTGGGATCGCTGAAGGATCCGGTGATGATTGCGCGGCTCCGCGGCAAGGATCTCGAAGAACTGAGACAGGCGAGTGCGTGATGGCGAACGAGCGAACTGACATCAAGGGGAAGACCGTCACGGTCAGGCTGGTGAAGAGCCCGATCGGCTTCAAGTACAACCAGGAAGTCGTCGTGCGCGGCCTCGGCCTGCGCAAGCTGAACACGCAGGTGACGCTCAAAGACACGCCCGCCATCCGCGGGATGATTCACAAGGTCCGCCACCTCGTCGAGGTCAAGTAATGGATCTGAGCAATCTCAGGCCGCCCAAGGGCGCCAAGCACAAGAAGACGCGCGTCGGGCGCGGACAGGGCAGCGGCAACGGCAAGACGGCCGGCCGCGGCCACAAGGGCGCGAAGTCGCGTTCGGGCTTCCACTACAAGCGGGGGTTCGAAGGCGGCCAGATGCCGCTGCACCGCCGCGTGCCGAAGCGCGGGTTCCACAACCACTTCCGCGTCGAGTACGAAGTGGTCAACCTCGATCTGCTGGCGGCGAAGTTCGACGCCGGCACGGTCGTCACGCCGGAACTGCTGCGCGAGCACAAGCTCGTCGCGCGGGGCAAGGCGCCGGTCAAGGTGCTCGCGCGCGGCGACATCGGCAAGAAGCTGACGGTGCGCGCGCACAAGTTCAGCGGCAAGGCCGCCGAGAAGCTCGCCGCCGCCGGCGGCACCGCGGAAGTGATCGCGCAGGGATGAGGATCTAACCGATGGCTGTCGACAACCCCATCAAGAACCTCTGGGCCGTTGGCGAGCTGCGGAACAGGATTCTGTTCACGCTCGGGCTGCTGTTCGTCTACCGCATCGGCAGCCACATCGTGGTGCCGGGTGTCGACATCCGCGCGCTCGACGAGTTCGCGCAGCAGCTCGGCAAGAACAGCATGTTCGGGCTGTACGACATGTTCACGGGGAACAACCTGAGCAAGGTGACGATCTTCGCGCTCGGCATCATGCCGTATATCAGCGCGTCGATCATCCTCCAGCTGCTCACGGTCGTCTGGCCGTACCTGGAGCGCCTGTCGAAGGAAGGCGAGCTCGGGCGCCGGAAGATCACGCAGTACACGCGCTACGGCACGATTCTCCTCAGCCTCGTGCAGTCGTTCGGCATCGCGATCTTCCTCGAGCGCAACACGTCGCCGTTGGGCTTCCACCTGGTGATGAATCCGGGCTGGACGTTCCGGTTCATGACGGTGCTGACGCTCTGCACGGGCACGACGTTCATCATGTGGCTCGGCGAGCAGATCACCGAGCGCGGCATCGGCAACGGCATGTCGCTCATCATCTTCGCGGGCATCATCGTCGGCTTCCCGCGCGGCGCGATGCAGACGCTCGACCAGGTGAAGACGGGCGCGATGAGCCCGCTGCGCATCGTGCTCCTGATGATCCTGATGGTGGTGGTCGTCGCGGCCATCATCTTCGTCGAACGCGGGTACCGGCGGGTGACGGTCCAGTACGCCAAACGCGTGGTCGGACGGCGCATGTACGGCGGATCGAGCACGCACATCCCGCTCAAGGTCAACACGGGCGGCGTCATCCCGGTCATCTTCGCCTCGTCGATCCTGGCGTTCCCGTCGACGATCATCAACAGCATGTTCCCGGGAAAGGCGTGGGCGGATTCGTTCGTACAGCAGCTGAACATCGGCATGCCGCTGTACAACCTGCTCTACATCCTCGGCATCATCTTCTTCACGTACTTCTACACGGCGATCATCTTCAACCCGGATGACGTCGCGGAAAACATGCGGAAGTACGGCGGGTTCGTGCCGGGCATCCGGCCGGGCAAGCGCACGGCCGAATACATCGACACGATCCTGACGCGCATCACGCTGGCGGGCGCGGTCTATCTCGCCGTCATCGCGATCCTGCCGCAGTGGCTGACGATGGGCTTCAAGGTGGCGCCGATTCCGTTCGTCGGCGACTGGCTCGACGCGAACCTGCCGAAGTTCATCACGGACGGCATGAACGTCCAGTTCTTCTTCGGCGGCACGTCGCTCCTCATCGTGGTCGGCGTGACGATGGACACCGTGCAGCAGGTGGAGTCGCAGCTCATCATGCGGCACTACGACGGGTTCATGAAGAAGACGCGGTTGCGCGGACGCCGGGGGTAACTTGGCCGTCAACGTGATCATGCTCGGCCCTCCGGGGGCCGGCAAAGGCACGCAGGGCGAGCGGTTTGCGATGGGCCATCGCATTCCGCGGATTTCGACGGGCGACATCCTCCGCGACGAGATGCACGCGGGGACGCTGCTCGGCAAAGCGGTGAAGGACGTGATCGATCGCGGCGAGCTCGTGGGCGACGAAGTGATGATCGACATCGTCGCCGACCGGCTGGCGCGGCCGGACACGCAGAACGGGTTCGTGCTCGACGGGTTTCCCAGGACCGTCGCGCAGGCCGCGGCGCTCGACGAGATGATGGCGGCGCGCGATCCGCTGATCGTGCTCGACATCGTGGTGCCCGAGGCGGAGCTGGCGCGGCGGCTGGGCTCGCGGATGATCTGCGAGGCGTGCGGCCACAACGCCGACGGACGTGAAACGCAGCCGGGCGTCTGCCACTTCTGCGGCGGACGGCTGACGCAGCGCGCGGACGACAACGCGATGGTGGTGCTCGAGCGGTTCAAGATCTATACGACGGCCACCAAGCCGCTGGTGGACTTCTACCGCACGCGGCCGACGTTCCGATCGATCAACGGCGCGCAGTCGCTGGATCGGGTGGCGGCGGATCTGAATGCGGCGGTGGAGGACATCGCCAACGGGGCGGGGATGGCGAGTGGAGGCGGGAAGCGGTGATTGTCTGCCGGTCCGCGGCTGAACTCGAGCAGATGCGGGAGGCCGGACGCCTGGTCGGTGAAGTGCTGACCGAGCTGGCGGCGGCGGTGACGCCCGGCATCAGCACGGCGGATCTCGACGCGCTGGCGGAGAAACGGATCCGGCAGGCGGGCGCGACGCCGGCGTTTCTGGGCTACCACGGGTATCCCGCGACGATTTGCGCGTCGGTCAACGACGAAGTGATCCACGGGATCCCGTCGGGCCGGCGGGTGCTGAACGAAGGCGACGTCATCTCGATCGACGTCGGCGCGCAGTTGAACGGCTATTTCGGCGACAGCGCGGTGACGCTGCCGGTGGGGAAGATCTCGGAGGAAGCCGCGACGCTGCTGCGCGTCACCGAGGAGTCGCTCTACAAGGCGATCGAGCAGGCGCGGCCGGGCAACCGGGTGTCGGATATCGGCCACGCGGTGCAGAAGCACTGCGAGGCCTACGGGTTTGCGATCGTCCGCGAGTTCGTCGGGCACGGCATCGGGCAGAAGATGCACGAGGAGCCGCAGGTACCGAACTACGGCCAGCCGGGGCACGGGCCGCGGCTCACCGAAGGCATGGTGCTCGCGATCGAGCCGATGGTGAACGCGGGCACGGCGGCGGTGAAGGTGCTGGCCGACGGCTGGACCGCGGTGACGCGCGACGGCAGTCTCTCGGCGCACTTCGAGCACACGGTGGCGATTACGGCAGGAGCGCCGTGGATTCTGACGGCCAGGGAAGTGCCGGTCAGCGCCCGTAAGTGAACGATGTCGGTATCGGGGGTCGTCGTCGAGTTGCTTCCGCACGCGATGTATCGCGTGAAGCTGGAAGGAAGCAACGCCGAAGGCGGACACCTGGTGCAGGCGCACATCGCGGACAGGATCGACCGCAATTTCGTGCGCGTGCTCGTCGGTGATCGGGTGGAAGTCGAACTGTCGGCCCGGGACAATGGTCGCGGACGGATAGTACGGAAGATCTAGAACGAAGAGGATTTGATGAAGGTCCGAGCGTCGGTCAAGAGAATCTGCGACAAGTGCAAGATCGTGCGGCGCAAAGGCGTCGTCCGTGTGATTTGTCCGAACCAGAAACACAAGCAGCGACAGGGATAGAACTATGGCGCGAATTGCAGGCGTTGATTTGCCGGTGACCAAGCGGGTCGAGATCGCCCTCACGTATATCTACGGGATCGGGCGCGCGCGCAGCAACGGCATCCTGAAGGAAGCCGGCGTGAGTCCCGACATCCGCGTGAAGAACCTGACCGAAGACGACGTGAAGAAGGTGTCGCGCGTCATCGAGGAGCAGGGGGGCGTCGAGGGCGACCTCCGCAAGGACATCTCGATGAACATCAAGCGGCTGATGGAAATCGGCTGCTACCGCGGCGCGCGTCACCGCCGCAGCCTCCCCGTGCGCGGCCAGCGCACGCGGACGAACGCGCGGACGCGCAAGGGCCCGCGCAAGGGCGCCATCGCGAAGAAGAAGGTTATCTAAATGGCGAAGAAGGAAGAAGCAGCAGCCGGCGACGCAACCGCCATCCCCGAGAAGAAAGAGGGGACCGGCAAGCGCAAGAAGACGTTCAAGAAGCGCGGCGAGAAGCGCATCGTCCACCACGGGCTGGCGCACATCCAGGCGTCGTTCAACAACACCGTGGTGACGATCACCGACACCGAAGGCAACGTCGTCGCGTGGTCGAGCGCGGGCGGGATCGGCTTCAAGGGATCGCGCAAGGGCACGCCGTTCGCGGCGACGCAGGCCGCGCTGAACGCGGGCAACGCCGCGAAGGCCGTGGGCATGCGGTCGCTCGACGTGCGCGTGAAGGGCCCGGGATCCGGCCGCGAGTCGGCGGTCCGCGCGCTGCAGACGGTGGGACTCGAAGTGAAATCAATCCGCGACGTGACGCCGATTCCGCATAACGGATGCCGTCCGCGGAAGCGGAGGAGAGTGTAATGGCACGTTATATCGGACCGGTCTGCCGTCTCTGCCGCCGCGAGGCGATGAAGCTGTTCCTGAAGGGCGAGCGCTGCTACACGGAGAAGTGCGCGATCGAGAAGCGCAACTTCCCGCCGGGACAGCACGGCAAGACGCGCAAGGCGAAGCTCGCGGGCTACGGCCTGCAGCTGCGCGAGAAGCAGAAGGTGAAGCGCATCTACGGGGTGCTGGAGGATCAGTTCCGCCGGTACTTCGAGCAGGCGGAGCGCACGCGCGGCATCACGGGCGTGACGCTGCTGCAGCTGCTCGAGCGCCGTCTCGACAACGTCGTCTACCGGCTGGGCCTGTCGACGTCGCGGCCGCAGGCGCGGCAGCTCGTGCGCCACGGCCACTTCCAGGTGAACGGCCACAAGGTGGACATCCCGTCGTACTCGGTCAAGCCGGGCGACGTCGTGACGGTCATCGGCCGGAGCCAGAAGAACGTCACGATCGAGCACGCGATCGAAGAAGTGAAGGGCCGCGGCATCCCCGAATGGCTCTCGTTCGATCCGAACTCGACGAGCGGCCGCATCGTCTCGGTGCCGACGCGGGAGCAGATCAACCTGCCGGTGCAGGAACAGCTGATCGTGGAGTTGTACTCGAAGTAGGAAGTCGTCGTCGCATCCGCCGGCCCGCAGCCTTACACAGACCTGCGGCGGGAGGCCGGCGGTCACTTGCAGGTCTGGCGGCGCGTCTGCGCGCCCGTAAGCGAAGGAGAACACATGCTCTGGAAAGGTTTTCAGCGTCCCAAGCGGCTCGAGTTCGAACGTGAAACGCTGACGGACCGGTTCGGCCGGTTCTACGCGCAGCCGTTCGAGCGCGGCTTCGGCACCACGATCGGCAACGCGCTGCGGCGCGTGCTGCTGTCGTCGATTGAAGGCGCGGCGATCACGGCCGTGAAGATCGACGGCGTGCTCCACGAGTTCTCGCCGATCCCCGGCGTGGTCGAGGACGCGACGGACATCATCCTCAACCTGAAGCAGATTCCGCTCAAGCTGCACAGCGACTCGACCAAGACGCTGACGCTGCGCGTCGACAAGGCCGGCGAAGTGCGCGCGCGGGACATCCAGGCCGACGGCGACGTCGAGATCCTCGAGCCCGATCAGCACATCGCGACCGTCTCCGAGGGCGGCAAGCTCCACATGGAGATGCGCATGAAGCGCGGCCGCGGCTACGTCTCGGCCGACAAGAACTTCGACGAGGACCTGGGCATCGGCTGGATTCCGATCGACTCGGTCCACTCGCCGATCAAGAAGGTCAACTACCTCGTCGAAGCCGCGCGTCTCGGACAGACGACGGACTACGACAAGCTGACGGTGGATGTCTGGACGAACGGATCGATTGCCGCGCGCGACGCCGTGTCGCTCGCCGCGAAGCTGATTCGCGATCACCTGAACATCTTCATCAACCTCGAGGAAGGCGAAGGCCAGACGGCCGAAGCCGCGGCCGATCAGCCGCGCTCGGGCGTCAGCAACGAAAACCTCGACAAGAGCGTCGAGGAGCTCGAGCTCTCCGTCCGTTCGTACAACTGCCTCAAGAACGCGAACATCCGCACGATTCGCGAGCTGGTGCAGAAGACGGAGGCCGAGATGCTCAAGACCAAGAACTTCGGCCGCAAGAGCCTGAACGAGATCAAGGAAATCCTGCACACGATGGGCCTCAGCCTCGGCATGCGGGTCGATCAGGCGACGGCGAATCAGGACTAGTCATGAGACACCGAGTAGCACACCGCAAGCTGGGACGCGTCACGGAGCACCGCATCGCGATGCTCCGGAACCAGGCGACGGCCCTCCTGCGCCACGAACACCTGGAGACGACGGTGCCGCGCGCGAAGGAGCTGCGTCCGTTCGTCGAGCGGATCATCACGGTCGCCAAGCGCGGCCTGGCCGGCGGCGAGACGAACGGCCGCCTGCTCAACGCGCGGCGTCTGGTCATGCGGGATCTGCAGGATCGCGACGTCGTGACGAAGCTGTTCGACACCCTCGCGCCGCGCTTCGCGGATCGGCCCGGCGGCTACACGCGGCTGCTTCGCGTCGGCTTCCGCAAGGGCGACAGCGCCGAGGTGGCGCAGGTCGAGCTCGTCGGCAGCGAATTCAACCCGCGCGCGCAGGCCGAAGGCGAAGCCAGGTCTGAGGAGAAGCCGAAGGCCAAGGGCGTCGGCGGCCGCCTCCGTGCGGCAGCCGAGCGCATGCGCGGCAAGAAAGACGACGGCGGCGGCAAGGTCTCGACCAAGCCGACCAAGGGCGTCCGTCAGAAGACCACGACGCCGCGCAAGGCCGGCGGCGGCGGTTAGGTCAGCCACTCGGCGCCGTCCCCGGTGACGAGCGCCATGTCGCAGTGCCTGATGCCCCACGCGCCGGGCACATACGCGGCAGGTTCGATGTTGAAGATCATCCCCGGTTCGAGGACGTCCTCGGATCGGGGATGAATCCGAGGCCGCGCGTCGTGATCGATCGCGGCAAAGCCCACCCCGTGCCCCGTTCCGTGCCTGAACAACTCTCCCAAACCCACGCGCTGCATCACGTCTCTCGCCGCGCGATCGACGGCTGACGCGCACGCGCCCGGCCGGACGGCGGCGAACGCCGCGCGCCTCGCCTCGAGAATCGCGTCGAAGGCGCTTCGCTGTGCCGCGGGCACGGCACCGATCGAGAACGTGCGGCTGACGTCGGTCCAGAAGCCGCCGCAGTACGAATTGCAGTGGAGCAGCAGGCACTCGCCGGGCTGGACCTCGCGCGGCGTCGAGTGCTGAAAGGCGGCGAAGGCCCGCGCGGCATTCGGTCCGGACATGCAGTACGCGAAGCCGTCGCAGCGGTCGTGCCCGCGATCGGCGAGCCGGCTGCGCAGCATCGCGGCGACTTCACGCTCGGACATGCCGGGCCTGATCTCGTCCTCGACGGCGGCGAAGGCCGCGCCGGCGATGCGGCACGCATGACGCACGATCGCGATCTCGCGCGGCGTCAGCGTGGAGCGCAGGACCGCGAAGCAGTCCCGCGCATCGCGGATCGTGATGCGGCTCGACGCCGA
>Ga0134125_10009423_pt1 | contig 10994 bp, 10 predicted proteins | sample KB31751_FD_96464 | JGI IMG/M metagenome (GOLD analysis project Ga0134125, IMG submission 96464) | Terrestrial soil microbial communities with excess Nitrogen fertilizer from Kellogg Biological Station, Michigan, USA - KB3-175-1 | ecosystem: Environmental > Terrestrial > Soil > Unclassified ...
CTCCGAAGGAGAGCCGCGCCGAACCAAATCAATGTACCTATAATCAGCCCACTCGCGGTGGCAGTGAGATATCGATAGGACCCATAGCGCATATCACTTCTCCATGCGCATCGCCCCACGCCCTCCGCAGCATCCTTCTGAGTCGTTAGGCGATTAGGTGGCGTCCTGGTGGCGAATTGAGAATCGCATTGCCCTAGCCGCCGCGAACTCGCATGAAGCGGATCAACCTGGCGTGGTTTCTGTGGGGGATCCTACCGCTCGAGCCGTGGGCCGGCGGTCTGATGAAGCGCCGAGAGGTTTGGGTTTCTGGGGAAAAGGCGCTGGGTTATTTGCTGGTGCGTGGAAAGACCGCACCAATGATTTCGCTGGCACTATGGCGGAAGGGGTGGGATTCGAACCCACGGTACCCTTGCAGGCACGCCGGTTTTCAAGACCGGTGCCTTAAACCACTCGGCCACCCTTCCGGTACCGGCGACATCAAGCACTTGGGACGAGAAAATTCAAGAACGGAAGAGAACGGGATGCGGTTGGGTCCATTCTGGGCAGCCTGCGCGGCCCGGCGACAGTCGGGCAGGCTCTCGTCAGTGCGAGGAAAGCTGCGCTCCTTCCGCGCCGAGCGAAGGCGTTCGCACTGATCGTCAAACGCAGCCCCGCGTTGAAGGACGGGCAACTGAAGGAAGGCAAACGGTCGCGGAATCCCATGTCGTGCTCACCGAAGCCGACGCAGATGCTTTAGATGATTCGGGCTTGGTTCGGTTTGTCAGATCGTCTCAAGCGAAGGTGATAGAAAGCTCGACGGGCAAGAGCCGAACCTCGGCGGGTCAGGTGCGCACTTCTGGTGATCCCGAGCGTGATCTCGTGGCGGTGTGGGGGAGCTAGCAAGTTGGTGACGCAGCCGGGTTGGTCGATCTGGCTCACCCGGCTCGGCTCAGTCAACGCGCGCCAGGAACCGAAATTATGCTTGCTCTTCCATAAGCCCAGCCGGTTCGAGACCTTCGATAATCCCGTGGACACGTTCCCCTATGCTAGCCCATCGCGGGTTCCCGACCGGGAGCGGGCACAAAGGGCTATTGTGGGCGTTAGTGGCTCCACAAAGGCCGTAGAGGCTTGATGTTGAGGAGACGACCAATGAGGTATTGCGCAACCGGAGGTATGCTTGCCGTCATAAGCTTGTTTTTGCTCGGCCTAAATTTCGCTCCCTCTGCGAGGGCTGAAGATACGGCTCCTAACGCCACTGCCACGCGTCCCGCCAAAGACCCCGCAGGGCAAAGGTCATTACCAAATGCGGCTCCTCCAGCCACAACGACACAGAAGACAGGTTCGACAAACCAAAATCCGAAGATCAAGCAAATGAATGAGGAAGAAAAACAGAAGATCGAGAAAGAAGGGAAATAGTCGCCAAGCCTGCGCTCCCATCTTGTGCCATAGCCTGCTTGTGGCCTGCGCCGTTCTCGCCGGGCGAATGGAGAGTTCTGGCCGCCGCGGCGGGTGGTTAAATCGGTCGGGGCCAAGGCGAGGAAGAAGCCGAGGGGGTTGGCTCCTCGGCTGGCGGACGTTCCTCGATTTGCCTAGGGAAATGGAAGCTTTCCCCGGGGCTACAACCCCGTGATCCGCTCAGTTCGGGAAGCATGCCCGGAATTTCCAGACATAACCATAGGGGCAGGGGCGGTGGGGGCGCGTCCAGACGGGGCATTCGTTGGTGACGCGTCCGCTGCGCGCAACAAGCCAGCCGTTGACGACGCAGCCTCCGTTGGGAGCGGCCATGCAACCTTGGCCGCATTCGTCCGCGGCGTTGGCAGCGCCGAGGCCGACGACGGAAAACGCAAGTAAAGCTGCGGCAAACAAAATCCTCATGTTCCCTCCCATAGGTCAGGCACGGCGTCTAGGCCGGCATTGCTCTCGGAAGAAGACATGGGGCTCCATGTGCGGATACGCAATTTCTAACGGCGAAGTATCGGCGTGATAAGACCACGCGCTGCCCAGCTGCTCTCTCGACGATGCGGCACCGCATATACGGGTCTAAAGCGCGCGAAGCCTGCGGATCGACCTGTCTGTCGGCCGCCGGCGGCTCAGCCCTGCTTGCTGCCGGCAGCGTGACCGGCACATGCGGCGACGTGCTCACCACACGTCGACTGCCGTCCATGTAAGCCTGGCTTCGGATCAGGGTCTCAATCATCAGTAAGAATTTTTCGGCAAGCATGGCATTTTCCAATCCAACTTCCGTGCCGACGGAATTCGTCCGTGTCAGGTCCTTCGTTCGGATCAATTCGGCCTTGATTTGCAGCTTCGTCAGCCGGCCGCAGCGAGGCGAATTTTTCGCATCTCGACCAGTCGGCTCCGGCAGCAGTGGCGATAGATCAAGCTCAGGACCGTCCACATGATCAAACTCCGCCGTCGACCAGAGGGAGATGCTGGCGCGGTCTCGCTTCCGGATGTTTGCGCCGGATCCGGAGAATGGTTTCGTCAGAGGGAGCGAAAACTTCGTCGCGGCGGCCGCCGTGAAACCAGTTCACGGCGTTGCGAGTGCGAGCAGTATCAAGAGGGATTTGCGCTGCTTGGCAGATACCTTGCGGCCGCTCTTAACGGCGGAGCGGGGGCAGGGGATCGGCCGATTGATATGGCGCCAACGCGTAGACGACAGCTACGGCGCGTTTACGAAGTCGCTGCGCCAGCTCTCTTAAGTGAAAGCGAAGGCAATCAGGCTTGAGCACAGCAGCGCAAGACCTGCCGCGGTCAACGCCAGAAAGCTGTCGGAGACAAGGTCATGGTTACGCATGATACACCCTCCGATATCGAAGCTCGCTCGAACAGATTAAAGCTTTCCGAACGAGCCCATTTTTGCGGCAGCGGGTCTAAAGGCAGCTATCAATGCCCTCAGGCCGAAAACACGCCTTCGAAAGCGTGGGCCAAGAAAATCCCCAGACCCAACAGACCCATTACCGCAGTCACTGTCTCGAACATTGCAAGCATCCTTCCCACCCCGCGCACGAGAAAACACCAGTGCGACCCTGCACAGTCAAAAGGATTCCGGGAAGGCGTCGCACATTCCCGATCCGGTGGGGATTTCCAGCAACAGGTGTCTCAAAAGGGACCAGCACGACTGCGTCTAACCCTGCGAGCTAACGGCCTGCGCAGGCAACCATTGATTTACCACGACAGGCGTCTCCCCATTTCCGCCTTGTTCCGGTTGCGATATCGTCCTCAGTTGGTGCGAGGGGTGGTGCACCGAGGCGGCAGTGAGCCGGTCGCAGCCTGCGTGCAGGCAGCGAACCGGCTAAATGGTAATTGGGGCAGATGGGGATTCGACACACAGATCGCGTGGTCAGGGTAGCGCGCGTCGCTGTTGCCGCAAGTTTGTGCTTGGTGCTTGCCAACTGCGCCTCCCATCAGTTCGCGAGCCGCCTCGATCCCAGATACGGCGTTTCCTCAAGCCCGCGCGTTGTCGCCTTCGGCGAGCCGGTGCCGAAGGGCGGTGGCACCTATCGCGTCGGCAAGCCCTATGTGGTGGGCGGCCGGCTCTATGTGCCCAAGGAGGACGTCCACTATCGCGAGGTGGGCCTGGCCTCCTGGTATGGCGACGACTTTCACGGCCGCCTGACCGCCAACGGCGAGGTCTACGACATGGACTCGCTGAGCGCAGCGAGTCCGACTTTGCCGATGCCGTGCTACGCGCGCGTCACGAATCTCTCGAATGGCCGATCGCTGATCGTGCGCGTCAACGATCGCGGGCCGTACGCCGCCGACCGCCTGATCGACGTTTCCAACAAGGCCGCCGAGCTGCTCGGCTTCAAGAGCCATGGGACCGCGCGGGTGCGAGTCGAATATGCCGGCCGTGCGCCGCTGGAAGGCTCCGACGATCGCCTGTTGGAGGGGACCCTGCGGACCGACGGCGTGCCGGCGCCGTCACCTTCGCTCGTCCGCGTTGCTTCCGCCCGCCCGTTCGCCCCGGTGGGTCGGTCCTATGGACACCCGATCCGTGGCGAGGTGCCGATGCCGGAGGATCGGCCCTATGGCCTCGGCAACACCTCGGCCGATCAAGCTTCCATCAATGCGACCTCCGAAACGGCGGCGGCTAGCCGAGCGCGCCCGATCCGACAGGCGCTCGCTAATCCGCGCGCCGTCACCTATGAGGCCGATGCGAGCTATAGCGAGCCGGTCAGCCCGGTCTCGGCCTACGCGCCGGTCGATCCGCATGGCCCGAGCGAATTGTTGGCCGGGCGCGGGCTCTACTGAGCAGGTGGCCTAAGGCGCATTCTCCTTCAGGAACGCGATCAGGGCCGCATTCACCTCGTCCGGCCGCTCCTGCTGAACCCAGTGGCCGGCACCGTCGATGATGAGTTTAGCCTTGATGTTCGGCAGCACACGCCCCATTTCGGAGACGCGCTTGGCGCCAATGAGCCCCGTGATCACGGAATCCTGCGCGCCGGCAATGAACAGCGAGGGCTGACGGATTTGCGCATCCTGCCAGGGCGCGGTGAGGTCCCAGTTGCGGTCGATGTTGCGGTACCAGTTCAGGCCGCCGCGAAAGCCGGTCTGCTGATAAGTCGCGACGAAGGAGGCGAGATCAGCCTCGCTGAGCCAGTTCGGCAGCGGCCGGTCGGCGGGGATATCGCCGAGAAAACCTTTGCTCGTATCGATGAACAATGAGGCGGACGGGTCGGAGAAGCCGCGCCCCAGCAGCGCACGCATGGTGCGCCCGACGTCACGCTCGAACTCGGCTTCGGCCACGCCGGGCGCCTGAAAGTATTGCCAGTAGAAATTGGTGATGCCGTTTTCGCGCAAGCTATCGAGAGGCCGGCTGCGGCCCCGGAAGGGCGGCGGCACGCTCATGCCGGCTACTTTCGTGAAGAGGTCGGGCCTGAATAGCGCCGAATGCCAGGCAACCGGCGCGCCCCAGTCGTGGCCGACGATCGCCGCGTTGCTTTCACCGAGGGCGGCAACGAGAGCGACCATGTCGCCCACCGTATGGAAAATACTGTAGGCCCCGATATCGGCGGGCGCGCTGCTCTTGCCGAACCCGCGCATATCGGGTGCCACGACATGAAAGCCAGCTCGCGCCAACGCGTCGATTTGGTGGCGCCAGGAATAAGAGAGTTCCGGCCAGCCATGGCAGAGCACGACCAGCGGACCTTCGCCGGCCTCAAGGAGGTAGAGTTCGATGCCGTTGACGGAAAGCGTGCGTGATGAAGACATGGCGGTTTGCGCGTCCGTTTGCCGAATTCCCGATCCCTAACGATAGGTTCCCCCAGCGTCCGCGGCAATCGCGCAGGGCACCAAAAAACCCGTGTTGTTTGCGTTACTTTCAACTGTTACAACGCCGGACATTCAAGGACTTCCCGGATGTTTCTATACCGCCTGCGTAAGGTTACGACCGGACGGCTGCTGCGCGGGTTGATCGCGGGCGCCATCGTGGCTGTGGTCGCCTGGGGCGGCGCGCTGCCAGCGGCCCAGAGCATGCAGGGAGCCAAGAAGGACGAGGGCGGCTTCGAGAGCAACGCCCCAACCGCGATCCTGATCGAAGCCACGACCGGCAGCGTTCTGTACGAGAAGAACGCGGATGAATTGCGCGCTCCCTCCAGCATGATGAAGCTGATGACGGTGGAGGTGGTGTTCCACGCCATCCAGGAAGGACAGGTCAAGCCGACCGACGAGTACCCGGTCAGCGAATATGCCTGGCGCCACGGTGGCGCGCCTTCGGGCACCTCGACCATGTTCGCCGCGATCCACAGCAAGGTCTCGGTCGACGACCTCTTGCACGGCGCGATCGTCGACAGCGGCAATGACGCCTGCATCGCGCTGGCCGAGGCGATGGCTGGCAACGAGCGCACCTTTGCCAGCGATCTCATGACAAAGCGCGCCCGCGAGCTCGGGCTTACCAAATCAACCTTCGCCAATTCCAATGGCCTGCCCGATCCCGGCAACAAAATGACCGTGCGCGAGCTTGCGGTGCTGGCCCGACACATCATCCTGACCTATCCGGAACTCTACAAGATTTTCGGGCAGAAGGAGTTCACCTGGAACAAGATCCGGCAGTTCAACCGCAATCCGCTGCTGAAGGAATCGTTCGAAGGCGCTGACGGCCTCAAAACCGGCTACACCAAGGAAGGCGGCTACGGCATGGTCGGCTCCGCCGTGCAGAACGGCGTCCGACTGATCGTCGTGGTCAATGGCTTGGAAACTCACGAGGACCGCGCCAAGGAAGCCAAGAAGCTCCTGGAATGGGGATTTAACAATTTCGAGTGGCGCAGTGTGTTCGCCGCGCACCAGCCGCTCGGCTATGCCCGTGTGTTTGACGGCGACAGCTATTCGGTTGCGCTCACAAGCCCCGAGCCGGTCAAGGTGATGGTTCAGAAGAACAGCAACGAAAAGCTGATGGCGCGCTTGGTCTATCAGGGTCCGGTGCGAGCGCCGATTAAGGCCGGGCAGCAGATCGGTGTCGTCAAGGTCTGGCGCGGTGATGATATTGCAGTGGAGCAGCCGGTCTACGCCTCCCAATCCGTTCCGACGGGATCCACTATACACCGCGCGCTCGACGGGATGGGCGAGCTTTTGATCGGTACGCTTCGCGCAGGCTTCGAGAAGCTCTGACCATGGCCGAAATCACTAGGCGAGCCCCGGGGCGCGGCCGCTTCATTACGTTCGAGGGCGGTGAGGGGACTGGAAAGTCGACGCAAATCAAGAAGTTGGCCGAGCGTCTTGAAGTCGAGAAAGTGCACGTCGTCGTTACCCGTGAGCCCGGCGGCTCGCCCGGGGCCGAAGTCATCCGGCACCTCGTTCTGTCCGGCATGGGCAAGCTGCTCGGGCCCGATGCCGAGACGCTATTGTTTGCGGCCGCGCGCGACGACCATGTGCGCACCGTGATCGCGCCAGCGCTTGCGCGGGGCAGTTGGGTGCTGTGCGACCGCTTCTACGATTCGACACGCGCTTATCAGGTCAAGCTGGGTCAGGTCGCGCCAGCGGTGCTCAATGCCATGCAGCGCGTGACCATCGGCGATCTCACTCCGGATATGACCATTATTCTCGACCTGCCGGTGGAGGTCGGGTTGAAACGCGCCGCGGCCCGCCGTAGCGGCGAGCCGCCGGATCGCTTTGAGTCGGAGGACCTCAAGTTTCATCAGGCGCTTCGTGACGCCTATCGCGAAATCGCCGCAAGCGAGCCGCAGCGGTGTGCGCTGATCGATGCCAATGCGGACGTCAACACGGTCGCGGCCCGGGTCTGGGCCGCCTTGCATGGCCGCTCTTTTGTGAACTCCACCATGGCGACGACAGCATGAGTCCTCGCCAAGAAGCCGGGAGCGCCGTGCGGCATCCGCGGGAGACTTTCGCTCTGTTCGGGCATCGCGAGGCGGAAGGGGCGCTGCTTTCCGCCTATCGGAGCGGGCGCATTCCGCATGCCTGGCTGATCGGCGGGCCGCAGGGCATCGGCAAGGCGACGCTCGCCTATCGCATGGCGCGCTTCGTGCTCAGCCGCCGCGATCCTCGCGCTGCCGAGGTACAGGACGCCGAGACGCTTGCCGTCGATGCAAGCGAACCGGTGGCGCGCCAGATAGCCGCCGGTGCGCACGGCGGCCTGCTGACGCTGGAGCGCACGCTAAACGACAAGGGGGTGTTGCGCACGGTCATCACCGTGGACGAAACGCGCGAGACCATTTCGTTCTTCGGCTCGACCGCGGCGGTGGAGGGCTGGCGGGTCTGCATCGTCGACACCGTCGACGAGCTCAATCCCAATGCCGCCAACGCTTTGCTCAAGATTCTTGAGGAGCCACCGCAGCAGTCCCTGTTTCTCCTGATCAGCCACGCCCCGCGGCGGGTCCTGGCGACTATCCAGTCACGCTGCCGGAAGCTTTTGCTGCGCCCGTTGGCAAAGGCGGACCTCATTGGCGCCGCGGCGCAAGCCACGGGCCTCGCCGACGATGATGCCGAGCTGCATGAAGCGGCTGCTGCCTCCGAAGGAAGCGTGGCGCGGGCGCTCGCGCTGCTCGGAGGCGACAGCCTAAAACTGCAGCAGCGCACCGCAGCTCTGCTTGCCGCCTTGCCGAGAGTTGATCCGCGCGAGCTGCATGCGCTCGGAGATGCGCTCGGCACCAGTGACCGAGTGGCGCTCGCGGCCTTCGTTGACAGCATCGACCGCTGGGTCGCCGAGCGGCTGCGCGCGCCCGATCTGGATGCCAACACAAACTTGCCCCGCCTTGCACGGCTGGCGGAGGTGTGGGAAAAGATCGCCCGCGCCGCGCGCGACACCCAGGACTACAATCTGGAACGAAAGCCGCTGGTTTTCTCGGTGTTCGGCATGCTTGCGGAAGCAACGCGGTAGGGGATTTTCGTCTTCCGCGCTTAAACCCCGACAATCTGTTTGACTCACGATAAGGACACTGCGGTGGCGACGCGTCAAAAAACAATTGCCAAGAAGAAGGCGGCCAAGAAGGGCGTAAAGAGCGCGGGCAAAAAGCGCGCGCGAAAGACGGCGAAGGCCGCAGCGACGAAGCGCGCCAAAGCCAAAAGTAACGTCAAGAAAGCCAAGCGAGCCGCCAAGACGGTCAGCAAGGCCAAGAAGGTTAATGAGGCCAAGACGTCGGCCGCGAAGCGGACGGCCAAAAAAGGGGCGAAGAAGGCTGCGAGATCTGGCAAGGCTGCGGCGCCGGCCAAAGCCAAGCCCGCCAAGTCGGTAGCTCGAAAGAGGGCTGTCGCGAAGCCCGCGCGCGAAGTCGCTGCTGAACCGCTGCGTGTCGCAGCGGCAGCGCATTCTTTCCGCGGCAACCGCTTCTACATCACGACCGCAATCGCCTATCCCAATGGCACCCCGCACATCGGTCACGCCTATGAGGCGATCGCAACCGACGCCTTGGCGCGCTTCCAGCGGCTCGACGGCAAGGATGTCTTTTTCCTGACCGGCACCGACGAGCACGGGCTGAAGATGGTTCAGACTGCGCAGAACGAAGGACTTCTGCCGCACGAACTCGCTACCCGCAACGCGGCGCGCTTCAAGGAGATGGATCAGCGCCTTGACGTTTCCTTCGATAGGTTCATCCGCACCACGGAGCAGCAGCACCACAAGTCGAGCCAGGAGATCTGGCGGCGCATGGCCAAGAACGGCGACATCTATCTCGACAGCTATTCCGGCTGGTACTCCGTTCGCGACGAAGCCTATTACGCCGAGGAGGAGACGACGCTGAGCGAAGACGGCGTGCGTCGTGGCCCGCAAGGCACGCCGGTCGAGTGGGTGGAGGAGAAGAGTTATTTTTTCCGGCTGTCGGCCTATCAGGACCGGCTCCTCAAGCTCTATGAGGAGCAGCCGGATTTCATCGGCCCGGACGTACGCAGAAACGAGGTGGTCAGCTTCGTGAGAGGGGGCTTGCGCGATCTCTCGATCTCGCGCACCACCTTCGACTGGGGCGTCAAAGTGCCCGAAGATCCCGAGCATGTGATGTATGTCTGGGTGGACGCGCTGACCAATTACATCACCGGTGTCGGCTTCCCGGACGAGAGCGATCCCAATTGGCGCTATTGGCCGGCGGACGTGCACGTCATCGGTAAGGACATCATTCGCTTCCACGCGGTGTACTGGCCGGCGTTTCTGATGTCGGCGGGCATTCCCGTGCAGAAGCGCGTCTACGCCCACGGCTTCCTGTTCAACAGGGGCGAGAAAATGTCGAAGTCGGTCGGCAACGTCGTCGATCCCTTCAGCCTCGCCGACCAATATGGCTTCGACCAGATCCGCTATTTTTTCCTTCGCGAGGTGCCGTTCGGACAGGACGGCAACTACAACCACGAAGCCATTGTCGCGCGGATCAATGCCGACCTCGCCAATGATCTCGGCAATCTGGCGCAACGCTCGCTGTCGATGATCGCTAAACAGCTAGGCGGCGTGCTGCCCGAGCCCGGCGCCTTCAGCGACAACGACAAGGCGATCCTCAGCCAGGCCGATGCGATGATCGCTGCTTCGCGCAGCGCTATGGCCACCCAGCAGATCCATCAATGGCTCAACACGGTGTGGTCGGTGGTCGCCGAAGCCAACCGTTATTTCGCGGGCGAGGCACCCTGGGCACTCGCCAAGACCGATCCGGCACGCCAGCGCACCGTGCTCTACGTCACCGCGGAAGTCATCCGGCAGGTCGCCATCCTGACGCAGCCGGTGATGCCGGCGGCAGCGACGAAATTGCTCGATAGCCTCGGCATCCCCGAACGCGAACGCGATTTTGCGACGCTCGGCGGGAAAACGCGGATCGCGCCCGGCACGACGCTGCCGGCACCGCAGGCGGTCTTCCCGCGTTATATCGAGCCGTCAGCGGCTTAAAGGCGCTTCTTCATGTTGGTCGACAGCCATTGTCATCTCGATTTCCCGGATTTTGCCGGCGATCTCGACGGTATCGTTGCGCGCGCAGCCGAAGCAGGGATCGGCCGCATGGTCACGATCTCGACGCGCGTGCGGCAGTCGCCGCAGTTGGTAGCGATCGCCGAGCGCTTTCCAAATGTTTATTGCTCTGTCGGTACTCATCCGCATCATGCCGACGAAGAGGACGGAATTTCGTCGGACGAGCTAATCGAGCTGACGCGCCATCCGAAGGTCGTGGCGCTGGGGGAGGCGGGGCTCGATTATTTCTACGACAATGGGTCGCCGGAAGCGCAGGCGCGCGGTTTTCGCGCCCATATCGCGGCCGCGCGAGCCACCGGCCTGCCGCTCGTCATCCACACTCGTGAGGCCGATGAGGATTGCCGCCGTATCCTGGAAGAGGAGTTGGCGCGAGGACCTTTTCGCGCCGTGCTGCATTGCTACACTGGCGGGCGCGACCTTGCGATGAAGGCAATCGAGTTGGGCCTTTCGATCTCATTCACCGGTATTCTGACGTTCAAGAAATCGGAAGCGTTGCGCACGCTCGCGGCCGAGCTTCCGGCCGACCGCATCATGGTGGAGACGGATTCGCCTTATCTCGCGCCCGGCAAATTCCGCGGCAAGCGCAATGAGCCGGCCTATGTGGTGGAGGTTGCGAAGGTGC
>Ga0134125_10009424_pt1 | contig 10993 bp, 19 predicted proteins | sample KB31751_FD_96464 | JGI IMG/M metagenome (GOLD analysis project Ga0134125, IMG submission 96464) | Terrestrial soil microbial communities with excess Nitrogen fertilizer from Kellogg Biological Station, Michigan, USA - KB3-175-1 | ecosystem: Environmental > Terrestrial > Soil > Unclassified ...
ACCATGCTTACGGAGCCATCGGGATTGAGCCGGGGCGCCAAGCCTTGCGCGTTTGGAACGCCAATGCCCTGGCCGGTGCCCGCGTCGTACCCGAGATTGCCGGCGCGCAGATTGAGCGTCCGGTTCTTGGTCAGCAGACCTTGCAGGCCGGTCTGTTGAGCGTTGGGGTCATTGGGATAGGCCGCGACGTAGTCTTTCTGCTCCGGCGTCAGTTCGGTTTGATGCAGGACTTCCGTGGTGTAGGCGTTTTGGTTGCTGAGAAAACTCATAACCGTCTGACTCGCGCCAAGGCCCGGAAGGTGCGGAATGCTGTCGTAAAGCTGGCGCATCATCGGCGACAGTGCCGAATAATCAGCCGGCTTACCAGCAGCGGATGGACCAACGAGCGCCTGAGCCAATTGCTGCGGACTTGCGCCGGAGCCGCCCGGTGACGGCGATCCTGAAGGTGGGGCATGCCGCGGGCTGTTACTAATCTGGCCCGTATCTTGGCCGCCGCCATAGGGCGTCAACGGTCCGCCGCTGTACCCGACATTCACCTGCGGGCCGACGTAGGAAGGTGCAGAAGCATCCGACTGCTTGACGATATTGCTGGCGTCCGAACTGGAAAGGGCCGCCCCGTAGCGCTGCTGGAGGACCTTAGACGCCAATGCATCCTGATTTTGGTTCTGGTCCTGACCGCCCCCTGTATAGAGACCGACCATATCGCTATCGGCGCTCTTGAGCAGCATGGCGCCCATAATGGCGTTCGCACCCGCTCGAAGGCCACCAAATCGCGCATTGCCGGGGTTTGCGCCTCCCTGCTCTAACAAGGCTTGGCCGAGAGATTGCCGGCGCTGAATCTTAAGCTGCTGGCCGTAAAGCGCGGGATCGTAGATCGCCAGCGGATTGAATCCGAAAGATTGACCAGAACCGCTCATGAGCTAGCTCGCTTCCGCATTTGGACTTTCCTGGCCGACAGGCTTCAACAGCGTCGTAAAAGATGGTTTGAAACCGAGCGCCTTAATTCGCTTCGCGTGGACAGGATTGGTTTGCACCATGATGTAGCCGCAACCGAGATGGCGAGCGCAGTTCTCGAACTGCTCCATGCCGTCTCTCAGTACCTTAGGCGGATCGCCGGCGAGGTATTGCAGGTGCAGGACCTTCGCGCGTTCGTATTCCTCAATCCGGGCGACCGCCAAACCGGATTTTCCAGCCCACAGAACCAAGCGGCCTTCGCATATCCCATCGTCCACCCGTTCAATGGTCTCGAAGGGATGGGCTGAGGAAACCGAGTCCACCAACCAGCTCCGGTATCGGTCCCAGTTCGAGGTCACTTCTTCCTCGGGCATCATGCTGACGTTCAACATGCAATCAGAATCTAGCGTTTGGGGCGGGCTCGCAATTGATGAGGTTGGGGCACCTAATGGAAAAGCGAACAGAAACCTCCCCGATGTGAGAAAATGGCTCAGCCTAGAGGGAGTGCCGTATGGAGGACTTGGAAGGTAGCCACTATGATTGGAGGCGGGGCAGGCTATTTAACGATCCGCATCTTGGATGGTCTGCACTGCTGTCGCCATCTTCTATCCAACTAACGACATGCACCGGTCGGCGGAGCGGATTGGGCGGAACTGCCTGACCTTTCCAGACGATGATCGGGTCTTTGGCATTTCCGCTCGTTTCGAGTTTTGACAGTCGGCGCTCTAAGTCTCGAATTGCCATTTAGTTTTTCATCCCTTCAGCTTTCACGTCGATTGTTAGCCATGCGTATTGCTCCATCCATGCTTGCATGCTTTCGGATCGTGGGGGCACCAGAGCGACATAGCGTGGAGTGGCTGTAGCGGGCCTCGTTTCCAATTTCGCCAGACGGCGGTCCAGATCGCGATTGCGCATTAGTGCCCCTTTGCCGTGTTTGCGGATTCTAGGGCCGTGAGGCGCTTCTCGAGCTCTACAGTCGCGATAGCTTCGCGCTTGTTGTTCAAGATAGCGGATATAACCTGGCCTTCTTCGGGCGTGATATCGCCTGAGCTGACGGCCCTGAGGAGCGCCGCATGACCTTCCAGAACATCGCTGGCGGTCTTGATGTCGGGGAGGCTGAAGTCAACCCTCCGTCCCTTCCGCGGCGGCCAGATGCGCGCGGCCACAATCTCAACGGCCCTTAGGTCGCCACCCTTAGCCGCCTGTATCAACTTTTCGATGATCTCCTTGCCGGCGCCCTCGGCCAGCTTGTCGAATGCCAAGGTCGCCTTGTTGCGCGATCCCTGAGAACGGCCCGGGCCACCCGGATTGCCAGGCTTGAAGCGGGTATCACCACCCGTTTTCAGTCCGTTTTTAGACGACATTACGCAGCCTTTCCTTCGATAAGAGCCATGTCCGCTTCGTATGTATCGAAGCGATGGATCGGGCGCACGCTGCTGGTCACTTTGCCAGCGGCATCAGCCTCCAGCGTCCAAATCAGAATATCGCCGCCGATGGCGTTGCGTTCTTCAATCGGCCGGCACAGCTCAAGCTGGTGCTGCCGTATCGCCATATCCCGCAAGATGGACGCTGGACCCGGTTCTGACAAAGGGGCGGGGAATCCCGAAAACTGCGGGTGGGCATGGATGCCATCCGGCAGCGCCGCCGGTCCAAAATCATGTTGGCCATCGAAACGATATCCGACGATACGCTGCTGAGCATTTGACCAGCCAAATAGATTTATGGCCGCGGCATTGTCGCTGAGATAGCTGTCTCCCGGTTGTGCGGCCGCGAGCAAAGCGACGCCCTCCCGATACGCCTGCCGGCAGATGCTCGGGAATGCTGGTACGAGCCCGTCAACGTCACGCACGGGGGCAAATAGTGAGTAGTTTAGGCAAGCCGAAATCATGTCCGACCAAGCGCGCCCCGTTATCAACACACCGAGATGCGGTACGAACGCCGCCTTGGAAGCCATGGCGGATGGCCACCAATCGCGCACATCGCTGGCGAGCGTGTCCGTAGCGAGCATGACCGATTTGGGCGATAGGCTGAAATTATTGACGCTCATGAATTTGGTCCGGTCCTTTGGTGAAATGGGAAAGACGGGCTTGGCAACCAGCCACCAAGCGGAATATTTCTCGACCGCCAAATAGCCACGATGGGCGAGAGCCTTAGCCCAGCCCTTGCGTCCGGTGATCATCACCGACCAGCACCCATAATACTTGGCGATGGTCTCTGCCCTGGGGACCAGGACATCAACAATCTCGCGAAGCTCTCCACCGCCCAGGTAAAGGTGAAGATGGCGCTTGCCGTTGATCGTTGCCGGCTCAATCAGGAGTGCGCTTTGGCCGCCCGGCAGAATTGCGTAGCGGCCCTTCAGAAAATCCGCTCTGACGGCATCGAGCGCAATTCCCCGATGGTCATATTCGAGAGCGGCAGCGAAATAGCGCTCGCATTGTCTCCAACGGAGCTCGTTTATTGGCTGACGGGGCTTCATCGAAACGGGCCAGGTTTGGCTGGGTGGGAAAACGGCGCGAGGGATTTTTTGGGGTGATTTGGTCTCAGGCGGCATCGCTGCTCGCCCTCCTTAGCGGGATGACCTCGCCCCCACACCCCATGGTAGATATATGCGTGTCACGGGTGACACTATGAATGTCACCTATAGTGTCACGGGTGACACTGTAGAGGGCCTTCGGCTCTATCGGGGAAATCTCATAGTGCCACGGGTGACACTGTAGAGGGGGGATTGTATCACCGGTGACACTGGGTTCTGAATTTTTGGCGACCCGAATCTTGGCAAATTCCTTCGTCGCTCCGACAGGTCGTTCTGGCGTGCCGGTCGGCAGCCAAGCCAGGCGCCATTCGCGCGATAGGCGCTTTTGATTGAAGGTCGCGGGCTGGGTGCAGACGATGAAGCCGGCGGCCTCCAGCTCATCAAGGGCTCGCTTCATACGGCTATGAGGTGGTTGGCCCCTGCCTCCGGGCTTTCGGCGCACGATCGGGAAGATGGGCTTGGTGATGCTCGCTGTGCCATTGATCTTGATGACGCAACCAGAGCGGACGCCAAATCCCACTTTCCCGTTATTGTACCCGTTGAACCTCCGCGCCATGTACACCATGACCTTGAAGGCATCGCCGGAAAGATCGAGCGCGGCCGGGTGATCCAGAAGCCAATGCTCAAGTTGGACGAAGCGCGGCACGACTTCGGAGCGCCCGGTTTTGTCCTGGCCGCGGCCCTTACTGCTTTTAGCCATGGCGCAACCAGACTTCGCGCCACATGCGATTAGAAGGCCCTACAGACTCGATCCCACTGAGCCGCTGTCTGGTAGCGGGCAATGGCGCAATGGGCCTGGGTGAGTCAGATTTTGGCGCTAATGCGATTTTAAGCGGGGACAGAGGGCCAGCCATTGGCCAGCCCTCCTTTACCGATTTGGTCTCAGGCTGCACCATCACTCGGCCGCCTCTTGCATCGCCCGGAGCAGTGGGCCCGGAGGTTCTACCGGTCCCAGGTCCAGCGGCTTGGCCATCAGCTTGCGATCAGGCTTGGGAATGCCTGCTTCGTGCGCGACTTCGATCAATCGCCAAGCGGTCTGGAGCGCACCCATTGGCGTCAAAAACACCTGATCGTCCTCGTCATCGTACATTCCGTCAGCTTCTTGGCGGATGATGACATTGCCGGACTCGGAGCGGTAAACGGCTGTCCTTGGTTGCCAGCTCAGCACCACGGCGTCGGCGTCGTCGCCGTTCCATTTGAAATCTGACATCACGCGGCCTCCCGCGCTTCAAGGATCACGACGGGCGAGCGCAGGACATAGCGGGCATGGTGGCCGGCATAGATGCCGCCATGCTTTTCGGTGATCGTTTCAATCTCGATACCTTCGCGGCTGAGCTTGAAAACATAATCGCTCCAACGGGGCGCCGGATTCTCAATCGGCGTACAGCCCCGCTCGCCAGCGGTAAGAAGCTCATGGAGCGTCCAGGCCACCCGGCCCTCCAGCTCCTTGGTCTTTTCGCCGATGCGGATTTTGAGGGATGCAATATTCTGCATTAACGCCCCCCGAGCATGGCGATGCCGGCAATCGTCCTTGCAAGCGACGGGCTTACGTCAAATCGCCTGAGGATATAGCGGATGACGTAAGGCGCTGGCTCGCTGTGGAAGGCGGAGATTTCTGTTCCCGCCGTCTTGCGGGGATTGGTCTTGTTGGCTAGTTTCATGGTGCGAACGTGTCCTGTTGAGTGATTAGCCCCGGAGCGCCTGCCAGCGCTTTCGGGGCTTCTGTTTGTCGGGTTCATGCGGCGGCCTGAGATTCGCTTGTGGAGCGGCGGCGGTTTGTAGTCAGCCACGCGTTGATCGCTCCCCGGCTGTATCTCACCACGCGCGCGGAGAGCTTGTGATATTCGGGGCCGCCGCCGATCACACGGAGTACGGCCAGGCGCTGCTTGGAAAGTCCAAGCAACCCTGCCGCCTCGTCCGGTGTCAACAGACGCTCGGCGTTAGAAGGTTCGAATTCAGATTTGCTCATTGGCACTCCTTTCGGTCATCCCGTACACTCGGGAATGATGAAAGGATGCCACTCACGCGGTCGCTGCGCCTCCGAGGAAAGCGGAAAACGAGACACTAAAGCGAACAGAAACGCTGTGGCGGTTATGGAAATCTACCGGCGCCGCTTCCGTGGAAAATCTGAGGCGGATTTCGGGAACGATGGGAGGGGGTCGCCAGCTCTGGGCGGCCGGGGCTTCGCGCCCGATGCCCGGACATGACGTTCGTACGCTTCCTGGGACCGGTAGCGCCGACCGTTGATCGGACTTACGACCCCATCACTCGGCCAATAAGCCCCCCACCGAAATTCACTGGGACCTTTCTTAGCGAGGCGGGAAGCTTCCGCCTCTCTCGCGCTATCGACTAGGCGCGGCCGATCAATGCGCTGGCTCTGAAGTTCTGACCAAAAAAGGATGAGGAGGCCTGCTTCGCGTCGCCACTTTTCAACTGCCCGTTTGCTGACATGCGCGTGATCCGCAACAATACTGGCGGATTTCTTCACCGGCCATAGCTTGAAAGCGTCAGAGGCTAAGACCTGGGCTTTGAACGATTGCCGTTCATAGAAAAATATCTCCGTCGTCAACCATTCTTGGACCTTCGCCGATATGTGAGCTGGGGCCTGTTCTCTGTCTCGATGGCCTTTTGGTCGTGCCATGGCAGCTCCGCAAGCTGTAATCCGCAAGAGGGGGAAGAAGCGCGGCAGCCCGTGCGGAACGGGTGTTCGGGGATCAGCTTAGCCGCGCTTGTTGACTATAACCGGTCGAAGCCGCCCTTGCCGCTCGGACTGCGCCGGCGCTTGTGGATTGCTTGCCATGAGGATGCCCCGCCGACCCGCTCAATGCCGCGAGTCAAGCGGGGGCACGCTCAAGCCTGAGAAATAATCTTCCCGCCGCCGCTGGGGCCGGTGAGGGCGGCCTTGTGCAGACGGTCCGCGTGCTCGCCCACCTCCTCCAGAAGGTTACAGACGAGGTGCCGGGCCTCGCTGTCCCGGAAGTCCCCTTCGGCAAAATCTTCACGGCCCCGTTGGCCTTCCAGGGCCGACAAGGCATCCACAAAGCGAAGTGCGACCGTTGCACAGGTTAGCCGGGCATCAATCGCGTCGGACAAGTCTGGTTTCTTCATGTCCGCGCCGCCTTTCCGGACGGCGAAGCAATGGCCGACAATAGCTCGATGTAGCGATAGGCCAGGGACATGCTGTATTCTTTGGAGCAGATGTACCTTGCGATTAGGGGCGCCTCGCCTGGGTGGGAGCGTGCTCTCTTAAGTAGGGCCTTCCAAGCCTTTTCTTCCCCATCGTAGGCTTGGTTGTATGCATCCTCGATGGCGTCGATATGGTTCTGCTTGCGCCAGCCATCGTCGAGCGCCTCAAGGAGCTTGAACGCTGTTTTGTAATCCTCGATGCGCCGCAGAAACTTGATCTGCTCCAGGCCCCCGAGCCCATAGTTCTTGATGTGCATCTCCGCTCCCCGGTCCAACGCTTCCAGGGAATGGGCACTGAAACTCGGGCCCAACTCCGGGACCGCGATATGAAGCAAGCTCGGCCACGCAATCTTTTTGTATTCGATGTCTGCGGCCGTGAGGCGTTCGGAGGCTTTGCGGTGGGCGCTGATTAGGCTTATGGCGCCCAATTCGTTTAGCTTCAATGCTGTTGTGCTATTCTTGCGATTAGCCTGTGGCATGGGTTACTCCATGTTGCCGGTTAGGGCTGGTGGGAAGTTACAGCTTTCCACTGGCCCGATTTTATGGTTAAACCATAAATGTAGTGCCGGGTCAATTATGGTTAAACCAAAAAAACGAAAACCAAAGCGGGGGCGACCCTTTAAGGGCGGCAGAAACCCCATCATCGGGATCAGGCTCGATCCAGATGAGACCGCAGATGTGGACGGGTTAGCCAAGGAAGCCGGGGTGAGCCGTTCGGAGATGCTTCGCCGCTTGATCGCATTGGGCCGGAAAATGTACCCAAGCTGAGGAATTGGGCACGGCACCGAGGACTGCCATGCCCAACAGGGCTACGCGACCTTCCTCTTTGCTACCGCTGTTCGCTCGAATTGTTTTGCCAAATATTTGTCCAGCTGATTCACCAATGCATCCAACACCGTAAAGGGCGATGCTCTGCCTTGATCAGAAAGCTGGCCCCAAACGTCCGGCCAGCTCCAAGATTGCATAATGGCCAGCAGGTTCTTTTCTTGCGCCCAATAATTCGGGTTCCGGTGGAGCACCTTTGCGATAGCTTCTATTATTGAGGCACGGGCAAATCCAGCGTTACCGTCGGCAGTTTTTGTAAGACATCGCAAGGCCACTATCATCAACTCGGGGCCATAGCTCTCCACGCATCGCATAATGCAGTTCACCGCCGTTGTATGCCCTGCTTTCATTTTGAACATGCTTTTATTGGTTCGAATGATAGTCACGTCGGAGGCGGCACAAACCTCGGAAACCAATTTAGCTAGAGGGTCCCCAGCCGTCTTTTTTGCCCAATAGATTTGGGATGGTATCGTTTTGGTGACATTTCCATTGACGGCAGCGAATGCGGCCGCTTGCTTCGCCGTGTCCGCTTGGACGACTTGGCACGGAACAGATTCAAGGCCTCTTACCATGGCCGCTGTTGTCCGATGCTGGCCGTCAACAACAGCATATTTGCCGCCTTCAACCGGGGCGACAATAACTGGAGCGAACTTGGACCAGTCAAAGTTTTCGGAGATGTGGCGAACGTTCATAGAGCCCTTTTTCCCGATCGTCCGCTGGTAAGCATCGTCTACGACCAATTCATTGACCTTCAACCAGAGAAGTTGCGGTGCGGGTCCTGGTGTAAAGGGGGCGCTGGGTTTGCCGAATCTTTCTGTACTGAGTGCGCTAAGCATTTTCGGTCTTCCTCCAAGTGCGCAAAATTGCGCCCCCAGAGGATTGTGCTAGGCGCCCCGGTCGGAAATTGTTTTGCTCGCAGTGGGGCTTACTATTGGATGAGTGCCGGGCGAGGCGTAGTGTTTTTGGGGCTGGCCCCGGCAAGAATATTCACAGACAACCTCGCGGAGAAATCTATGCAGTTGCATACGACAACGTTGACCATCGCTTTATCGATCTTCGCCACGTCGTCCTTCGCCTCCGCCATTCCTCCAACTGACGCGGCTTCCCACGTCGGCCAAAACGTCACCGTTCTTGGTTTTGTGAACCGTCGCCCGTCGCTTGAGAGAAATCTAGCCGGCGTTCAGTGCTTGGCCCGCAGAGCTTTCACCTGTGGAGGCGCCCGAGAATCGTTCGGGCGCCGGAACGCGGGGGGTTTTTGGCGGCAACTCCCTACCAAGAATCTGCGTTGTGCAGTTAGGAGCGGTCAAGCCCTAGCGATTGCGTGTCCCCGCGTGTGCTTTACCGTTTCCGCCTGAGGAGTTGATTCTGGCTGCGAGAAGGAACCGCTCACAAGGGAGCGAGGCGCAGCATGTCATATAAGAAATATCGCGGACCAATCGAAACGGTCGAGCACCATACCCAGAAGTCGCCCGGTAGGGAACAAATTCAGCTTTGTAGTCCGCATCAAGATCGAACCTGCCCATGGGAAAAGTGATAGCCAAAGAAATCGGCGCCCTCATGGCAGCTTCTGCGCCGAAATTGGCCCGCGGCCCGGCGGTCCTCACGCGGGGCCGATATGCCAAGCGCAGGTTCCCGGAACGGGCACCGTGCACACTTGTTTTCTCTCCTGACCCCAACAAGGAAATCTCTATGAACAGCGACCGCACTCAAGGCGCCGTGGATCAGGCAAAAGGCGCCATCAAACAAGGCGCCGGCAAACTTACTGGCGATGCAAAACTGAAAGCTGAAGGCACCTTAGACAAAGCCAAAGGCAAGGTCGAAAGCGCAGTGGGTAAAGCTGAAGACGATGCCGAAGGCGCGGCTGACGACTAAATAAATCGCGATCCAGCGTCTGTGAGGGATAGCCCTGCCGCACTGGCGGGCTTTTCTTTGTGCTGCTGGGTAAGAATGTTCCACGATGGCCGCGTTCTCGTCCTCAAATCGAATCGCGGTTTCGTGGTGTCCGCCGCCGACAGGATCAGTGGCGGTTCTTTTTAGCGTCTTGCATAGCCCCAAAGTGGATAGCCCCAGACTGGCTGTTAGAGCGGCCATAGTGGCGGAACAGAAGGCCGAAAAATTATGAAAGAGCCAGATGCGCCTCCTCCGGGAACGCCAGAATGGTATCGTGCCCAGGCGCGGCGATTTACCGAGCTTGCTGCGCTTGCCAAATCAAAGCGCGGTTGATGGTTATCGTCCGGGAATATGAAGGTCTGGCTCAAAGAGCAAAAAGCCGGGACGAATCAAATTAGGACACTACCGATCAGTGTGCCCCCTTCGGGCGATGCCAGACCTCGGTATATTCCACGGAATGTCCCGGGATAGCGCAGCCGAAATTCAGTAGAACCCCGGACGGGAAATCACTTCGTTTATTCATGTGAACACGCGCATATCCGTAGCCTTCCTTAGGGTTGCGATCCGGATTCTTCTGCCTGCGTTCATGCCTCACATAGCCGCCCGCAACAAACGCGGGGAACGGTTATGGGACGCAATTTGCTCTTGGCCATGGCAATGATTCTTCTTGGGGCGGTGCCATCCAAGGCGAATGGTCTGGTGCCGCTAGCCCTGCAAATGCCCGATAGCAATGTCGCCACGGAGGCACCGGCAGGTTTCGTTAGCTTTTGCATCCGCTTCCCCAACCAATGCGCCTCCGATGGCCCGACGCGCATTGCGCTCACACCAGGCGAATGGGTCCAACTGCAAGATATCAACGATGATGTTAACCGCGAACTGGTCCCCCAAGACGACCTGAGCCATTATGGCATCGCCGAATTTTGGACGATTGCGAGCGACGGCCGGGGCGATTGTGATGAGTATGCCTTGCTCAAACGAAAGAAATTGATCGATGCGGGTTACCCGATCCGGGCCTTGCGCTTAGCGGTAGTCAAGACACCGGACGGTGAAAGACACGCCGTGCTTACCGTCGCCACCGACCATGGCGATTATGTTCTCGATAATCTGGCCCAACAGGTGCGCGCATGGACCGCCACCGGCTATCGATGGATCGAACGGCAGGACCCAAACATGGCGTGGGGCTGGGAGCGGCTGCCGCCAGCCCCTGTTATGGCCGGGCCAGTTGCAGCAACAGGGGAGCATCCGATGTAGAGGGCCGTTCCATGAAACAGGCCCCCAGCGCTTGTTGGTTGGTGTTCTGGTTTCAAAGGATAGGCAGGAATGCGGCGCCTGTGGGAGCGCTCAGGATTGTTCGGAGGCGGGGACAAAGAAGATATCGGGCCAGCCCAACCGACTTTACCCAGGAATTGGACATTTGGCGCGGGCGCCTGGGGTCGAAAGCCGCCGTTTCGCTTACCAAGTGCTTACCGGAAGCAGAAATCGGCTCGCTATTCGCTTGGCCTTTTAACGTAAATCTTTGATTTTATTGGTCGGAGCGGCGGGATTTGAACCCACGACCCCCAGTCCCCCAGACTGGTGCGCTAACCAGGCTGCGCCACGCTCCGT
>Ga0134125_10009425_pt1 | contig 10993 bp, 10 predicted proteins | sample KB31751_FD_96464 | JGI IMG/M metagenome (GOLD analysis project Ga0134125, IMG submission 96464) | Terrestrial soil microbial communities with excess Nitrogen fertilizer from Kellogg Biological Station, Michigan, USA - KB3-175-1 | ecosystem: Environmental > Terrestrial > Soil > Unclassified ...
AGGCGATGCGCACGAACGGCGAGGGTGGCGACATCCTGTTCATGACCTCGCTCGCGGCGGCGACGCCCTGGCCGCTGCATCTCCCGTACGCGGCCGCGAGCGCGGGAGTCGAGCACGCGGTGCGCATCCTGCGGCTCGAGCTCGAGGGCTCCGGCATCCGCGTCCTCAACCTCCGCTGTGGAGAGACGATCGGCACCGATTTCGCCACCCGCGAGATGGAGAGCGGTCGCGCGATGGACGCCAACGAGCGTTGGTTCCGGATGAACCTGCTGCGCCACACCGGGTTCATGGTGCCCGACGACGTCGCCGATGCCGTGGTCACCGCGGTCACCGTGCCGCGCGGACACCAGTACGCGTTGATGGAAGTCATGCCGACCGCTCCGATGGGTCCGCTCCCGCCGACGTACGAGGAGTGGGGGGCGGCGCTGGCCGAGCAGTTCGCGCCGTGACGGATCACCCGTCCATGCGAAACGTCGCCCGCACTTCGTCGGGCATCTTCGCCAACGCGCGCGCCCATTCGGCGTCGCTACCCTCCTCGCCCGGGACCGCGACCGACACCCCGGTGCGGCTGGCGATGAGCCATCGACCCTCGTCCGTCCGGCGGAGCCGGTCACGGTAGCGGGCGAGCAGCGCGATCTTCGCCCTGCCGTCAGGGCCGCGCCGGAACGTGATCATGTCGGTCTCGGCCGTCGCCCCGTCGCCGTCGACGTCGACAATGGGATTGGTCGTCAGGTGCATCACGCCGGGTTGCTTCAACAGCTCGCCGGGTGCCGTCCACTTCCGAGCCGGCGTCGCGCCGCCGAGCATGGCGCGCAAGGCGTCACGACCCGCGAAGACAGTCCCCGCCAGCTGCAGCACGCCGTCTTCCTCGAAGAGCTCGGCGAACGCCGCTCCATCCTGATCGTCGATGTGGCGCACCGACCGCTCGATGATCTCCCTGATCTCGAGCTTGTCGATCCAGCGACCGAGCGCGGGGTGCTCCGACACACAGGACCTCCTGATTGTGGTGCCTCGCCGCCGGTGATGGTGCCGTGCGAACCGCTTGTCCGCGCGCTCGACTCACAGCGTGGCAAGGCTCCCGTTGGACAATGCACCGCGATACTGCTCGCGCAGCTCGACCTTGTGCTCCAGTGCGTCGATGACCGCGTCGCAGAACTTGGCCTTGTAGAGGGTCTCGCAGCTGCCCAGCCCTCCGGGGCTGAACACGTTGACCTCCATGAGCTTGTCGCCGACGATGTCGAGACCGACCAGGAACATGCCGTCGGCGAGCAGCTTGGGGCGCACGGCCTCGGCGACCTCCAGCATGGCGTCGTCAACCTTCACCGGCTCCGCCTCGCCTCCCACCCGCATGTTCGACCGCGGGTCGGCGGTGGCATTGACGCGTCGGAACGCGGCGTACTTCCCACCGGCGACCAGGGGTTCGCCGTTCATGAGGAAGAGACGCACGTCGCCCTGTTCGGCCTCGGCGAGGTTCTCCTGGGCGACGATGTAGCCGTCACGGCCGACCGCTTCGATCATCTGGTTGAGGTTTGGTGACTCGTCGTCCGACACGAAGAACACGCTCGCGCCGCCCGAGCCCTGGAGCGGTTTGAGGACCGCACCACCGCCTATCTCCTTGACGAACGCGCTGATGTCGTCGGGATCCCGCGAGATGAGCGTCCGCGGGCGTACCGCGTCGGGGAAGTGCTGGAAGTAGGTCTTGTTCACCGCGTTGGCCAGGCCGGCAGGGTCGTTCACCACGAGGGTCCCGGCGGCGACAGAGAGTTGCGCGAACAGGATCCCCGAGGTGACCGCCCAGGGTCGTTCGACGAGGTCGTCGGCCGGGTCGTTGCGCATCACGAGCACGTCGAGGTCGGCGATCGCGATGTCTTCGCAGCCCTGGGCGGCGTCCTTGACGCTGTCGAGGAATGCCGGCGGCGACGTGTGCTTCCTCCGACTCGCGGTGCGGGCGTGCGCGGCGACGGTGCCGTCCGGGCGATGGGAGAAGTCGTCGACCCCCATCATCCAGGTCTCGTTTCCCTTCTTGGTGGCCGCGAGCGCGAGCCGCACCGTCGTGTATTCGGGCTTCTCGGTGGCGATGCTGTTGATGACGAACCCGATCTTCATGGCGTGTCTCCGATGAGCGAGGCCAACGAGTCGACCTGATGGATGCCTGCAAGTCGCGTTCGCGCGACGGGTTCGTCGAGGTAGCGCGGGATGAGGAGTGGATCGGAGAGCACGCCCCGCCGATGCAGCTCGTCGACGAGTGGAACCGCGGTGATGGGCATCTTGCCGAGCCAGAGTGGCTCGAGCGACCCTCCGGCGCCCAGGTGGTTCACCAACTCGTGGAGACCGCGCAGGTACACCGCGTCCTTGGTGAGCCCACCCGAGCGGAACACGCGCATGCTGATGGTGAATGCCGGCTCAGCTGGCACCCCCGCATCGACCAACCCCTGGTGCACCTCGGGGAACTCCGCACCGTCGACCATTCGATGCACCGCCACCACCCGGGCGGCCAACTGGCGGAGCCGTCCGGCGGTGAGACCGCCGATGAGGTACTCGGCCAACACGGCCAGACCCTCCTGGGTCTCGTCGTGCCCGGCCAACCCGCTGGCGAGCGTCCGCAGCTGCTGGTGCGAGCCATTGACGAAGGTGACGACGTGCGTGCCGATCTCGTGGTGGAGGAGCGCCTCGACCCGCGCCACCGAGACGCGCGCGGTGGGCGCGACGAGCAAGTCACCGTTCGACACCATCACGCCAGTGCTCCCCTCGCGCACCTCGACGTGCGATTCGATGTCGGGCGCGAACGCCCGGTACCGGTCGAGCTCGACCTGCGCCAATCGCACGAAGGCGTCGGCATCGAGGTGCGGGCCGGCGTCGACGTCGCGCGCCGGCACCCGCCGCAGGATCTCCTCGGCCTCGCGGAGCAGGGCAGGGCTGACCGCCCCGTACTGCTCGATGCTCAGGGCGAGGAACTCGGCCGAGCCACGACACGACAGCATCTGTACCAGCAGGAGCAGCTCGCGGTGCTTGGCCTGCAGCAGGTACGCGACCGTCGGGTCCTCGACCTCGTTCAGCGGCACTTCGGCAAGCCGGGCACTCGTCACGACCGGATCGTCGCTGAGCGGCCGGTACTCGAACACCGGTGAGCGGCCCGTGTCCCAGAACGCCTTCCGAACGCTCACGAGCTCGACTGGGGTGACGTCGAGGAGGAACCGGAAGCTGGTGGCGATGTCGGCCAGCGCGCGGTCGACCGCGAGATCCGAACTGGCCAATGGCGTCGCGGTCACCCCGAGGCCAGACATCGAAGCTCGTCGATCATCTCGGCAACCACTGTCGTGAGGGCGCGCCGGAGCCCGTCGAGATGGTGCTCGTCGACCGTGCCGGTCCACTCGTCCATGAACTGCTTCTTGAACTCGATCGCCAACGCGCAGCCCCGGCCGTCATAGCGCTGGTTGACCCAACGGCTGAGCTCACCTCCCTGGAAGCGGACGTTCTCGCGAACGTCGATCAGGTGACCAGCGACCTCCTGCCGCCCAAGGTCACCGATGAACCGGTCGACGAGACCACTCCAACGATCCCGGTCGACCGAACCCGTGCCGACGTTGACCTCAGGGTTGGCGTCGGCGGGCGCCGGGGGTGCGTGGGCACCGGCACGGCGATGGTTGTACGAGTGGAGGTCCAAGACCACGAACGGTCCGCGCGTCGCCAGCACGTCCAGCCGCCGGCCCAACTCCGCGTAGAAGTCGTCGTACAACTGCCGGGAGCGCGCGACGGCCTCCTCCGGCACCGGTGCCCGCCAGAGGTCGAGCCCCCACGCATCCTCGGCCGTCAGGTACACCGACGCCTCCCGCGGGCGGTTGAGGTCCACCTCGAACCGCGAGCAGCGCACCACCACGATCGACCCGCCGACTGCGGTCAGACGATCGGTGAAGGGATCCTCCTCCCGGAGCCGCGTGGCGTCGTCCAGCGCGGTCCGCGTCTTGATCGACGGGCGGAGGTCGTGCCCGGCGTGGATCGCCGTGGCGACCACCGGACCCTCCACATCATGGAAGAAGAACGGTGACGGCACCCCGCGGCCCTACCCCGGTCGTCGTTCGAGCAACCGGGGCGTACCCCGGTCTGACCGCAGTTGCGGTCTTCCGACACGACCTCGTGCATGATCTGACCCATGGCCGCGGAACACTCGTCGCTCTGGGAGCCGATCGCTCGGGACTACGAGCGCCACGCCGCACGCAGTCCCCACAACGCCGGGTACGACCGGCCCGCGGTGCTCGACCTCTGCGGGGATGTCCGAGGCCAGTCCGTGCTCGATCTCGGGTGTGGGCCCGGGCTCTATGCAGAGGAGCTCCTGGCTCGCGGCGCTCACGAGATCACCGGTCTCGATGCGAGCCCGACCATGATCGAACTGGCTCGCCGACGAAATCCTGAACACGCCTCCTTCCGCGTGCACGACCTCGAGCAACCGCTCCCCTGGCTCGCCGACGAGTCGTTCGATCTGGTCGTCATGGCGCTCGTGATCCACCACCTCGACAACCGCGTCGCCGTCTTGCGGGAGATCCACCGTGTGTTGCGTCCGCCTGGACGAGTCGTCGTCTCCACCCACCATCCGACCAGCGACTGGCAGCTCCATGGCGGGAGCTACTTCGCCGTTTCGCTGATCGAAGAGACCTGGAAGCGAGGCTGGAGGGTGCGGTACTGGCGACAGCCTCTGACCGCCACCGCCTCGGAGTTCACCGACGCCGGGTTCGTGATCGAACGGCTCGTGGAGCCTCGTCCGGTCCCCGGCATGGCCGAGACGAGTCCCGAGGAGTTCGAGATGCTGAGCACCCAACCGGGGTTCATCGCGTTTCGACTCCGGAAGCTGGGCACCGCTCCGGATCGGTCGTAGTTGTCGGCGCTCGCTTCGTGGGCGCGGTGGAGCGCGCGGGTGTAGAACTCCGGGCGTGCCTACCGTCCGCGCCAATGGCATCGACATCTACTACGAGCGGCGAGGGACCGGGCCTCGGCTCCTCTACTTCCAGGGCAGTGGTCAGACGTTGGCGAAATCGGGCGTCATGGTCGACGGTTTCGCCAAGGAGTTCGAGGTCGTCGCGTACGACCAGCGGGGTCTGGGCATGACCGAGATCCCGCCCGGACCCTACGAGATGTCCGACTACGCCGCCGACGCCGCCGCGCTGCTCGACACCCTCGGTTGGGAGTCGTGCCGTGCGGTCGGCACGAGCTTCGGCGGGATGGTCGCGCAGGAGTTCGCGGTGACCTGGCACGAGCGCGTCGAGCGGCTGGCGCTCGTCTGCACGTCACCCGGCGGTGCCTTCGCGTCGTACCCGTTGCACACGCTCGCGGACCTGCCGCCGGAGGAGGCGAAGGCGCTGGGGCCGAAGCTGCTCGACGGGCGGTTCACGCCCGAGTACCTGGCCGAGCACGACGACGCGCGCGCTCTCGTCGAGATGATCACGACGATGCAAGGTGCGCCCGTCGACGACGAGACGCGCCGCGGTGAGCTCGCCCAGCTCGACGCCCGCAGCCGCCTCGACGTGCTGGATCGCCTCGAGCGGATCACCTGCCCGACGCTCGTCGCGGCCGGCCGGTACGACCACATCGCGCCGCCCGAGAACGCGGAGAAGATCGCGGCGCTGGTCCCGCACGCGGACCTGCGCTTCTACGAGGGCGGCCACATCTTCTTCCTGCAGGATCCGCAGGCGATCCCCGACGTCATGGAGTTCCTCGCCGCCGAGTGAGCGGCGAACAGGTGACCATCTCTCGGGCAGCACTAGGGCACGCGATAGCCATCGCGCGTGAGGATGCGGACAGGGTCCGTGCCGTCCCACTCCGCGCAGGCGCGCGAGATCCGGCCCAGTTGATCGAGGACCTGTGTCGACGCAACGACTTCGGTGAAGAAGCCGAAGTCCGCGCTCGTGTCGAAGTATCCGACCCGGTATCCCTCGACGTCGATCTCGGCGGTGAGCTCGTAACCGCGATCCTGCAGGAGCCGCCTGCGGCCGTCGTAGTCGTGGGTCACCGTGGCGAGCTGGTGGATGCTCGACACGCCGCGACGGCTCCATTCTCGAAACGGGCTCGGACGGTCGCAGTGCTGCTTGATGAGCTCGATCTGCACCGGACCCGCCTGCGCCAGAGCCACCTGGATGTTGACCGCGGACGGCGATCCCCGGAACGTCCATGCCTGTTCGATCGGGGCGAGGACGTGGAACGGCCCGATGCCGAAGACGGCCGCCCAACGCGCGGCGGCGTCGAGCAGATCGTCGACGACGAAGCCGAGCTGGAAGAAGCGGTAGTCGCCCTCCGGCCAGGCCTGCTCGAACAAGGGATGCGCAGGCCTGCCCTCCTGCTGCCATTCGGCCATCTCGCTAACGTACGGCCGATTTGGATCAAAGATCCAACAACGAAGGAGGGACCGTGCTGCAGGGCGAGAAGGTCCTCATCACCGGCCCCGCAGGGCGGATTGCGTCCCGGTTGGCGAAGGTGTTGGCGCCCGACAACGACGTGTGGGGCATCGCCCGCTTCGGCGATCCCTCGACTCGCGAACGAGTCGAGGGGCTCGGGGTGACGACGCGCGTCGCCGATCTCGCGTCCGGCCGATTCGACGACCTGCCCGACGACTTCACGTACGTGCTGCACCTGGCGGCCGACTTCAGCGCCGACGACTACGAGCAAGCATTCAGGGTGAACGCCGAGGGCACCGGGTTGCTGCTCGAGCATTGTCGGCGCGCCAACGCCGCGTTGGTGATGTCGACCGTGACCGTCTACAAGCCGCATCCGGATCCATGGCATCGGTTCACCGAGGACGATCCAGTCGGCGACCAGATGTTGCCGGGGCAGCTGCCGTACTCGATTTCGAAGATCGCGGAGGAGGCGGTGACGCGATACTGCGCTCGATCGTTCGACCTTCCGGTGACCATCGCACGGATGGGGAGCGCGTACGGCGAGCAAGGCGGCCTGCCGATCTGGCACCTGCATGCCGTCGCCGCCGGGCAACCGGTGCGGACGCGTTGGGATCCGATCCCGTACAGCCCGATCCACGACGACGACATCGCGAGCCAGCTCGAGTCCCTGCTCGGCGCGGCGAGCGTGCCGGCGACCATCGTGAACTGGTGTGGCGACGATGCGGTGAGCGTGCAGGAGTGGTCGGCCTACTTCGGGCAGCTGCTCGGTGTCGAGGCTTCCGTGGTGGTGGAACCATCGCCGGGCGCCTCGGTCGGGTCGGTCGGGGATCCGGCGAAGCGGATCTCCATCACCGGACCGTGTCGGATCGGCTGGCGGGATGGGTTTCGTCAGATGACCGAGCACTACTACCCGGACCGCGTGGTCACCGGGTGACCGCGTCCACCGACTACGACTTCTCCGTGAACAACTTCGACCTCGCCACGGAAGGCTGACGACATGAGCGAATACGCGACCTGGCAGGACCAGCTCCACGCCCTCGACCCCGTGGTCGACGAGCTGCTCGCGATCTGGCGACCGGAAGGCCCGACCGAGGCCGAGGTCCAGGACATGACCAAGCTCGCGCTCTCCATCCTCGCGTGCGGGTACCTGTGCCACGTGTACACCGACGCCGGGCGCCCGGTCTTCATGCCCCTGTGGAACTATGCCTGCAACCAAGGCGGACCGAACCCCGACTACGTCTACCTCAACGCCCAGGTCGACGAGACCGGCGTCTACGAGATCACCGGCTTTCGCGGCACCACCCGCTTCGTCGAGATCACGCAGCAACAGCAGGACATGATGGGGATGGACGTGTTTGCGCGGCCACAGGGGGATGCGCCCCGCACGGGTCCGACCACGCACGACGTCGACGAGCTCACCATCGCCGACGACGGCTCGTTCCGTGTGATCCTCAGCGCCGAACGCCCGGACGGGTACCGCGGCGACTGGTGGCCGATGGACCCGGGCGTCAAGCGGCTGCTCATGCGCAAGTGCGCGTGCGATTGGATCAACGAGGTCGACGCTCGGATCGCCATCAACCGTCTCGACGACTCCGGTGCCGACATGTCACCCGCCGAGTTCTCCCGGCGCTTCTCGGAGATGCCGCAGTGGATCGAAGGAATGATCCACTTCGACATGCACCTCGTTCGCTACTACCTCGAGCACCACGGCATCAACGTGCTGCTGCGCTCGCAGTGGATCCAACAGGGCGGCGGGCTCGCCACCAAGCAGGCCTACTACGACGGCATCCACAAGATCGAGGACGACGAGGCGCTCGTGGTCGAGTTCCCCGTCCCCACCGAATGCCACTACTGGCAGATCCTCGTCGCCGACGACCGCTTCGCCACCGTCGACTGGGTCAACCGCCTCTCCAGCCTCAACGACGCGCAAGCGCACATCGACGACGACGGCTGGTTCCGAGCCGTCGTCTCGAAGCAGGATCCCCGCGTCTACAACTGGCTCGACAAGGCCGACTTCCCGTGGGGTGTCCTCCAGGCGCGCTTCTACCGCGCCAACGACTACCCCGAGGCAACCGTGACCAAGGTCGCGGTGAGCGACGTCCTCGAGCACCTGCCGAGCGGGACGCGCACCGTGACTCCCGAGGAACGCGAGGCCCAGCTTCGAGAACGGCGCACCGGCGCCCAGCTGCGGCGCATCTGGTAGGCCGACGCAGAGACCGATGCCGGGGCGCGACGAGTGACGCCCTGGAAGCCAACCGCGGTACCCTCGCGCACGAACAACTAGTGCACTGAGAGGGCGAACCCGATGATCGATCACGACGTGGTGGTCCGGGGCGGCACGGTGGTGGACGGCACCGGCGCCGCGGCACGTGTCGCCGATGTCGCGATCGACGATGGCTTCGTCACCAGCGTCGGCGACGTCCCCGCGAGGGGCCGCGAGGAGCTCGACGCCGACGGGCTCCTCGTGACACCGGGATGGGTCGACGTGCACACGCACTACGACGGCCAGGTGACGTGGGACCCCCTCCTCACTCCGTCGTCGTGGCAGGGCGTCACGACGGTCGTGATGGGCAACTGCGGCGTCGGTTTCGCCCCCGTGCGTCCCGATCGCCACGACTTCTTGATCCGGCTGATGGAAGGCGTGGAGGACATCCCGGGCACCGCGTTGCACGAGGGCATCTCATGGGGTTGGGAGAGCTTCCCCGAATACCTCGACGTCGTCGACTCGACGCCGCACGCGCTCGACTTCGGCGCGCAGGTTCCGCACGCCGCCTTGCGCACCTATGTCATGGGTGACCGCGGCGGCGACCACACGGAAGTGCCGACGCCCGACGAGATCGAGACCATGGGTCGCCTCGCGGCCGATGCGATCGGCGCCGGCGCACTCGGCTTCTCGACGTCGCGAACCGTCGTGCACCGCTCGTCGGACGGCAGCCCCACGCCCAGCCTCACCGCGACCGCCGACGAGCTGCTGGGCATCGCGCGCGCGATCGGAGCGACCGGACAGGGCGTGTTCGAGATCATCTCGGACCTCAACGACCTCCAGGGCGAGTTCGGGCTCATGCGTGCGATGTCGGAGGTGAGCGGCCGGCCGATGTCGATCACGACGCTGCAGCGTCACGAGCACGATCCCGATGCGTACCGAGAGCTGCTCGACCTCATCTCCGGCGCCGTCGCCGACGGCATCCAGCTCCGCGGCCAGGTGGCGGCTCGGCCGATCGGGATCTCGATGAAGCTCGACGGGCGTCTCCATCCTCTCGTGGAGTCGCCCACCTACCAGCAGCTGGCGTCGCTCCCGATCGACGAGCGCCTCGCCCGCCTGCGCGACCCGGAGGTACGCGCTGCCGTGCTCACCGAGCTCGGTGAGTCACCTCGCCTCATGCAGAACTTCCCGTTCGTCTTCGCGCTCGACGAGCGACCGCGCTACGACCGACGGGCCGACGAGGCACTGGACGTCGCGGGCGCCTACGACGCCCTGGTGGCGGGTGACTCCGGCGCGCTCTACGCCCCGGTGATGAACTACTCCGGCGGTGACCTGGGCGCGACCCGCGAGATGCTGGTGCACCCGCTCACGGTTCCCGGACTCGGCGACGCGGGAGCGCACTGCTCCGCCATCTGCGACGGCAGCTTTCCCACCTACCTCCTCGAGTACTGGGGACGGGACGCGCCCAGCGGCGATCGCCTCCCGGTCGAGTGGATCGTGCAGCGCCAGTGCGCGGCAACCGCCGCGCTCGTCGGCCTCCACGACCGCGGTGTGCTCGCACCGGGTAGGCGGGCAGACATCAACCTCGTCGACCTCGACGCGATCGGCGTGGGTGCGGTCGAGATGGTCCACGACCTCCCCGCGGGCGGGCGACGGCTGGTGCAGCGCGCCACGGGCTACCGGGCGACGCTCGTCGCCGGGCAGGTGGTCATGCGCGACGGGGAGCCCACCGGTGCGCTCCCCGGTCGCCTGGTCCGGGGCGCGCAGCCGGCCTCCTGACGCGGGCTCACCGCCCACTCGGATCGTCCTACGTCACGACGACGCGCACCGGCCCGAAGTTCGCGATGCGGTCGTGCGGGGCCCTCACGGTCGTCGGAGCGCTGAAGTCGACGGAGGCGCTGGTTTGTGAGCCGGCGCGGGAAGGGTAGGTTCTGCGCTCTTGCTACGTCGTTTGGCTGCTTGGTGTTACCGCCGGCGTCGTCGGGTGCTGGCGATCTGGGTCGTCGCGCTGATCGGGACCAGCGTGTTGGGCCAGACGGCGGGGGGTGCGCTGGAGAAGACCTTCTCGCTCCCGGGAACCGAGTCGGATCGCGCGTTCAGCGTGCTCAAAGACGAGTTCGCACGCAAGGGCGACACCGGCGATCTCGTCTTCGAGGTGCGGGGGCCCGGCAACGTGAACTCGCCCGCCGTGCGTGACGAGATCGAGCCGGTGTTCGCTCGGCTGCGCAAGCAGGCGCACGTGGTGAGCGTGACGACGCCGTACGAGCCGGCCGGGAGCCGTTTCGTCGCACAAGGGGGCAGGATCGCGTACGCGGAGATCCTGTTCGACGTCCAGGCGAACGACGTTCCGCGCGATGTCGCGTCGCGGATGCGCACGATCGCCGAAGACGCGAACTCGCCTCGTCTG
>Ga0134125_10009426_pt1 | contig 10993 bp, 8 predicted proteins | sample KB31751_FD_96464 | JGI IMG/M metagenome (GOLD analysis project Ga0134125, IMG submission 96464) | Terrestrial soil microbial communities with excess Nitrogen fertilizer from Kellogg Biological Station, Michigan, USA - KB3-175-1 | ecosystem: Environmental > Terrestrial > Soil > Unclassified ...
CGCGAAGGTCCGCTCGGAGATCTCCAGTGAGGAATGGGCCAGGTATTCCGGATCCAGCGAGGCGTAGCAGGTGATGGTGCGCTCGCGAACGAATGCCGGCACGTGAAATTGAGCAACGACTTTCCGCTCGTTCCGCACCCTGAGCGTCGCGACGATGTAACGGGCGTCCCGCAGGCTATGTGTGATGGTGAAGTGCATCAACCCGTCGGGTCCCTGTTTCGCATCAATCGTGAAGGTGCCCGGCGCCTGTTTCACGTACTCAGGCGTGACGTGGACATTCACTACCACCGCCCGCGCCAGCGGGCAGAGAATGCCCGCCAGTGCGAGCGTCAGAATGAGCGACATCAATGGGAGCCGCATGTGGAACCTCCGAAAAGGGGCGGACTCGGATCGCTCAATTTGGATGCAATGGCGACGGGGAAGTTCCCCAATCGGTTGTTTGCCGTGCGGGGACGGCATACCTTTAGTTCATGCCCATCGTTGGTCACGGCATCGACATCGTGGAAACGTCCCGAATCCGGCAGCTTGTCGAAGAGCACGGGCAGCGGTTTCTGGACCGATGTTTTACGCCGCTGGAGCAGCGGTATTGCGACCGGAACACCAAACGGCGGTTTGAGCACCTGGCCGGGCGGTTCGCGGCCAAGGAGGCCGTGCTCAAAGTCCTCGGCACCGGTTGGCGCGGCGGGATCGCCTGGACTGATATTGAAGTCCGCCCGGAGCCCAGCGGGCAACCAAAAATCACGTTGACCGGGGAATGCCTGCGGATCGCCAGCGAGCTGGGGATCAGCCGCTGGCACGTCAGCATCAGCCATATTGAGACGCATGCGACGGCCAGCGCCATCGGGCTGGTGGGCGAGGAAACCGCGGCGAAGAGATGAAAAGCCGATTCGCTGCCAAACTGCTTTTTCAGTTCCGAATTCAGGGTAGCCATTCCAAGCGTCTGACCTGTGAGGAACGCACCGTCCTGTTGAATGCTCGATCAGCTAAAGAGGCGTTGGCCAAGGCGAAGCAAAAGGGGCGAGCCGCCCAGACGACGCCGAAGCGCAGCGACAGTAACTTCTACATTGAATTCGTGGGCGTGCTTGACCTGCTGCATCTCGGAATTGAATGCCCTGAAGATGAGGTCTGGTACGAAATCAAAGAGATCATTAGCCCAATGAAGCGCCGAGCCAAGTTGATTCGATTGGATAGAGAACTGCTCTTTCGAGGAAGAATGAGCGATGCGGAATGGCGGAAATACGAGAAGGAGTGAGGTTAAGGCACCCCCAACCGCGGATTCGTGTGTGTGGGAAGCCGCGGGATTGCTATACTTGGAGGCGGGGCATCGGACTACAATCAAAATGATCAGGAGTTGACGCATGGCTGCCGGTGATGTTCGTTCGATCGAAGACCTGCTGGGGAACGATGCGGATCTGCTGACGTACACGGCCAAGGGCTTTTCCAAAAGCCAGTTGCACCTGCCGGGGCCGGATTTTGTGGACCGGGTGCTGGTGCCCAGCGACCGCCGGCCGACGGTGCTGCGGAACTTCCAGACGATCCTGAACACCGGCCGTCTGGCCGGGACGGGGTACGTTTCGATCCTGCCGGTGGACCAGGGAATCGAGCACTCCGCCGGGGCGAGCTTCGCGCCCAATCCGATCTATTTTGATGGCGAGAACATCGTGAAGCTGGCGATCGAGGGCGGGTGCAATGCGGTCGCCTCAACGCTTGGCGTGCTTGGGTCGGTCTGCCGCAAGTACGCACACAAGATCCCCTTCCTGCTCAAGATCAACCACAACGAATTCCTTTCGTATCCCAATAAATACGACCAGATCATGTTTGCGTCGGTCGAGCAGGCGTTCGAGATGGGGGCGGTGGCCATCGGGGCGACGATCTACTTCGGCTCGGCCGAGTCGGACCGGCAGATCATCGAAGTTTCCCGCGCCTTTGCCCGCGCGCATGAGCTGGGGATGGTAACGGTCCTCTGGTGTTACCTGCGGAACAACGCGTTCAAGACGGCGGACAAGGATTATCACGTGGCCGCGGATCTGACCGGCCAGGCCAATCACTTGGGCGTGACGATCGAGGCCGACATCATCAAGCAGAAGCTGCCTGAGACGAACGGCGGCTACACCGCCCTCAAGTTCGGCAAGACCGATCCGCGCGTGTACAGCCAGCTCACGCCGGGCGATCACCCGATCGAATTGTGCCGGTATCAGTTGGCCAACTGTTATCTGGGCCGCAGCCCGCTGATCAACAGCGGCGGGGCGTCCGGGAAGCACGACTTTGCCGAGGCCGCCCGCACCGCCGTCATCAACAAGCGGGCAGGCGGCATGGGCCTCATCAGCGGCCGCAAAGCCTTCCAGCGGCCGATGGACGAAGGCATTAAGATGCTGAACCTGATTCAGGACGTGTACTTGAACAAGAACATTACGATTGCGTGAAGCGTGGCGTTTACGGGGTCCGATGTAATAAATATGAGCCGCGCGCTGGACAAGTTTCGTCTCGATCGGACTCAGTTCTCGGTGGCAAACCTGGGTAATTCCGACGAACTGGAGTTCTGGCTTTCCAAAACGCCGCAAGAGCGCTGGGAAGCAGCGGAACTGCTCCGCCGGATCGCATATGGGTACGATCCAATGGCGAGAATCGAGAGAACTCTTGAGGTCGTTGTATGCCCATGGGGTTGAGCGGAAAGCCACGCGAAGATTTCAGCGCAGCATCGTTTCCCAAGTTGTCTCTATAATCCCCTCCTGATGCTTGATACGGGACACCACCGTGCGGCTTAGGAGGAGCCATGAGTACAACGACTCCACTCGACCAATCCACCAGAACGTCTGATATCCATTACACCAACCCCGTCTGGCCCGGTTACTTTGCCGACCCGTTCGTCCTTCGCACCGGCGGGACGTATTACGCGTATGGCACCGGCCAGTCGCCCCTCGAAGCAGATGGGCGGGCGTTTCCGGTGCTCAAATCCGATGACCTGGTGAACTGGAAATATCTCGGCGGCGCCGTGCAGCCGATCCAGGGGGCGACGGCGTACTGGGCGCCCGAAGTCGCGGAGAAAGACGGGCGGTTCTATCTGTATTTCTCCGCCGCGTTTGGCGGGGGGGACCAGTCGCACGGAATTCGGGTGGCAGTGGCGGACACGCCCGCCGGGCCATTCAACGATCTCAATCGACTGCTGCTGCCCAATCAGGGATTTACCATTGATCCCCATCCGTTCCACGATCCGAAGTCCGGCCAGTGGTATTTGTTTTTCGCGACCGATTACACGGCCGATGAGCCGCACGGGACCGGGCTGGCGGTTGTGCCGCTGAGCCAGGACATGACCCGCGCCGACGGTCCGGTGGCGAGCGTCATCCGCGCCAGCCAGAAGTGGCACGTGTACGAGGAGAACCGCAATTACAAGGGCCAGGTCTGGCGGAACTGGCACACGGTGGAGGGGCCGTTCGTACTGTACCGGGAAGGCCTCTATTACTGCCTCTATTCCGGCGGCCGCTGGAGCAGCGAGAAGTACGGCGTCGGCTTCGGCGTGGCCCGCCACCCGCTGGGGCCGTGGACGGATGAGTCGGCGGTTCACGGACCGGTCGTGCTCAAGGGAACGCCGGACGAGGTGATCGGGCCCGGGCACAATTCCGTGACCGTCGCTCCCGACGGCCGCACGCAGGTTCTGGTGTATCACGCTTGGGACCCCAACCGCACGGCCCGGCGGATGTGCATCGACCCGCTGGCCTGGACCACCGACGGCCCACGCTGCGACGGGCCGAGCCAGGGGCCAAGGGTGCTCGCAAACGAGTGACGCAACTCGCCGGAGGCTCCCATGAGCTATCTGGACGAACCCGAGCGGGGGTGCTGCCACGACAGTCGAAAACCGGTCTTCTACCGGCCGCCCCTGCCCGAGGTCATCCGGCACATGGAATGGGGTTGGATCGTCGTGCCGATGCTCGCGGCGGCCTGTTTGGCAATGACCGTCACGGGACTGTTACTAGGGCGGTATCACATCGAGATGACGATTCTCGGCGGGCAACTGCTGTTTCTGGTTCTGGCCGTCCCGCTGTTCTTCTGGGAGAACCTGCGCGACCGGGTGATCCGTTTGCGCACCGATCCGTTCTGCATTCACTGCGGGTGGACGCTGGCCGGCCTGCCGGAGGAGGGCCGCTGCCCCGAGTGTGGCGAGCCGTACCGGCTGAATGTCGTCGAGATGTTCCGTCAGGATCCGCAGTGGGTGATCGCCTACTGGAAATTCGCCGGTAAAGCCCCGACCGTGGAACTGTTCAACTCAAGGCACGTTGCCACTCATTCGCCCTCTCCCTCCGGGAGAGGGTTGGGGTGAGGGCAAAATCGCGGAAGACGTGTGGAGCGGTTATGCGACTGCTGGTTTCTCTGCTGCTGTGTTGTTTCTGTCTTGCCGGCTGGGCGGCCGCCGCAGAGAAACCGAACATCGTCTATATCCTCTGCGATGACCTGGGTTATGGCGACGTGCGGTGCCTGAACCCTGACGGGAAGATTCCGACGCCGAGTATTGATCGCCTCCGAAGTCAGGGAATTGCGTTTACCGACGCACACTCTTCGTCAGCAGTTTGCAGTCCGACGCGATACGGGATTCTCACTGGGCGGTACAACTGGCGGACGCGGCTGCAATCCGGGGTGCTCGGGGGCTACTCGCCGCCCCTGATCGAGCACGGGCGGCTGACCGTCGCGCAGATGCTCCGCGAGCAGGGGTATCACACCGGCGCAATCGGCAAGTGGCACCTGGGGATGACGCTGGCGAAGAAGCCGGGAACTCGCGGGGCCGCCAACGAGAAGAATGTTGACTGGTCCGCGCCGATCACCGGAGGGCCCAACGCGGTCGGATTTGACTACTTCTTCGGGATCAGCGCGTCGCTGGACATGGCGCCGTTCGTGTTCATCGAGAACGATCATTTCACCGAGACGCCAACGGTGACCAAGACGTGGATTCGGCCGGGAATCGCGGCGAAAGATTTCGAGGCGATCAACGTGCTGCCGACGCTGGCCGCCAGGGCGCAGGCTTTCATCCGCCAAAATGCATCGGGCGCGAAGGATGGGAGCAAACCGATGTTCCTGTACCTGGCTTTAACCAGCCCGCATACGCCGATCCTTCCGACGCCGGAGTTTGCCGGAAAGAGCAGCATCAATCCCTACGCCGACTTTGTGATGGAGACGGATTACTACATCGGGCAGGTGCTCAAGACGCTCGATGGGGCGCACCTCGCAGGGAACACTTTGGTGATCTTCGCCAGCGACAACGGCTGCTCTCCGGCGGCCAACTTTGCCGAACTGGCCCGGCATGGCCACAACCCCAGCTACGTCTTCCGCGGCGAGAAGTCCGACATCTGGGACGGCGGGCACCACATCCCGTTCATCGCCCGCTGGCCCGACCACATCAAACCCGGCACGAGCAGCGGTCAGCTCGTCTGCCTCAACGACTTCATGGCGACTGCCGCCGAGATCACGGGTTTGAAGCTCCCGTCGAACGCCGGCGAGGACAGCGTCAGCCTGCTTGCGGTATTTCTTGGAAAAGACAAAGGGCCGGTCCACGATGCGGTCATCCACCACTCCATCGACGGCATGTTCGCCGTGCGGCAGGGGCCGTGGAAGCTGGATCTGTGCCCCGGCTCAGGAGGATGGAGCTTGCCCACCGATCGGCAGGCCGTGCGGGACCATCTCCCGCCGATGCAGCTCTACCGGATGGACAGCGACATCGGTGAGAAGACGAATGTCTATTCCTCCCATCCTGAGGTGGTCGCGCACCTGACACGGATCCTCGAGGACTACATTCGCCTGGGCCGCAGCACGCCCGGCGAGGTTCAGCACAACGACGTGCCGATCAACATTCACAAGCAACCCAAGCCTCTGCCTCCACTCGAAAAGAGGATCGGCGATTGACCTGCTAAGACCTGTTGCGCTCGACCCATTTTTGCCAAATCGTTCGATAGCGCGACTCCACATCACGCGCGAAACCGCGGCCATCCATCAGTGGCGAGGCTGCCATGCGTGGCCGAAGGGAGGAGCGCAATTCGTCGAGGCGGGGCAAGTCCGATGCCAGATCCGTCGCGATGTTGACGTACTGGTCCTGATCACGCGCGACCAGCTCCCCGAGTCCAACGTTTGAAAGGATGCTCAGCCCCGCCCGCGACATCGCGGTGATCCCGGCCAGGCTGACGACCGGGACGCCGGACCAGAGGGCGTCGCAGGTTGTCGTCCCGCCGGGAAAGGGAAAAGGGTCCAGTGCGATGTCGATCTGCTGGTATTGCGCGAAATAGTCCGCCCGAGACAAAAACCCGACGAAACGCAGTCGGTCGGAAGAGATCTCCTGTTCGCTCAGGTACCGGGCGACGCGATCCCGGTGGCTTCCCTCGCGGGCGTGCAGCACAAGGTGTGAGCCGGGACTTGCCTGCATGATCCTGCGCCAGGTTTCCAGCACCGCAGGCGTCACCTTGTAGAAATTGTTCAGGCAACCGAAGGTGACGTAGCCCGCTTGGTGCGCGGGCAGCGGACCGACGGCCTGTGCGTCGTCGGGAGCCGGATAGCACCAGTAAGTCTGCGCGAGTCGGAGGGTTTTCTCGGAATAGCACGAATCGTCCGTGCCAGGCGGATCCAGATACGGATCGCTGAAGCGGTAATCCATGGTGTCCAATCCGGTGGTGCCGCAGTAGGCCAGGTAGCTGACCTGCACCGGGGCCGGCTTGCGGGCGAAGGTCAGGAGCCGGTTTCCGCGGCCGTGCAGCGACAGGTCCACGAGAATGTCGATCGCGTCGCTGCGAATCAGCTCGGCGAGGCTTTCGTGCGATAGCGAGCCGGTGTTCCGCCACACGTCGGCGTTCGATTGAAGCTGACGGGTGATTTCGTCCGGTTGGAAAATGTCGGAATAGCAGAAGATCTGAAACGCCTGATGGTCATGATGGGCCAGAAGCGGGGTGAGGAAACGGCCGATCGGACCGCCGTTCAGGTCTGGGGAGACGTACCCGATCCGCAGCCGCCGGTCCGGCGAGCGGTCATTTGGATGGGGACAAATGAATGGCGAGAGGGGCCTGGCGTATGTCTCGTTCCACCGGGCGTGTTCCTGGTAGAGTCGCTTCGAATCATAGTCGGGATGCGAATAGAGCGCCGCCAGCAGGTTGCTCGCGACGACCGGGTCGCGCTTGACGGCCAAAGACCGGCGATAACATTCGATACCTTCCTCCACCAGCCCGGCCTCGCGTAGGGTGTTCCCCAGGTTGTTCAGTGCGACGCTGTGGGTTGGCGCCAGATCAAGCGCCTTGCGGAACGAAGCGATGGCCTCGTCGAGCTGTCCGCTGTCGCGCAGGGCAGTTCCGAGGAAGGCGTGGGCATCCGCCGCGTTGGGCTGGAGCAGAAGTGCCCGGCGATAGACGTCGATCGCCTTCTGGAATCGTCCCGCCGCACGCAGCGCATTGCCGTAGTTGATCAGCAGTGTGACGGACTGGGATGCTCGAGGGAGGATTTGCTTGAAAATCTCCATGGCCTGGCGAAATTGTCCCGACTCAGTCAGTGTGATGGCGAGATTGTGGGTCGCTTCCAGAAAATCGGGTCGCCGGGCCAGCGCCTGGCGATACGTATCAATCGCCTGATTTCGCCGGCCGGCGGATCGAAGCGCGTTGGCGAGATTAAACCACGCCTCGGGAAAATCTGGACGCAGGGCCACGGATTGCTGGTATTCGGAAATGGCTTCGTGCGGATGGCCGCCCGCATCCAGCGCGCACCCAAGACTGAAATGGGCCTCGGCGTGCTGCGGACGCAGCTCAATCGCTCTGCGGTAAGCGGCAATGGCCGCATCGAATAGTCGGGCCTCCAGTGATGCCCGGCCGAGGTTGAAATAGGCTTCGGCAAAATCGGGCCGGAGGGCGGCCGCTTGCTGAAATGACTCGATGGCGTCTTCAAAGCGTCGAAGCGAAGCCATGGCCAGTCCGCAGTTCAGATGAAAGTGAGCGGCTGTCGGGTTGAGCGCAATGGCCCGCCGGATCAACTGGACCGCCTCGGCATGCCGGCCGGTCTGGTGCAACAGCACGCCCAGCATGTGCAGAGCATCGGCGTGATCGTTTTGCTGAGACAGAATCTGCTGATACGTCACGGCGGCTTCGGACAGCTTGCCGGCCTGGTGCTGCTGGGTTGCGAGGCGAAACAGATCGTCGATTGTAAATCCCGGCATTCGAACTTAACCTTTCGAGCGATCGGAGCCGAGTAATCTTCAGTACGCCTTTCCCTTGCGGGGGCTGGTCGTGAGTCCGAGAACCCTGGCATTTTATTCGAAATTGAGCGGCTGGAAGCGGGCTGTGATGCTGGCGGTGATCGCCGGAGTCGCGGTGGCGTTGTTTTCATTTGGCACGCGCAAAATCGTCCAGCCGCTGCACGCACGAGGCTGGGCGCCGCGCGTGACGTCGATGGTGGACTCCGTGGCCGGCGTGGCAGAGGCGCCAGGTCGGGAAGTCGCGTTGCGATTCCTGCCCGCACGTTTGGATCGTTATCGCAGCAAGGCGGCGGTGCCGCTCAACATGGCGTTCTGGACTGTCATGATGGGAGCCTGGCTGGCATTGGGGCGGGTGCGATGGCCCGGTCGCGGGCAAAACAGCCGCGACACTTCTGATGCAGTGGGGATGATTCCCTCGCGGCGACGATTCCTCGGCCACGCCCTTCAGGGCGCGGCCGCATTCGGGGCGGCGGGGGCTCTTGCCTACGGGTCGGTGTGGGAGCCGCGGCACCTGCGGGTTGTGCGCCGGACGTTTCCGCTCCGCGGGTTGCCGAAGGAATTGGACGGCCTGCGGGTTGTTCAGGTATCGGATGTGCATCATGGGCCGTGGCTTTCCGAAGGCGATCTTCATCGGATCGTCCGCACGGCCAACGCGCTTCAGCCGGATCTGATCCTGCTGACCGGGGACTACGTGCTGCACGAGCGCGTCTATGCCGAACCGGCGGTTCGGGTGCTCTCCGAACTGCGAGCGCCGATCGGGATTGTCGCAGTACTGGGAAATCATGATTGGCACGAAAGCGCGCCGACGCTCCGCGCGGCATTTCCCAAGGTGGGCATTCCGATGCTGGATAACACCCGACTGTTTGTGAGGCCCGACCGGACGTTGGTTCGCGAGGCGGACGTCGGCCTGTGCGTCGCGGGCGTGGGGGATTACTGGCACGACCGCCAGCTCTACGACGCGGCCCTTGGCGGATTGCCGGAGGCGATGCCGCGGATACTTCTGTCTCACAACCCGGATGTGGCCGAGGACCACCGGTTCCTGGCGTGCAGGCATCGCGTAGACCTGATGATCAGCGGGCACACGCACGGCGGGCAGGTGAAGCTGCCGGGGGTCGGTGCGCTGGTCACGTATTCGCATTACGGGAAGAAATACCTTCACGGCTTGGCGCAAGGTCCCGCATGTCCTGTTCATGTTTCCGCAGGCGTGGGGATGTCCAAGATGCCTGTCAGAATCGGTGTCCCGCCGGAGATCGTGGTCTTCGAATTCACGCGTGCGGGGTAGTTCTGATCAGGGTAGATGTGTGTCGTCCACGCAGGCATTTTCCCCCTCTCCCCCCGGGAGAGGGCCGGGGTGAGGGCCAGCCGGAGTTGATCTGATTTGCTCAAGAAGAGTCTTTCGCAGTTCGCCCTCACCCCAACCCTCTCCCAGAGGGAGAGGGGGTAAGATGGTGCCCGCAGACTCCCAAGTGCGTCTTCAGCGGAATCCCCCTACGACATCCCTCCCTGACCAAACATGTACGCCCCGGGCGCACTTTCCGGCGCGACATGGGAGATGAACTCGGGATAACCCGGCGCGCCCATCTCGGGGATGTCCAACCCCGCCATCTCGACCTCCGGCGGAACGCGATTGCTGCCCAGCAGCCGATCGAGCACGATGAACGCTGCTCCGCCCAAAATGGCGGCCCATGCGATGCAGGCACCGATGGCAATGAGCTGGCACAGGATCGGACTGAAGCCGCCGCCATAGAAGAGCCCCCTCACCGGCCCGGCAACGCCATTGAAGGCACGAGCGGCGTAGGTTCCATCCGCGAACAACCCGGCCGCGAGCATGCCCCAGATGCCGCCCAGACCGTGGACGCTGGTGGCGCCGACGGGGTCATCGAGCCCGCTGCGTTCACACAGGAGCACGCCCCAGACGGCCAGCATGCCGCCGATGATGCCGATCAGAAGGGCGGCCCAAGGGGAAACCATCGCACAACCGGCACAGATGGCGACAAGACCCGCGAGCAGTCCATTGCACGTCAGTGACGGATCCGGTCGTCCATAGCGGAGCCACATGTATGCGGCAGCCGCCGCCGCCCCGCCGGCGCCGGCCAGAAGGGTGTTGACCGCGATCAATGCAGCGCGGCCATCGTTGATGATAAACGATCGGCCGGTCGTGAAACCGAACCAACCGAACGCGAGCACAAGCGTGCCGAGCATCACCATCGGCACATTGTGACCCAGGATGGGCCGCGGCCGGCCATTCTCGTCATACTTGCCGATCCGCGGGCGGATGTACCACGCGCCGACGAAGGCGAGCGTCCCGCCCAGTACGTGAACGGCGCAGGACCCGGCGTAGTCGATCGCGCCATCAGCCAGGCCCGCCCTGGCTCCCAATTGTGCGAGCCAGCCGCCGGTGAAAAGCCAGCAGCCGGTGCCGGGGAAGAGGATTGCGCCCAAAAACGCGACGAACGGGATGAAGCTCTTGAGGCTCCATCGCTCCGCCAGGGCACCGGTGGGAATGGACGCGGCCACCGCCGCATAGCCGGCCATCAGGATGAACCAGGCCAGGGCCGCCGCGTTATTCCGATCCGCTTGAAGGAAGTAGCCGCGGCTGTGATGAAATGTCCAGTGCGGGAGCGACCCGCCCGGCGAATCGCCCAGCCACGCGAACCCGACCACGAAAAACGCCAGCAGCACCACCGGCAGCACCAGTAGATGCAAGGCCATGGAATGCCCGGCGTTCTTGGCGCGGCACAATCCCGTGGTCATCAGCCCAAACCCCGCCTGCATGAACAAAAC
>Ga0134125_10009429_pt1 | contig 10991 bp, 10 predicted proteins | sample KB31751_FD_96464 | JGI IMG/M metagenome (GOLD analysis project Ga0134125, IMG submission 96464) | Terrestrial soil microbial communities with excess Nitrogen fertilizer from Kellogg Biological Station, Michigan, USA - KB3-175-1 | ecosystem: Environmental > Terrestrial > Soil > Unclassified ...
AGCAACACGCTGACGGCCGGCCTCGTCTCCGCCGGCACGCTCCTCCTACTTAACCTGGGGCTGACCCGGCTCCTCGACCGATACCCCAGCTTGGAGAAATCGCTGAGCGGCGAGCCAGTCGTGCTCGTTAGCGATGGCCGCCCTTCCCCGGAGCGGATGCATAAGGAGGGAGTGAGCCACGACGAGTTGATGGCCGCTCTCCGCGAGCATGGCGTTCTGCACTTGGAGGACGTCCGCTTGGCGGTGCTCGAAACGGACGGAGCGATCAGCGTGGTGCCGCACGACGCCAAGGTCCACCGCACCCGTCGCCGCTTCAAGAGCCGGGAGCTCACGTAGCCGCCGCGGGGGAAGGCACGATGGGGGAGTGGGATCCGATTCATCTGGCGGCAATCGCGACCCGGACGGCCATTCTCTTTGCATTTCTCTTCATTGCCCTTCGAATAACAGGTAAGCGGCAGTTCGGGGAGATGAACGCCCACGACCTCTTGCTCGTCGTGGTCGCCTGTAATGCCGTTCAGAACGGAATGACCGGACAGAGCCCTCACCTGAGCGTGGCGCTGGTCTCGGCGGGCACTCTCTTCATCATCGGTCTGGTACTCGGGCTGCTTACCGGCCGTTCGAATTCCCGCGAACGGGGCCTCGTCGGTGTGCCGACCGTACTGATTGAAAATGGCCGCGTGATTTGGCGGCATCTGAGGGAACAACGGGTGACCGACTGCGAATTGATGGCGGCCGTTCGCGGTCGGGGGCTCGCGGACAAGAATCAGGTGCGCCTCGCCGTGTTGGAAGTGAACGGCACCATCGGCGTCGTGCCAAGAAGCTGAGATATGGAACTGCTGATCGTTGCCGCCCAAAGCGCGGCCATTTACCTGTTCCTTCTCATCGGCCTCAGCCGGCTGACCTGGGTCTACTTGTCTCGAATGACGCCGTCCGGCTACCTGATGGTCGCGCTGCTCGGTAGCGCGGTCGAGACTGGGCTCTACCATGGCTCCGCCTCGCTATTGGCCGGCATGGTATCCGCGGCAGTACTCGTTCTCACGGACTGGGCCGTCGACCGGATGCTGGTTCGCTGGCCGCGGCTCCGTCGCTGGCTAGTCGGCCGCCCCGTGGTGCTGGTCCACGACGGCCGGGTCGTCGCGGCGCATCTCCGCCGCGTCCGGATCACGGAGGCTCGCCTTCGCGCGATGTTGCGCGCCAAGGGGCACGAAAACCTGAAAAATATCTGTCTGGCCGTGCTTGAGACGAACGGGGATGTGGGCGTAATCGCTCACGAGCGGGCGAATGGGGCGTGATCCTTCGCCACGATGCGATCGCCATGGCGCGCAAGCTGTCTCGGTTTGGATCTTGATGGCACGGCATTCTTCCCACTGGCACTCGCTTCAACCGAAGGTAAGTGCCTTTGGCAGAAATGCCCGTGCCGCCAAACACCAGGGCTTGGCATCGGGTTCGCATAAGAGTGAATGAGGAAGGCGTTGGCCTTTCCTAACTTCTCATCTCTGCACGACGCGTGTCAAACCACCAAGGAGCCAGCCATGAAAGTCGAAACCCTACGGGATGTTCTCAGCGACAGCCTCCGCGACCTGTACAACGCCGAGACGCAGCTGGTGAAGGCGCTTCCCAAGATGGCGAAGGCCGCTTCCTCCGGACAGCTGCAAACCGCCTTTACCAATCACCTGGAAGAGACCAAGGGGCACGTCGAACGGCTCGATCAGGCCTGCGAGAAGCTCGGCATCAAGGCCAAGGGAAAGACCTGTCAGGCCATGAAGGGATTGATCGAGGAAGGGAGTGAAGCCATCGAGCTCAAGGGCAACCCGAACGCCCGCGATGCAGCCCTGATCAACGCGGCCCAGAAGGTGGAACACTACGAGATCGCCGGGTACGGAACCGCCCGGACGTTCGCGGAGGTGCTGGGTGAGAAGGAAGTGGCCGAGCTCCTCAAGCAGACGCTGGAGGAAGAGCGCGCCGCGGATGAGAAGCTGACGGAAGTCGCCGAATCCGGCCTGAACGACGAAGCCGCCGAGGGCGAAACGGCCGAACAGGAAGACGAAGAAGACGAGGAAGACGAAGAAGAGGAGGAGGAGGAGATGGAAGAGAGCAGTTCTCGCGGCGCCCACGCTCACTAGGCAATATCAAGACGGGTTGGCAAACCAGTAGCCCGTCAGATTAACCACGGAGACACAGAGAAGAGAAAGAGAGAAGATTCTTTGAATCGACTCTCTGTCTTTGTCTTCTCTGTGTCTCCGTGCCTCTGTGGTTAGTTCTTTTCAGGTGAGGGCATTTTATGGCGCGGCGAAGCGGGTGCCGGTGCGCGGCATCGCCTGCTCGTTCGGATTGGTGCCCGGCGGAAGTTCTCGCCACCCTTCACCAACAATTCCCGCCGACATTCCGACGCTGTAGCCGTCGCTAAACAATTGTTGCTGTTCCGCCGGCGTCAGCGACAGGCCGCCCTTATTCGACAACCGGGTTTGCTGCGACACCGCCGCGAGCCGGAAGTCGACGCCGGTTTCCAGGCAGTTCAAGAAGATGCGATACAATTCGTCGCGGGTTTTCCCATAAACGATGGAGCGGAACGACGCCGAGACCATGTTGGTGAGACGCGGCCGCGTGCAGTTTGGGTCGGCGTAAAGCTTGCCGTTATCGATGACGTAGAGCGTGGAACCGGCGGGCGCGGCGGCGCCGGCCCGGCCCGCGGCGCGATTCAAATCCGCGACCATGAACGCCCGGAAAATCACTTCATCGCTGACTCCGCCGTCGACGTGCAATTCCTCGTAATGCTTGCCGTCGACTTCGACGTCGATCTTCACCGGTGGGAAGACGCCGGGAATGGAACTGGAGGCGAGCACGACCTTGCGGAAGAGCTCTTGCGATTCGCAGGTGCCGCGCGAGGCGATCGCGCCCATGTCCCAGATGACGAGCCGGTGTGTATCGATGTTGGTGGTGCCGATATAGAGGCGGCGGCCAGCGGCGTGGGCGGCGGCCACCTCGGCAATCACTTGGGACGTCAATTCGCGATCGATCAGCCGCTTGATCGGCCGCGCATTGTAAAGGGCGTCGGCGAACGGAATCACCACGATCGCCCGGCCGCGAAGGATTTCACGGCGGGTGACGCCGAGCATGGTGGCGCGGAGGCGTTCGTCGTACTGCGGGCCGAGGAATGCATAGGTGGCGATGAGGCCACCCGTGCTGATACCGGTGACCACGTCGAAGCTGGGGCGTATGCCGGACTCGGTCCAGCCGCTGAGGACGCCGACGCCGAACGCGCCGTACATGCCGCCGCCGGAGAGGGCGAGGAAGTGGTAAGGTGGGGCATTGGCGGGGCGCCTGGGGGCGAGCCGCTTGCGGTATTCGTCGGCCACTTCGCGGGTGGCGTCCGGGTCGGCCGGGGCGTGGGCGTCCGGGGCGGCGCTCAGGTCGATCAGGTTATGCTTGGCGCCGATGGCGTCTGGCACGCAGTGGCGGCGGGCGCAGCCGACCAGCGCGAGCACGGCCAGCACGAGCGCCACGATCCGAGTCTTCATAAACTCTTCCCGGACTCGCGCCGCCGGCGCAGTCGCTCTCTCTTATCGGCGTTCCCAGCGCGCCGACTTCAGGAATCACGAATGCGGGAAGAGAGGGCTTCGCGACATCCGGACAGAGAATCATTGGGATGCAGGCGAAGCCGGGGCGCGTGCCAATTCTTCGATCCACTGGCAGGCCCGCGTCGCCGGGTCGCCCTCGCGCATCAACTCGGCCACGTCCCTGGCCCGCATGATCGTCGCCGGCGAATCGAGCAGTCGGAATAGCTCGGCGGCGACGTTCTTGCCCGTGAAGCGGCGCGGCCACAATCGCGCGCCGACGCCGAGCCGTTCCAGTCGCCGGGCGTTATCCGGCTGGTCGAACGACAGCGGCATGATCAGTTGTGGAACACCGGCCGCGAGCCCCTGGGCGCAAGTACCGATCCCGCCGTGGTGCACCACCGCGGCACAGCGCGGGAACACCTCGCTGAACGGCGCATAATCGACGTGCAGCACTGAATCGGGCAACTTCTCGGGAACCTGATCCTTTCCCCTCGCCAGGATCAGTCCGCGTTTTCCAAGGATGCGGCAGGCTTCAACCGCGGCTTCGAAGTAAGGCTTGCCGTGGCGCATTGCCGAACCGAACGAAAACGCGATCGGCTTGTCGCCGGCGTTCAAGAAGGCATCAAGTTCCGGCGCCATGGGAACCGCGCCGGCCTGGTCGAAGCGGACGAACCCGGCCAACCGCATCTGTTCCGGCCAGTCGGCGGCGTTGCCGAACCACTCGGGGAAAAGCCCGATGATCCGTTGCGGCGAATGCACCCACTGGCCGATGATCCGCCGCGACGGCGGCAACCCCAGCGAGCTGCGAAATTCATTGACCGCCGGCTTGACCAGCGGATCGACAATCTGGCAATCGCCGTACCAGTACAGAAGCGACTTGAACCAACCCGGCCACCATGGCCGCATCCGCAATTGCGCGAACTCCGGCGGATCGTCGTTGCTGGGAATCACGGCCGGCTGCAGTTGGATGGAAGCCATCGGAATGCCGGGCTTCTCGTTGGCAATACGCGCCCACAGCGCGAGCATTCCCGCGGCAATCACGGTTTTCCCCGGAGTGTACCGCTCGACGAGGCGTTCGTAGCCGTCGCGGATTTGCCTGGCCAGGAGCGCGGAGTCGCCAAACAGGGCTTTGATCGATCGCCTCGGATGCCACAGATCGGAGTTGAGGATGCACCTTTCGAAGTCGCCTTCGGCGCCGACCGGTGCGAAGGCGAAGCCGTTGCGTTCGACGAGGTCGCGAAACGCAGTGAAGGTGATGACGTGGACATCGTGGCCGCGGGCTTTCAGAGCGTGGCCGAGGCCGAGAAACGGGTGGACGTCGCCGTGGCTGCCGAGGGGAGCAAGCAAGATGCGCATTGGATCAATATAGACAGCCTCGACGCGGTCGGTCTGTTACCAGTCGCCGACGCTGCCGTCCTTGTGGAAAACGCGCTGCGGCAGTTCTTGCTGGAAGGGGTGCTTTCTCACTTCCGCTTCGTTAATGACGATGCCCAAACCCGGACGGGTGTTCGGCTTCACCAGCCGTCCCTTCGGTTCCACGGTGAAGCTTTCCTGCACCACATCAGAACGCCACGGCACGTCGGCATGCACCGTCTCGCAGATAATGTAGCTCGGTTGCGAGAAGCCGAACTCGAGGCTGGCCGCGGTGCTCACGGGGCCCTGCGGGTTGTGCGGCGCAAGCGCGATGCGGTGCGTCTCGGCCAGCGCCGCGATCCGCCTGGCCTCGCTCAGGCCGCCGCAATGCGTGATGTCCACCTGGCAAACCTCGCAGGCCCGCGCCGCGAAAAGCTCCTGGAACGCCGCACTGTTCGTCACTCGCTCGCCAGTCGCGATCGGCGTGCTCACGGCCCTGCTGATCATCGCCAAACCGTCCACGCATTCCGGCCAGCACGGTTCCTCGAAAAAATAAAGCCCGTACGGTTCGAGGGCCTTGGCGAATTGCAGGCCCATCGCCGGCGATGGCCGGGCGTGGCAATCGACCATGATGTCGTAGTCGTCGCCGACGGCATCGCGCATGGCCGACACGCACTTCTCCGCCGCCCGGATCGGCTTCAACCCTTCGAGCGGCATGGTCGACGGCACGGCCATGGTTTTGAAGGCGGTGAATCCATCGGCGACGGCTTGCCGTGCCAGGTCGGCGAAGTGTTTCGCATCTTCCACCGCGGTCTCGTAGAAGTCTTCCATTTTGCCGCCGCCGAGATGGCAATAGGTGCGGACGTGATCGCGAACCGGGCCGCCCCACAGCTTCGAGCACGGGACGCCGCACACCTTGCCCAAGATGTCCCAGAGGGCGATGTCGATGCCGGCGATGGCCGTGGCGCGGACGACGCCGTGCCCGTGCCAGAAATGCTGGCGATACATCATCTGCCAGAGGTGTTCGATGCGGGTCGGGTCTTCGCCGCGAATGAGTTCGGCGCAATCCTCGATGGCCCCGACCACGGCCCGCGTGTGCCATTCGAGTGTCGCTTCCCCCCAGCCGAATAGGCCGTCCACATCGGTGAGCACTTTGACGAAGATCCAGTTGCGCATCCGGGCGTGGCAGACGTGCGTTTCGACGCGAACGATTTTCATAAGGGGCTCAAAACAAGGTTCCGGTTACTCGATCTTCCAGACGATGGCCGTGGTGTCGGCGCTGCCGGAAACGAGCCGTTTGCCGTCCGGGGAGAAGGCCAGGCTCAACACCGGCCCGGAGTGGCCGTCGAGCAACCGCAGAGCGGCCTTGGTGGCGATATCGACGAGCCAAACCCTTCCCTTTTCGTCGCCGACAGCCACGAGCCCACCGTTGGGATGGTAAGCGATGCTCAATAGTGGACCGGCCTGTGGCAGTTCGAACGAATCCAGGAGCTTGCCGGTCTCGGTGCTCCAGATTCCGAGAGAGTGGCCCATTTGTGCGCGCGGATTGCGCCGGAGCGGAATATCGGCGAACCCCTTTGCAACTCGCGGAGGGTCATATGGCGCCGCGAAGGTAGCACCGTCCGGCGACACGGCCAACTTGGGGAACCTGCTGAGCCGGACTGACAGAACGGGCGAACTGGCTCGCTCCTTGATGATGCGAATTTCGGCTTGTTTGGCGACATCCCAAATTGTGAACTCGGAGCTCTGTCGCGAGAGGAGGCGGCCGCCGGCCGCGAAGCCGATAGCTTCCGGTATGCCGCCCCGTATTAAGTCGCTGTTGGCGGCTTTCTTAAGAACACAGACGCGCTCGAAGGAATCGGCCTTCACAATGTGGATGCCGCTCATCGAGACACCGATGGCGAGCAGCTTGCCGTTCAATGCCAAAGCATTCAGGGAGCTGGCATCGTCGACGAGCAACTCGCGCAGTTGCTTCCCCGAGGCGACATTCCAGGCGCGAACGTGCGCCTGCCCTGAGCCGCCGGTGAACAGAGTCTTGCCGTCCGGCGAGAGCAGCATGGCCTCAATCCCGTCAATTTCCGCAGTGAGTTGACGAAGCTCCTTCCCCGCGTCGTTCCAGATGCGGACGATGCCATCGGCGCCGCCGGTAATCAGGCCGCCTTCCGGAAGAAATTGCACGGCGACGAGCGACGAAAGCGGACGGCGGTCGACGCCTGGGCCGTTGGCCAATTCGAGTTTGTGAACACATCCTTCCCGACCGGCCGCGAGTAGAGCGCGCTCATCGGGTAAGAACTCGAGCAAGGAAATCAAATCGCCCGTCAGCGGAAAGCGACGGACCAGTTTGGCGGTCTTGACATCGTAAAGCTCAACGACTTTTCCCGAGGCAGTCGCGAGGTATTTCCCGGTGGGAGACAGTGCGATGTGCGCCGGTGAGACGTTCCAGACGCCCAGTTGTTTGCGCGAGGCAATGTCCCAGACTTGCAATGTCTTCCCTTCGGTTCCTCGGCTACTGGCCGCCAGAATCCTGCCGTCCCCAGAGATCGCCAATGCTTGCACGGCGCCCGAATCGAGGGGAGTCAAACGCCTCTGGTGCTCGGCGTCCCACAGGCGGATGCGTTCGTCCTCGCCGCCGTAAGCGACGATCGATCCGCCCGCCGCGATTGCCAACCGATCTCCAGCGACTGGCGGAGTCGTGCGAAGCTCCGTCCAGCCGAGGCGATCCTGCTGGAACGAGGTTAACCGGCCTCGATCGGAAAGAGCAAACGGTTCGCCCGCGGCCACAACGATCCCCGAAGGCAAATTGGCTCGCGACCCGAAACCGCGCGAGGAAAGCGTCCTTGGAGCTTTGCCATCGAAAGGCAAGGAAACGCTGCTGTAGCCGCCCGGTTCGGAGAATCCCCCCTTGTTCCACCAAACGAGACCCTTGCCGTCGGGCAGCGCGGCCAGCGATCCGTTGTGCTGATTGACGAATCGCAGGGGCGATGTCGTTCGCGGCGCGGTCGTTCGCGGCAATGTCGTTCCAAAGCCGCGGCGGGGGCGATCCGGTGCGATTGCTTCAGCCGGCTTCGCGGCCGATGCCACTCGGGCGCCGGTGGCCAGATCCCACAGTGTCAGGCCGCTGTCATCGGCGGTGACGGCTTGCTTGCCGCCCGGCAACACCACGAGGCCCGTGATCAGCCGGTTCGATTGGAATGCCGTTGAACCGAGGCGAAAAATCGCTCCCCGCGGCAAATGATCCGACTTGTCCTGCGCTTGAACCGGCGCTTGAAGTGCCGTCCAAATGACCGCGCTCAGGACAATCCCGAAGAAGATGCGCATCGGCGGCTCCAAAAGGAAGTTGGCCTATTGTGGCCGCAACGCCTGCCCGATGCAACGGCCTTACAGTTTCGCCGCAATGGCCGTCCACATATCGTCGATCACCTTCTCGGCGGTTCCCTGCAAGAGCCCCTTCGGAACCATCTTCAAGAGCCCCGTCACTTCCATCAAATCCGCGGTCCACTGGACCAGCGTTCCGCCGGCCGCAGGTTCGCTGAACTGAAGCGTCGCGGTGACGGCGCTGCCGGCGCCGATGGCCCTGGTGGCGATGTGGAACGCGGCCAGCTTCTCCGGCTCACGGCTAGTGACCGTGAGCACGGCATCGAGCGTCCCGGTAACGAACGACAATTTCGGCTTCAATTTCCAGACGGCGCGATCGGCGGACGCCTCGGCGATCTTGGCGTCCGGCACGCACGCGACGAGAAACGCCGCGTCGCTGAGTTTGGCGAAGGCGGTGGCCAGGGGAATGGCAAAGTTGCGTTCGCCGGCGAAATGGATCATGTTTGCGGCCCTCGGAGGAATGCCGCACCATTCTATGCCGCGCGGAGCGAGGTGAGAGCCGCGCGGCAGAGCGGTTAGACAATCACTCGAATGCCGTCGGAGGGCTGTTTTCGCCGCTTCGACTGGATTTTCGGCACGACCACCAGCGTCGCGGCATGGCCCGTCGCTTGCAGATACCCCCAGACATCGCCGAACGAGACATCGGAATCGACGCCGTTTTCGAGTTTGGAAATCCTCGATTGCCCGCAACCGATTCGCTTGGCCAGTTCGAGTTGAGAGAGGTTGGCACGGGCGCGCAGGACGACAAGCATCTTTACGAGCTGCCGGGCCTTGAGCCGTTCTTCCAAGTCGGAGACGAACTCCGGCGCCTCATTCTCCAATAGGCTCCGCGTCATCTCCAGGACGCTCGCGTAAGTCTTGCGATTCTTGCTTTTCATTTCTCAACTCCACGATGAGTTCCCGACAGGCGGCGTTATCCTCTCGCTGCGATTGTTTGTCGCCGATTGTGATCAGATAGAGCAATTGGGTGTCCGCATCGGCATAAAGGTAGAGACGCGTTTGCTTCGGCTTGCCGGAGGCGCCTTTTTGATCGATGGCGATCGCGCCGTGGGTTTCGCCATGCATGAAGCCATGCCGGATTTGATGGGGCTTGCCGCCGGCCTGGAGCGAACTCACGTACGTGTCGAGGTTGTCGAGCATGGCCGCCAGCTCACGCGGGTATTTCTTCGCGAACTGTTTGAGACGGCGATCGTAGGTCGCGGTCGATTGGATTTGCCGCATGGAAGGGGACTCTCCATGCGCGGCATGCCCACTCGAATCATATTCCCAGTGGGAATAATCGCAAGATGAGAACGGGCCATCATTGCGATGGCCCGCCAGGGAATCGGGTCGCGGCTAAAACTTGCTTTCACACACCGCGCTTCACGCCGTCGAGGAAGCCTTCGAGTTGGCGGCTGCGGACCGGGTGCTGCAACTTGCGGACGGCCTTGGCCTCGATCTGGCGGACGCGTTCCCGCGTCACCTTGAAGATGCGGCCCACTTCTTCCAGCGTGTACGTGTAGCCGTCGCCCAGACCGTAACGCAGTTTGATGATCTCGCGCTCGCGATAAGTCAGCGTCTTCAGCACGCCCTCGATCTTGTCCTTGAGCATCTCGTTGGTCGCGGCGCTCACCGGCGAATCGACCGAATTATCCTCGATGAAATCGCCGAAGTAGCTGTCTTCGCTTTCGCCGACGGGGCGGTCGAGGCTGATCGGCTGGCGGCTGATCTTGAGCACCCGCTTGGTTTCCTCGAGCGTGTAGCCGGCCGCCTTCGCGGTTTCTTCAATGGTCGGCTCGCGGCCCATATCCTGCAGCAACTTCTTCGAGACGTTCCGCAGCTTGGACATGGTCTCGATCATGTGCACGGGAATGCGGATTGTCCGGGCCTGGTCGGCGATGGCCCGGGTGATGGCCTGGCGAATCCACCACGTCGCGTAGGTGCTGAACTTGAAGCCGCGGCGATGCTCGTACTTGTCCACGGCCCGCATCAGCCCGGTGTTCCCTTCCTGGATGAGGTCGAGGAAGCTGAGGCCGCGATTGCGGTACTTCTTGGCGATGGAAACGACGAGGCGGAGGTTGCCGCCGGAGAGTTCGCGCTTGGCCTGCTCGTATTCCGAGAAGCGCTGCTTCATAATGCCGACGCGCTTGCGCAGGCTGGCCGGTTCCTCCAGCGTGATCAGCATCAGGTCTTGCAGTTCCTTTTCGAGGTTGGCGCGTTCTTCCTTGGCGGAGCGGCAGCCGCGCAAGCCCGCCATCTCCTGTTCGAGTTCCGTCATCCGGTGGCTGATCTGCTCCATCTTCTTCATGAGCGGCTGCACTTTTTGCGTGCGGATGGAGAGTTCCTCGACGAGCATGACGGTCTTGCGGCGGCGCAGGCGGAGCCGCTCGCGGATGATGTCGCGATCGCGCTCGCTGCACCGCTCGTCGCCCAGTTGCTGGAAGTCCTCGACGTTCGATTCCATCAGCGGTTCGAGGGTCCGCAGGTTGTGCGGCATCCGGGCCAGAATCTTGTCCTTCTCCAGGTTCTCGGTCTGGGACACCTTGATGGTGCGGTCGAACGGCAGGTCGCCGGAGTGTACCCGCTTGAGCGTCTCGGTGACCTGCCGCAGGGCGTAGTCGCACTCCAGGACCTTGCGGCGGAACCGCCGGCGGGTCAGCTCGATCCGCATGGCCAACTGGACTTCCTGCCGGCGGTCCAACAGCGGTATCTCGCCCATCTGGGTGA
>Ga0134125_10009430_pt1 | contig 10991 bp, 9 predicted proteins | sample KB31751_FD_96464 | JGI IMG/M metagenome (GOLD analysis project Ga0134125, IMG submission 96464) | Terrestrial soil microbial communities with excess Nitrogen fertilizer from Kellogg Biological Station, Michigan, USA - KB3-175-1 | ecosystem: Environmental > Terrestrial > Soil > Unclassified ...
CAGCTGGTGCTGCTGGCGCTGCTCGCCGAGCGGCCGAGCCACGGCTACGAGCTCATCAAGGCGCTCGAGGAGCGCTCGGGCGGCTTCTACACCCCGAGCCCCGGGATGGTCTACCCGGCCCTCACCTGGCTCGAGGAGGTGGGCTACGCGAGCGTCGCCGCCGAGGGCGCCAAGAAGCTCTACAGCATCACCGATGCCGGGCGCGCCTATCTCAAGGACAACCACGAGGCCGCGCAGGCGATGCTCGCGCAGCTGGAGTTCATCGCCCGCAAGATGGGGCGAGTGCGCGAGTTCTTCGGCGGCTTCGACGAGGAGGAGGCTGCCGACTCGCACGAGCTCGAGACGGCACGCCGCGAGCTCAGGGCAGCGCTGCGCGACAAGCGCGGCGCATCGCAGGAGGAGAAGAGCCGCATCGCCGCGATCCTGAAGAGCGCCGCGGCGCAGATCCGCGGCGGCTGATCAGGCGGCCTGCAGCGCGTCGTACACCAGCCGCGCGGTGGCGATGTCCTCGACCGCAAGCCCGAGCGACTTGAACACCGTGGTCGACTCGCGCGCGACGCGCCGGGTGCCGGCGAACACCTCGCCGGCCTCGGCGTGGATCTCCGCGCCGGAGAGGATCACGTCGCCCGACTCCTCGAGCGCCGCGGCGCGCGAATCCACGATCAGCGTGCTGCCGCGCAGCGCGGCGTCGTCGAGCTCGCGCCAGTCCGGCAGGCAGGCGCCGACCGCGTTCACGTGCGCGCCGGGCTTGAGCCAGGCGCCCTTGAGTACCGGCTCGCGGCTGCTGGTGACCGTGACCACGACATCCGCGCCGCGCACCGCGCTCTCGGCATCCATGGCGCGCGCGCCGTGGCGCGCGGCGAAGCGCTGCGCGTGCTCGGGATTGCGGCTCCAAACCCGCACCTCCTCGAACCGGCACACGTGCCCGAGCGCGGTGAGGTGCGCCTGCGCCTGCACGCCGCTGCCGAGCAGCGCCAGCACGCGCGTGTCGGCCGGTGCCAGGTAGCGCGTGACCGCGGCCGAGACGGCCGCGGTGCGCATCTCGGTGATCAGGCGGCCGTCGAGGCAGGCGAGCGGGCGCGCGGTCTCGGTATCGAACAGCATGATGGTCGCCATGTGCGTGGGCAGCCCGGCCGCGGCGTTCTTCGGATAGAAGCACACGAGCTTGGCGCCCATGCCGCCCTGCATCACGGCGGGCATGATGCCCAGGTAACGCTGGCCCTCCTCGATCCTGATCATGGAGCGCACCGGCTGCTGCACCTCGCCGGCGGAGAAGGCCGCCAGCGCCTGCTCCATGGCGGGGATCAGGCGCTCGTAGGAGAGCACCCGGGCGATCTCGGACTCGTTCAGCGTTCGCAGCATTCGGACACTTTCCGCCGGGTATGCCGGCCGGTTGCAGGAGCCGCCTAAGGTAGCCGAGCCGCCGCGGCGTTTCTGCAGGAATTCACCTGCAAGTCCCCGCGCGCCTCGCCGCGTCGTCCTCTAGAATGAGGCCATTACACGGTGGGCGCGACCCGCGACCCGCCCGCTCAACGGACGCAAGCTCGAGGAACGCATATGGCGCGTGGCATTAACAAGGTCATTCTCATCGGCAACCTGGGTGCCGACCCCGAAACCCGCGCCATGCCCTCGGGCACCACGGTCGCAAACCTGCGCATCGCCACCAGCGAGAGCTGGCGCGACAAGCAGTCGGGCGAGCAGCAGGAGCGCACCGAGTGGCACCGCGTGGCGCTCTTCGGCCGCCTGGCGGAGATCGCCGGCGAGTATCTGCGCAAGGGCTCGCAGGTCTACATCGAGGGGAGCCTGCGCACGCGCAAGTGGCAGGACAAGCAGGGCAACGACCGCTACTCCACCGAGATCATCGGCAACGAGCTGCAGATGCTCGGCGGCCGCGGCGGGGCCGGCGGCGGCGCTCCTGCGGCCGAGGGCGGCGGCGGGCGCAGCGCCGGGGGTGCGGCACCCGCGTTCGCCGAGGAGTCGGGCGGCGCCGGTGGCGGCCGCGGCAGCGAGGAATTCGACGACGATATCCCGTTCTGAGTCGCTGACGGCCGCGTCCGCGCCGGCGCGGCGCGGCAGACCCGCGCGGTGGGGGAGATGGCTGCAGCAGACTCCGACGCGGTGAAGAGCCGGCACGCCCGGGACGCCACGCACGGGCCCGATCCCTACGCACGTCGCACGGCGGCCGACCGCCCCGGCATCGCGCAGCCTGTGCCGGTGCGGCCCGTGCCCCGGCAGCCGTGGGGCCGCATCCTCATCGGCAGCGTCGTGGTCCTGGCAGTGCTGCTGGGCGGCTGGGAAGGCTACTGGCGCGCATTCGGGGTGGTGCCCGGCATCCGCAACAGCGACGGCCTGTGGGCGCGCGAGCGCCGCCGCATCGATGCCGGGGAGGGCGCTGCGACCGTCGTCATCGGCGATTCGCGCCTGCTGTTCGACCTGCAGCTGCCGGTGTGGGAGCAGCTCTCGGGCCGGCGCCCCATCCAGCTGTCGCTCGAGGCGACCTCGCCGCTGTTCCTGCTCGAGGACCTGGCGAACGACGAGCATTTCACCGGCCGGCTGCTCGTGGGCCTGGCGCCGATGAACATACTGCGCAGCGGCGGGCGCCGCACCGACGTGCTCGGCTACCTGCGCCACGAGTCCCCTTCACAGCGCATCGGCCAGTGGCTCTCGATGCGCTTCATCGAGCCCTACCTCGCCTTCGACGACCCGGACTTCGCGCTGCAGACGGTGCTCGCGCGCCAGGCATGGCCGGTGCGACCGAACACCCCGCAGTTCGCTCCCGTGCGCAAGCTCTCGGTCAGCGAGGCAGACCGCAACAGCCACCTGTGGAGCAAGGTCGAGGATGATGCGGCCTACCGGGACGCGGCGCGCAGCGTCTGGGCGCAGCACCACTGGGCCATCGACGCCCTGCCGCCGGCCGCGCAGCGGCCCGAGGCGTGGCCGGGTCTCATCGACGAGCGGGTCACCGCCGCCGCGCGCGCGGTGGCGAAGCTGCGCGCGCGCGGTGTCAGGGTGGTGTTCGTGCGTCCGCCGAGCAGTGGGCCCTACCTCGAGGCCGAGGACCGGGAGCTGCCGCGCACTCGCAGCTTCGAGCCACTGCTGCGGGCGACCGGTGCGCCGGGCATCCACTTCCAGGACTACCCGCAGCTGCAGGGCCTTGAGACGCCCGAGTGGTCGCACCTGTCGGCGGCGGACGCGGCGCGCTTCACCGCCGCGCTCTACGACATCCTCGAGCGCACCCACTGGGAGCCCGGGGCGCCGCCGCAATAGCGCGCCGCCGCGCGCCAGCCTGGGACGTGTCGTAAGTCACTGACGGGAATAGTCTTTCTGGCCTACAAGCCGCGCGCCGGCCGACCCGCACCCCGTAGGGTAGAATTCCGCTCTTCCTCATGTCCCGCCGCTATTTCATCAAGACCTTCGGCTGCCAGATGAACGAGTACGATTCCGCGCGCATGGCGGACGTGCTGCGCGAGGGCGCGGGCCTCAGCCCCGCCGACGACCCGGCCGGGGCTGACGTGCTGCTCATGAACACCTGCTCGGTGCGCGAGAAGGCGCAGGAGAAGGTGTTCTCGCTGCTGGGCGAATGGCGGCGCCTCAAGGAGCTGCGGCCCGAGGTGATCATCGGCGTGGGCGGCTGCGTCGCCAGCCAGGAGGGCGAGGCCATCAGCGAGCGTGCCCCGTACGTCGACCTGGTGTTCGGCCCGCAGACCCTGCACCGCCTGCCGGACATGATCGCCGAGCTGCGCGCGCACGGCCGCCCGGTGGTCGACGTCAGTTTCCCGGAGATCGAGAAGTTCGACCGGCTGCCGGCGCCGCGCGCCGACGGCGCGCGCGCCTTCGTGTCGGTGATGGAGGGCTGCAGCAAGTACTGCAGCTTCTGCATCGTGCCGTACACGCGCGGGGAGGAGGTGAGCCGCGGCTTCGGCTCGGTGCTGTCCGAGGTGCGCGCACTCGCCGCGCAGGGCGTCGCCGAGGTGACGCTGCTCGGCCAGAACGTCAACGCCTACCGCGGGGCGATGGACGACGGCGCGCAGGTGGACCTCGCGACCCTCATCCATCACGTCGCGCGCGTGCCGGGCCTCGAGCGCATCCGCTTCACCACCTCGCACCCGAACGAGTTCAACGACAGCCTGATCGAGGCGTTCGCGAGCGTCGACAAGCTCGCCAGCCACCTGCACCTCGCGGTGCAGTCGGGCTCGGACCGGGTGCTGGCGCTCATGAAGCGCGGCTACACCGCGCTCGAATTCAAGGACAAGGTGCGGCGGCTGCGCGCCGTGCGTCCCGACATCTCGATCTCCTCCGACTTCATCGTCGGCTTCCCGGGCGAGACCGAGCGCGACTTCGCCGCGACGCTCGCGCTGGTGCGCGAGGTGGGCTTCGACCAGTCCTTCAGCTTCCTCTACAGCCGCCGTCCCGGCACCCCGGCGGCGGCGCTCGCCGACGAGGTCGATGCGCAGGAGAAGCAGGCGCGCCTGGTGCGGCTGCAGGCGCAGCTCGAGTCGCAGGCGCGCACCATCAGCGAAGCCATGGTCGGCACGCGCCAGCGCGTGCTCATCGAGCGCACCGCGAAGAAGGACGCGCGCGAGCTCGCCGGCCGCACCGCCAACAACCGCTGGGTCAACTTCGCCGGTCCCGCCACCCTCATCGGCCGCTTCGTCGACGTCACGATCACCGCCGCCCTGGCGCACAGCCTGCGCGGGCGTCTCGCCGACGGCGCCGTGCGCGCCGCCGCCCCCACCGGCGCCGCGCACGCCGCGGCCGGCGGCTGAACGCCAGTGGCTGCATCCTCCCCCGAGCCGCACCGCGAGCTCACCTTAGGTCCGCACGACAACGCGCGCCTCGCCAACCTGTGCGGGGCGCTGGACGAGAACCTGCGCCTGGTCGAGTCGCGCCTCGGCGTGCGTATCCACCGCCGCGGCGATGCCTTCAAGGTCAGCGGCGCCCAGGCCGACACCGCCGCGGCCGTGCTGCGCCAGCTGTTCGAGCTCACCGCCACGGACGATGTGACCCCGGAGCGCGTGCACCTGGCGCTGCACGAGCACGAGTCGGGACCGCGGCCGGTGGAGGCCGACGCGCGCGAGCACGGCGTGCACCTGCCGCGCGGCGGCATCCGCGCCCGCGGCGCGCACCAGCGCGACTACCTCGCGCACATCCGCAGCCGCGACCTGACCTTCGGCATCGGACCGGCCGGTACCGGCAAGACCTACCTGGCGGTGGCGTGCGCGGTCGAGGCGCTGCAGGCCGACCGCGTGCGGCGCCTGATCCTGGTGCGGCCCGCGGTCGAGGCCGGCGAGCGCCTCGGTTTCCTGCCCGGGGATCTCACGCAGAAGGTCGACCCGTACCTGCGCCCGATCTACGACGCGCTCTACGAGATGATGGGCTTCGACCGCGTGGCGCGCTTCATCGAGCGCAACGTCATCGAGGTGGCACCGCTCGCCTTCATGCGCGGCCGCTCGCTCAATGATTCCTTCATCATTCTCGACGAAGCTCAGAACACCACGGTCGAGCAGATGAAGATGTTCCTGACGCGCATCGGTTTCGGCTCCCGCGCGGTCGTGACCGGCGACGTCACCCAGACCGACCTGCCGGCCGGGCGGCGCTCGGGCCTGAGCCACGTCATCGAGCTGCTGCGCGACGTCGAGGGCGTGGCCTTCACCTTCTTCGACGCGCACGACGTGGTGCGCCACCCGCTGGTGCAGCGCATCGTGCAGGCCTACGAGTCGCGCGGGGGCGGCGGATGAGCGCCGCGCGCCGGCGTGACGCGCGCCTGCAGCTGACGCTGCAGCGGCGCGTGCGCGCCTGGGCGCCGCCGCGCGCCGAGCTGAGGAGCTGGGCGAGCGCCGCGCTCGGGCGGCGTGCCGCCGGGGGCGAGCTCGGCGTGTGCGTGGTCGGCCCGCGCGAGAGCCGGCGCCTCAACGCGCGCTTCCGCGGCCGCGACCGCCCCACCAACGTGCTGTCCTTCCCCGCGGCCGCCATGCCGGTGACGAGCGGCACGCGGCCGCTGGGCGAGCTGGTGGTGTGTCCGCGCGTGCTGCGCGCCGAGGCGCGCGCCCAGGCCAAGACGCTGCGCGCGCACTGGGCGCACCTGATCGTGCACGGCACGCTGCACCTGGTCGGCTACGACCACGCGCGCGCCGCGCAAGCCGCGCGCATGGAGCGGCGCGAGATCCGCGTGCTGCGCACGCTCGGCTTCGCCAACCCCTACCGCAGCGTGCCGTAGCGATGGCCAAGGAGAAGGATCTGAACACCACCGGGCGCTGGCTGCGGCGCTTCACCCAGGGGCAGGCCGAGCCGCAGGACCGCAAGGAGCTGGTCGCGGTGCTGCGCGAGTCGGCCGAGCGCGGCGTGGTCGACGCCGATGCGCTCACCATGCTCGAGGGCGTGCTCGAGGTGGCCGACCTGCAGGTGCGCGACATCATCGTGCCGCGGGCGCAGATGGTGTTCGTGCGGCGCCACGAGCCGGCGGCGCGCATCCTCTCGGTGGTGGTCGAGTCGGGCCACTCGCGCTTCCCGGTGATGGACGAGGACCGCGACGACATCGTCGGCATCCTGCTCGCCAAGGACCTGCTGCGCCTCACCACCACCGCGGCGCGCGAGCGCTTCGACATGCGCGAGTACATGCGCCCGGCGGTGTTCGTGCCCGAGTCCAAGCGCCTCAACGTGCTGCTCAAGGAGTTCCGCCGCAACCGCAACCACATGGCGATCGTGGTCGACGAGTATGGCGGCGTGTCGGGGCTGTGCACCATCGAGGACGTGATCGAGCAGATCGTCGGCGAGATCGATGACGAGTTCGACGTCGAGGACGAGCACATCCGCCGCGACGCGCCGGCGCAGTTCACCGTGCGCGGCGTGACGCGCATCGCCGACTTCAACGAGTACTTCGGCGCCCACCTGTCCGAGGAGCAGGGCGTCGACACCATCGCCGGGCTCATCATGAAGCAGCTCGGGCGGCTGCCGCGGCGCGGCGAGAGCACCACTATCGAGGGCTTCGAGTTCCGCGTGCTGCGCGCCGACCGTCGGCGCATCGATGCGCTCAAGGTGGTCGCGCCGCGCGACGTGCTGCCGCCGGAAGAGCGGCCCGCGGACGGCGCGGGCCGCGCCTGAAACCATGAGGGCCCCCGACCGCGCTGCCGTGGCCGCGGCGACCGCGCCGTGGGCGCTGCCGCGGCCGCGCCACGCGCTGCTGCGCGCCGCGCTCGCCGTGCTCGCCGGCGCGGCGCTCGCCGCCGCCTTTGCCCCGCTCGACCTGTGGCCGCTGGCGATGCTGTGCCCGGCGCTGCTCATGTGGCTGTGGCAGGGCGCCAGCCCGCGCGAGGCGGCGCGCCTCGGCTTCGCGTTCAGCGCCGGCACCTTCGCCGCCGGCACCTACTGGCTGTACGTCAGCATCCACGGCTTCGGCGGCGCGCCGGTGTGGCTGGCGCTGTTCCTGATGGCAGGTCTCGTCGGGATCATGGGCCTGTACCACGCGCTGCTCGGCTACTGCGTGGCGCGCTGGCTGCCCGCGGGCGGACTGACGCGCTGGCTGCTGGTGCTGCCGGGGACGTGGCTGCTCATGGAGTGGTGGCGCGGCTGGTTCCTGTCGGGCTTCTCGTGGCTGTCGCTCGGCTACTCGCAGACCGACACCTGGCTCGCCGGCTTCGCACCGCTCGTCGGGGTGTACGGCATCAGCGCGCTGCTGCTGGTGTGCGCCGGCGCCCTGGCCACGCTCGCCTGCGCGCACGGCCTGCGCGCCCGCCTCGCCGCGCTCACCGTGCTGCTGGTGCCGTGGCTGGCGGGATTTGCGCTGCACGGCCGCTCCTGGACGCACCCGGTCGGGCCGCCGGTGACGGTGGCGATCGTGCAGGGCGCCATCCCGCAGGACGAGAAGTGGCAGGAGAGCAACCGCGAGACCACGCTGCGCATCTACCAGACCCTCACCGAGAAGGTGCTCGGCACCAGCATCATCGTGTGGCCGGAATCGGCCCCCGCCGACACCGCCAACAACCTGGCGGGCTACCTCAGCAACCTGTACCGCGAAGCCCGCGGCCGGGGCTCGTCGCTGGTGCTCGGGGTGTTGCGCGAGGAGGGGAGCCTGGAGCACCCCGACGAGGAGCGCTACTACAACGCGGTGCTGGGGCTGTCCGACCAGGTGAGCTGGTACTACAAGCGTCACCTCGTGCCCTTCGGCGAGACCTTTCCGGTGCCGGGCTTCGTGCGCAGCTGGATGCGTCTGCAGAGCCTGCCGTACTCGGACTTCACCCCCGGGGCGGCGGTGCAGCCGCCGCTGCCGGTCGCGGGCCTGCGCCTGGGCGCCACCGTGTGCTACGAGGATGCCTACGGCAGCAACATGCTGCAGGTGCTGCCGCAGGCGGACGCGCTGGTGAACGTCACCAACGACGCCTGGTTCGGCCACTCCAGCGCCCGCCACCAGCACCTGCAGATCTCGCGCATGCGCGCCCTGGAGGAGGGCCGCTACCTGGTGCGCGCCGCCAACGACGGCATCTCCGCGGTCATCGGCCCGCACGGCGAAGTCATCGCCCGCGCCCCGGAATTCAGGCCGCTGGCCATGGTCTCAAGGATTGTCCCGTTCGGGGGGCTGCCGCCCTACGCTTATGTTGGAAACTGGCTGGTGGTGAGCCTCGCGGCGCTGGCGCTGGCGTACGGGCTGTGGGTGCGGAATGATAGGGGTGGCGCAAGGAGCGCAGGCCGCCGTGACTGATGGAAGTGTTCCCATGAAAGCGATGCCCGACCCGAATCTCATCCCGCCGCTGCAGCGGCTGCTGGCGCTCGCCTGCCTGGGGCTGGCGCTCGCCGCCTGCGCGCGCGACACCTCGGCGCAGGCCGCCGCCGCCGCGCGCGAGGCCGCCCCGGCCGAGACGCACATGGTGGCCGCGGCGGAAACCCCGGCGGCCGCCAGCGAGCCGCTGGTGCGCGGCCTGCCGGACTTCTCGACCCTGGTCGACCGCTACGGGCCGGCGGTGGTGAACGTCGAGGTGCTCGAGAAGACGCAGCCGGGCAGCGGCATCCAGGGCCTGTCGCCCAACGACCCGTTCTACGACTTCTTCAAGCGCTTCGGCGTGCCGGGCCCGGACCAGGGCGAGCGGCGCCGCGCCCCGCCGGTGAAGGGCGCGGGCTCGGGCTTCATCGTCAACTCCGACGGCTACATCCTCACCAACACCCACGTGGTGGCGAACGCCCAGGAAGTGACCGTGCGCCTCACCGACCGGCGCGAGTTTGCCGCCAAGGTGATCGGGGCCGACGAGCGTACCGACGTCGCGGTCATCAAGATCAACGCCAGCAACCTGCCGATCGTCAGGCTCGGCGACCCCACGCGCCTCAAGCCCGGGCAGTGGGTGCTCGCCATCGGCTCGCCGTTCGGCTTCGAGAACAGCGCCACCGCCGGCATCATCAGCGCCACCGCGCGCTCGGTGCCGGGCGAGAACTTCGTGCCCTTCATCCAGACCGACGTCGCGGTCAACCCGGGCAACTCCGGCGGCCCGCTGTTCAACCTGCAGGGCGAGGTGATCGGCATCAACTCGCAGATCTTCAGCCGCACCGGCGGCTTCATGGGGGTGTCGTTCGCCATCCCGATCGACGTGGCGCGCAACGTCGAGGAGCAGCTCATCAAGACCGGCCGCGTGGTGCGCGGCCGCATCGGCGTCACGATCCAGGACGTCAACGCGCAGCTGGCCGAGTCCTTCGGCCTCGACCGGCCGCACGGCGCGCTGGTGTCCTCGGTGGAGAAGGACGGCCCGGCCGCGCAGGCCGGCATCGTCGCCGGCGACGTGATCCTCGGGGTCGCCGGCCACGCCATCGAGCGCTACGGCGAGCTGTCCGGCACCATCGCCGGCATGAAGCCGGGCGCCGAGGCCAACCTGAACGTGTGGCGCAACGGCAAGCCGCAGACCGTCATGGTCAAGGTCGCCGAGCTCAAGGAGCAGCCGCCGGCGCTCGCCGCACGCGGCCGCGGTGCGCCGGATGAGCACAAGTCCGACCGTGCCAGCGCGCTCGGCCTGACGGTGCGCCCGCTCGAGGCGCGCGAGAAGGAGCAGGCCGGCACGACCGGGAGCCTCGTGGTCGAGCAGGTGTCCGGCCCCGCGCAGCAGGCCGAGGTCGAGCCCGGCGATATCATCCTCGGCGTCAACGGCAAGCGCGTGCACACGGTGCAGGAGCTGCAGGACGCGGCCCGTGGCGCCGGCAAGAGCGTGGCGCTGCTCATCCAACGCGAGGACGCCCAGATTTTCGTGCCGCTGCGCCTGCCCTGAACTAGCAATGCAAGAGACCTACGATCCCGCGGCCGTGGAGCGCGCCGCGCAGCAGTATTGGCAGGAGCAGAAGAGCTTCGCGGTACGCGAGGAGCCCGGGCGGCAGAAGTTCTACTGCCTGTCGATGCTGCCGTACCCCTCGGGCCGGCTGCACATGGGGCACGTGAAGAACTACACCATCGGCGACGTGCTGACGCGCTTCCTGCGCATGCAGGGCTACAACGTGCTGCAGCCGATGGGCTGGGACGCCTTCGGCCTGCCGGCCGAGAATGCCGCCATCGCAAACGGCGTGCCGCCGGCAGAGTGGACGCGGCAGAACATCACGCACATGCGCACGCAGCTGCAGGCGCTCGGCTTCGCCCTCGACTGGAGCCGCGAGGTCGCCACCTGCGATCCGCAGTACTACCGCTGGAACCAGTGGCTGTTCCTGCGCATGCTCGAGAAGGGCATCGCCTACCGCAAGACCGGGGTGGTCAACTGGGACCCGGTCGACCAGACCGTGCTCGCCAACGAGCAGGTGATCGACGGGCGCGGCTGGCGCACCGGGGCGCCGGTGGAGAAGCGCGAGATCCCCATGTACTACCTGGCGATCACGCGCTACGCCGACGAGCTGCTCGGCGCGCTCGAGACGCTGCCCGGCTGGCCGGAGCGCGTGCGCGTCATGCAGGCCAACTGGATCGGCCGCAGCGAGGGCTGCGACATCGCCTTCCCGTACGCGCCCGATGCCACGCGCGCCGCGGGCGCGGACGG
>Ga0134125_10009433_pt1 | contig 10990 bp, 10 predicted proteins | sample KB31751_FD_96464 | JGI IMG/M metagenome (GOLD analysis project Ga0134125, IMG submission 96464) | Terrestrial soil microbial communities with excess Nitrogen fertilizer from Kellogg Biological Station, Michigan, USA - KB3-175-1 | ecosystem: Environmental > Terrestrial > Soil > Unclassified ...
TCGGTGAGCGATATCCCGTTCGCCGTAGAAATCGTAAGGAAGCCGCAGATCGCGGAAGTGCGGTGGATTCGCGTGAACGATTTTGTCGAGCGGCCGCTGCCCCTCCAGGAGCCGCCTGCACAAGACGGGGAACTCGAGGTCCGCTTCCCCGGCGATCGTGAAATCCGCGAGCCGAACGATCTCCTGGGAGTCGAATTCATGGCTGACTTCCGGCCCGCCCAGGACAATGACGGTCCGCGGCGCCAACCGCTTCAAAAGAGCCACCAACTCGGTCGTGAGGGCGACGTTCCAAATGTAGACCCCGAGCCCCACGATTCGCGGGTTTCGCGACAGAATCCGTTCCGCGATATCGATGGGGCGCTGCGAAGTATCGAACTCGGCGATCTCGGCGCGCGACTGGAGATCCCCGAGGTTGGCGAGAAGATAGCGGAGCCCGAACGCTGTGTGCGCATAACGCGCGTTCAGGCTGCTGAGGAGAATCTCGGCCATTCTTCCAAACTACGAATTGCCGCGTGAGATACTCCGCATTCCTTCTCCTACAATGCCCTCGGGAGATTCACGTCCTTCACGGGGAAGATTCATGCGACTCTTGTTCGCGGCCGTTGGCGCCGCACTGCTGAGCGCGGTCGCGACCGCCGCGGATAAAGGCACCGTCGTCGAGTGGGCCGGGATGCGCTCGACCACCCCGGCCGACTGGAAGGAAGAAACGCCCACCAGCAAACTGCGGCAAGGGCAGTTCAAGATTCCGAAGGCGGAAGGGGACAAGGAGGACGCCGAGTTGGCGATCTTCCTGTTGCCGGGCGGCGGCGGCGTCGATGCCAACCTCAAGCGGCAGATCAACGCCTTCAAACCGGCCGACGGCAAAACCAAGGTCGGCGAGAAGCAAGATAAGATCAAGGTCGGCAGCCACGACGCCGTCTATCAGACCGTCACCGGCACCTTCATCAAGAAGGCCTTCCCGATGGCCCAGACCGGCACGCCGATGCCTAACTACAAGCAGCTTTACGTGATCTTCGAAACCAAGGACGGCGCCACGGCGTCACTGTGGCTGCGCGGGCCCGAGAAGACCGTTGACAAGCACAGGAAGGAATTCGACGCCTGGGTCAAGGGCTTCAAATGAAACCGCGGCGATGATGCATTTCTTCGATTATGAATTGCCGGAACGGTTGATTGCCCAGCAACCGGCGCCGCGCCGCGACGAATCGCGATTGCTCGTGCTTCATCGCGGCGACGGCCGCCTCGAACACCGCGTCTTCCGCGACCTTCCGGAACTTCTCGCGCCGGGCGACCTGTTGGTGATCAACGATACGCGCGTGCTGCCGGCCCGCTTGATCGGCCATCGCGACAAGACCGGCGGCCAGTGGGAAGCCCTCTTCCTTAACAAGACCGCCGACGGATTGTGGGAAATGCTGGCCAAAACGCGCGGCCACCCCGTCTCCGGTGAGGCCTTCATCGCGGAAGGCGGATTGCGGCTCATCCTTCGCGGCCGCACCGACGAGCACCACTGGCTCATGGCGCCCGACGCGCCCGGCGAACCGGACGATTTGCTGGTGCGGTTCGGCCAGGTGCCGCTGCCGCCTTACATTCGCCGAGGTCGCGCGGAATCCGACGATGCCGAACGTTACCAGACGGTCTATGCGGAGAAACTAGGATCCGTTGCGGCCCCGACGGCCGGCTTGCACTTCACGCCGGAACTACTCGGTCGATTGCAGGAGAAAGGAATCGCCAATGCGGGGGTCACGCTGCACGTCGGCCTGGGAACGTTCGCGCCGGTGAAAGTCGATGACCCCGCGCAGCATGCGATCCATCGCGAATGGTGCGAAGTGACGGCGGCGACGTGCGAAGCGATTCGCGCCTGCCGAGAGCGCGGCGGGCGGGTCATTGCCGTCGGCACCACGGCCACGCGAACACTTGAGACCGCCCGCATGCGTCCCTTCCGCGGCGAAACCGATCTGTACATCCGGCCGCCGTTTGAGTTTCGCGTCGTCGAGGGGCTAATTACGAATTTCCACCTGCCGCGGACGACATTATTGCTGTTGGTCGGCGCTTTCGCGGGAAGCGACTTGCTGCGCCGGGCCTACGAGGAGGCCATCCGCCACGCGTATCGCTTCTATAGCTACGGCGACGCCATGCTCGTTCTCTAGCCGGCGCGCTCCGTTCCGAGTCGCGGCTAATCCGGGTTGGCGGCCCGCTACCAACTCATAGAATCTCCACTTACGCCCTTCCTTATCCTGGAGCTTCGGTTCGATGTCCACATCGCATTCGGTGACGCGCCTCTTCGGTCTCGGCCTCACGCCCGGCAAACTCCGCGGTCTGCAGCGCATCAGCAATGCGAACGGCACGCTCACCATGGTCGCCACCGACCAGAATAGCTCCATGATCTCGATGATGAAAAAGGCGACCGGCAAGGAGCCGACGTATGCCGAGGTGGCCGATGCCAAGGTGATGCTGTCGCGGGCGCTGTCGCCGCACTGCTCCGGGCTGCTCGTCGATGGCTACTACGGCTACGCCAGTACGGTGGCCGCTTACGCCGTTCCGGCGAGCACCGGCCTGTTGATCCGCGTCGAGAAATCCGGGGCGTCGAAGAACGCCGCCGGCGCGCCGTGCGGCGAAGTCGAGCCGGGCTGGGGCGTCGGTAAAATCAAAAGCTGCGGCGCCGATGCAGTCAAGTTGCTCGCCCAGTTCGAACCGGACGAATTCGATTCCGCCGAGAAGAACTTCGAATTCACGCGCCAGATTCACGAAGCCTGCATCCACCACGACATCCTCTTTTTGCTCGAACCGATCCACTTCGCCTACAACGGCGAGAAGGACGACAGCGAGAGCAAACTGAAGCGGAAGGCGAGCACCGTCATTGAGTCCGCCCGCATCCTGAGCCGCTATTGCGACGTGTACAAGGCCGAGTTCCCGGGCACCTTGGGCCGCGAGAGCGACGCCCAGTTGAAGGACAACCTCAAGAAACTGAACGACGCCTGCGTGAAGCCGTGGGTGCTCCTGAGTGCCGGCGTCGACTACCCGCAATACAAGAAGCAGGTGGAGATGGCGATGGCGGCCGGGGCGAGCGGCGTGCTCGGCGGCCGCGCCTTCTGGAAAGAATTCTTCACGCATACCTCGCCGGCCGACCGCCAGAAGTTCGCCGAGACCGAGTGCGTGCAGCGCGTCAAGGAAGTGGATGCGATCGTGAAGAGCGCAACGCCGTGGTTCGCGAAGTACGGCTACACGATGGCCGACTTGCACAACCTGCGGGCGACGGAAGGCTGGCACGCCCGCTATGGCGGCGGAGTCGCCGGCGCTGCCGCCAAGATCGAAGAAGGCGGCGTGTATTGACTTCGATTAGCCGCGACCCAGCGGGGAGCGCGCTCCCCGTTGGGTCGCGGCTAATCGGTTTTCACTTCCCGATCAGCACTTGCGACGCCGGCTTCATGTACGCCGGGTCGTCCAGCTTGCCCACCGTCCACAACAGCCCGCGGGTCAACAAGTCCAGATAGCGGGCGTCGGCCACCGTCGCGTTGTTGTGGCCGAGCGTCGTCGAGAACACCTTCGTCTTGCCGTTGTAAGTGTTCGTCCAAACGCATACGGCGTCCAGAACCCTCTCCTTGCCGTCCTTGTTCTTGAACACCTGCTTGCCGCGGGCTAGCGGCGACGCCGTTTCCATCAACTTGCCCGAGTAATTGTTGTAAAGCTCCTCGTTCACCGTGGTCCAGTCCTTGAAGCCCTTGGTGATGGGGCTTTCCTTGTCGACGAAACTGATGGCGATCGGAGCCTGGCGATCGTGGCCGGTGCTGGCCAGGCCGGTGAACTCGAACCACGGCGTCTTCTTCGGGAACCCCTCGGTCCGGTAGCTGTGCATGCCGCAGTGCGTGATGACCGCCGGCAGCCCGTCCTTGTGCGGCTTCAGAATCTTCTCCACCGTCTTGATGTCCTTCACGTCCGAGCAGCATTCGTCGTGGAGCACGACATCGAACCCATTAGCCCAGTCTTCCTTTTCGTACCACGGATTGAGGTGCTTGGTGCCGGTGTCGGGGTCGTAGGCGATGGCCCATTGCACGTTGGCCCGGGCGGAGACGCCCTTCGTGAGGATGTCTTGCTGCTTCTTGTAATCGTGGCAGCAGCCGCCGAGGACGAGCAAGGCGCGGATCGGTTTGGCATCGTCGGCCGCGGGGGCCGGGGCAATGCTCGCCAGACCGGCGATGGCAGCGAGAACCGCGGCGGCGGGTATCAAGGTGCGGATCATGGAGGCTCCGATGATTGGAGTTTAACGCGTCACGTTGGAAGTCTAAAGTTTGCGGGGGCGGGTTTCAATTTGAAAGTGGCGCTCGTCGCCGCCGTCTCAAAGATTTCTCCATTTTTTTGAAAGAAATCGGCCGCGCCGCGCCCCTAGTGATTGTAAACGCCCCTCTTCCGCGAGGCCGGGCCATGAAAGAGATGCAACTCACCCTGCGAACGCTGCTCGCCTATCTCGACGATACGCTGGAGCCGGAAGTGGCCCGACAACTGGGCATCAAGGTCGCCGAGAGCGAACGAGCCCAGGAACTGATCGAACGGATCAAGCGGGTGACGCGGCGCCGCGGGCTCAAGGCCCCTTCCTCTTCCGCCGACGACGACGGCGTCTCCGACCCCAATACCGTCGCCGACTATCTGAGCAATTCCCTCGATTCGGAACAGGTGACGCGACTGGAAGAAACGTGCCTGGAGTCGGATTCGCACCTGGCCGAAGTGGCGGCCTGCCATCAGATTTTGACGCTGATACTGACGGAACCGGTGCGCGTGCCGCCGCAGGCCCGGCAGCGGATGTACAAGCTGGTGAAGTCGCCTGCTTCTCAACCGAACCGGCGGAGCAGCACGGCCACACCGATAGTCGCCGTGGCTCCGGAGCCCCGCGACGCCGAACCGGATGACGCCGACGCGGCATTCCTGCTCGGTTTCGGCCGCTACTCCACGGCGTCGGTAATGAAGCGGATCGCGGCGGTCGCCGCCATCGTGCTGCTCACGGGGTTGCTCACGGTGGCCATCGTCATGGCGTTGCCGGGTCCGGCGCCGATCCCGCCCGACACCGATCGTGCATACGCCGCCAATACCACGACGGGGCCGCAACCGCCGACCCCGGTCGTGCCGCCGCCGGCGCCCAGCGAGAAAAAGGCGTCGGCCGCTCCCGAGCCGAAGCCCAAGGAAAACGAGGCGGAGTCGAAGGTACCGGTCGCGCCGCCACCGCGGAAAGGCGAAGCGGTACTCGTTACCGGCGTCGCCAAGCCGAAGGCCGATCGCGCCGCCATCGGCAAAGTCGAAACCGTCAATGTGATCGTGTTGACTCGGTCGACGGATGGCCCGACCTGGCTCCGCGCCGACCCCGCCGATGAACCCGGCATCTTTACCTCCGATCCCGTTCTCTGTCTCCCCGGCTACAAGGCCGAGGTGCAACTCGATTCCGGAGTCAAGGTGCATTTGTGGGGGAACGTTCCGGAACTCTTGCCGGAGCAGCGACTGCTGGAATCGCGCGTCCGCTTTCACGTCCCCGAGCGGAAGGTCGAAGGCAAGGGGGAAGATTTCGATGCCGACATCACGCTCCTGGATGGCCGCATTTACCTCAGCACGGTGCGGGCGGCCGGGGCAAAGATTCGCGTTCGCTTCTCCGGGCAGGTGTGGGATGTGAGCCTTGCCGATGCGAAGGCCGAGGTGATGTTCGAAGTGCTGAAGTCGTTCGATCCGGGTACTCCCTTCGCGAAGGAGGGCGGGGCGTTGCCGCACGTGGAGGCGCAGGTCGCGGTGGTGCACGGCACAGCCGGAATCTCCATCCCGGACCGCTTCAAGAACTTTCCCAAGATTGCCGCGAAGAGCAAGCTGGCCTGGGACAGCAAGACCGGCGCGCTCGTGGAACCGAAGCCGATCGAGGAAGGGAACGGCTACTACGAGCGATTCCTGCTCGTCGCGCCGGAGCAAGGCCGGTTGGTGCAAAAGGCGCTCACAGAAATGGCCCTGCGCCTGAAGGACCGCACTGGCGTTCGCACCATGCTGGCCGAGATTCTGACCGAGCCGCCGGCGGCCGGCCGCATCATCCCGGTTCAGGTGGCCGTGTACTGTCAGGTTGCCATCGCTTACGGCGCGAACGCGGCCGACGAACTCAAGACGCTCATCGATGCCCTCGTCGATGAGATGAAAGGATACGCCCGGCTCGCCGCCGTCACGGCCCTGGCGAGTTGGATCGCCCAGGCGCCCGGCAACACCGCCCTGCTCGATACCGTTCTCGCCGGCAAGCTCGGCAACGACAAGGATCCCGAGATTATCCTTCGCCTGCTCCGCGGGCCTTACTCGCCCGCCAAGCCGGACCCGAAGGAACTCGATCGCCTCGTCGATTTGTTGAACCATCCGTCGCTCGCCATCCGCGAATTAGCCTTGTGGAACCTGCTGAATTACGTCGATCCCACGGCCGTGAAGTCCAACGCGTTAACCATCGACGTGGCGCAGAACAACACGCCGCAGTACGAACGCTTCTTGAAAGCGTGGCGCACCCGCATCGAGGAGATTAAAACGAAGAATGCGGGTAAGAAATAAATCGCGATGAGCCGCGGCCCAGCGGAGGGCGCGGTTTGTAAATGCAATCAAAGCGAAGCCAGGAACGCATGCAATAGCAGCAGCGTTTTGTGGGCGTCTTGCCAGTGGATGAGATGGCCAATTCCGTGGAGATCGACGCGATTGCAATCGGGGATGGCGGCGGCGAGCGCGTCCGCCTCGTTCGGCGGCAGCATTCCCCCGAACGCCGGATCGGAGACGGCTAGCAGCACAGGGCAGCGGGTTTGCCTGGCCGCGGCGAAGAGTTCGAATTCGCCAAGCCAGCGCTTTTCGAGCGGCAAGGTCAGCGCGTCCGGGTCGAGATCGTGGAGGCCGCGGGCCATGAGCCGCAGAGCCGCGCCGTCGCGGATGTCGCCAAGGCGCAGGTTTTTTCCCTTTTGCCCGGCGATTCGCAGTTCCGCCAGTTCGCGGGCGACCTCGGCGACTCCGTGCTGATTGCCGGCCAACCGCCGCATCGCTTCCCACATCGTGCCGTAAAAGGTCGCGTCGATGTTGGCCAGGAACTCGGGCCCCGGCGGGTCGAGCATGACGACGCCGCTCACGGACTCCGGAACTGCCGCCGCGACCCCGAGAGCCGTGATTGCGCCGAGCGAATGGCCGACGAGCGCCACCGGTTCGGTCGCCTCGCGCACGATGGCCGCGGCATCGGCAATGTAGTCGCCCACGGCGTAGCAGCCGGGCGCATGCGACGATTTGCCGTGGCCGCGATGATCGGCGGCGCGAAGGGTATATAGGGCAGCCAAGCTGGAATAAAGCGGCGCGAAATCTTGCCAGCGGCGACTGAGCCCGTGAAAGAACCAGACCGTTGGGCCGCATTTGGGGCCATGCGCCACATTCAACCGCACGCCGGCCGCCGGGACGCTGTGTTCGGTGAACATGGCGCGAATCTCCTGAATTGCCGCGGCGCATTAATCGTACCGTTCGGCGCTACTGAGATCATTGTCGGCGCGGAATTCTCGCGACTTTCGTCCCACTCGGGATTGCCGCGCGTTGAGTATCAACTATTTCTTGCATCGCGAATTGTTCCTTATCATGGCATTGTTGCAAGATCGCCGACCCATCGCACGTAGCCAGCCATTGGTGTTCCCAACAGGCTATTGACGAGTCGTTGGTCGGCCGTCAACATTTGACCGTTCAAGTGAACTGCCAAGGCCAGATAGAGAGAATCGTAAACCGACCTGCCATTCCGCTGAGCAATCTCGACTGCGGCTGGAATCAGTGGCCCTTCGAGATGTCGGACTAAAGGAAGGATCGGAAGTTGTAGGAGGATGCGATCGACATCGGATCGAATCAAATCGCCGCGGACCATTTTCTTCCAGAGGATGTTCGCAATTTCGATGTCCAGGAAAATGGCCGGCGCGTGTAAATCATCTCCTCTGCTTTGCCACTGTCGGGCCTCCGCACTGAGAACCTCCGGGACGAACCATTTCGTCGCAACGCTGGCATCGACGACGAGGATACTCATCGCTCGCGATCCTCCCGCAGGAGTTCGACGCTATCGGTCTGGTGAGTGCCGCGGCGAGAGAGTTCCGAGTAGATCTCCTCCACTTGCGTCCATGCGGCGTGCGACCTCGGTGCTAGCGCTTCCATGAGAATGGCTTTGGCCTCTTCCGGCGGCGAGCGATCGTTGTGCGCCGCTCGCTCGCGGAGTTTCTCGAAGAGCCCTTGCTCAAGATCGTTGATAATCAGTTCCAACATGACCCGGACTCCGATGTCGTGCCATCATCTTACACCAACTTCCATCCCTTGCGGTATTCGCGGTGGATGAACGCATCGGCCTCGGGGCAGTTCGTCGCTTTCATGGCAACCGGATCCCACGCCAGCTTCTTGCCCGCGCGGTAAGCCACGTTCCCCAAGTGGTTCGACTCTGTCAACCAGCCGGCGTAGTCGAAGTTGCATGTCGTCGGCGAGCCCGTCTTGCATGCATGAATCCACTCGGCGTAATGCCCGAGCGACTTCGCAATGAACGGCTCGGGCCGCTTGAAATCCACGAACTCTTTCTCGGGCAACAGGACGTGCTTGGAATAACTGGAAAGCAACATGCGCCCCTTGTCGCCGATGAAAAGCACGCCGTCGTTCCACTGCGGGATGCGTTTCTCGAGCCACGGGGCCGGCTTGTTTTCGCCCTGATGCCAGGTCATTTTCACGGCGGGCATGCCGGCGCGAGCCGGGAACTGGTAAACCGCCTGCATCGACGCCGGTGCGATCTCGGGATGCGCCGGCGGGCCGCTCGCTTCCACGCTGATCGGCGCCTTCAGCTTCAGGGCCCAGAACGGCAAGTCGTTCCAGTGGCTGCCCAGGTCCGACATGGTGCCGTTGCCGAACGCCCACCAGCGATACCACTTCGGCCCCGGCACGTAAACCGGATGGAAGGGCCGCTCGGGCGCCGGGCCGAGCCACAATTGCCAGTCCAGGTCCGCGGGTGGAACCACCGATTCTTTGGGACGCTGCGTCATGGTCACGATGTCGCGGTGTCGCTTCGCATCCTCGGCGGATTGCAAGCCCCACGCCCGCGACACCCAGACGTGCGCTTCGGTCACTGGGCCGATGGCGCCGGTTTGGATTAGTTCTACGACCCGCCGATAGTTGTCGCCGGCATGAATCTGCGTTCCCATTTGCGTGGCGAGTTTCGTCTTGCCGGCGGCCTCGCGAATGATCCGCGCCTCGGCAATGTTGTGCGTCAGCGGCTTCTCGCAATAGACGTGCTTGCCGAGTTGCAAGGCGGCCAGCGTGGCGAAGGCGTGCGTGTGCTCGCACGTGCTAACGACCACGGCGTCGAACTCCTTGGCCCGCTCGTCGAAGAGCTTACGGTAGTCCGCATACCGATGCGCCTTGGGGAATTTCACAGCGGCCTTGTCGATTGCGGCGCGGCTCACGTCGCACAAAGCGACGATGTTTTCCGACGCGACGCCGCCGAGGTTGGCCCCGCCTCGGCCGCCCGAACCGATGATGGCAATGTTCAGTTTCTCATTGGCCCCGCGCGCGGAGAGCACGCCGGGGACGGCGAACGGCAGCGCGGCCGACGCGCCAATGAATGCTCGCCGAGTTGGCTTGCGTCGCGACATGGAATGCTCCTTCGGTGTTGAAACCAGCCTAATCCCCGTGGCCTGGTAGTACAAATAGGAAATGAAGGTGCTTACACCTCCCCCTTGTGGGAGAGGTCGACGAATGTCGTGTCGAACAGACGACGTTCGGCGGGTGGGGGGTATTGTTCTAGCAAACAGAACCCCCACCCACCGACTCGCTTCGCTTGTCGGCGACCTCCCCACAAGGGGGGAGGTTGTATGTGATTGGAACCTGTCATTCCTATCGTGACGCCCAAGAAAATGAGCTTTGAATGCCTTCCTCGACGACAATTGCCGCACTGCCGCCTCCCTTTCCCGTCTGGCGCTTCGTCGGCCGCTTGACGCCCGTGGCCATTCTCTAAACGATACCGAGTTCACTCTCGGCAATCCCGAATCGCTCCTTCGCTGCCTGTTCGTCGCGACAGATATCGGAAGAGGAGTTTGAACGATACGCCGATGACTCTGTCCGTCTAGCGATTGCAGCTCAGGAGCGGGCCGGTGCCGACATAATCACCGACGGCGAACAGCGTCGGGATAGCTACGCCAGTTTCGTCGCCTCGCGGCTCGACAACTGCCAACAGATTCCAATCACTGATCTCTTGCCGTATGTCAGCGATCCCGCGAGATTCGCGGACGAATTGAAATCACTCGACGTTCCGGCGGAAGAATTCCGACATCCGGCGGTGTTCGGCAAACTCGGAAGATCCCGTCCACTCGTAGAGCACGAACTCGCATTTGCTCGTGCAGTCACAAATCGCCCGATCAAGGTTGCGCTCCCCGGCCCATATTTGCTGACGCGAACGATGTGGCTGGACTGCGTGACCGACAAGGCGTACTCCAACCGCGAATCGCTCGCCGCCGACGTGGTGCGACTCTTGCGGGAGGAAGCGGAACAACTGATTGTCAGCGGCGCGGCAATTGTCCAGTTCGACGAGCCTGTGCTGACCGAAGTGGTTTTCAGTAAATCGGCAGGAGACCGGCGATTCATGTGCGGGGCGCTCGGCGATCGCCGTGAGCCGGCCGAGGAGCTTCGCTTCGCCAGTGAACTGCTTAGGGAAAGCGCTTCTACGGCTTGGTCTTTCCATAGCAACACTTTTTGAACTTCCTACCACTGCCGCACGGACAGGGATCGTTCCGGCCAATGCGTTCCTGGCTCCGCACGACGGGCAGAGACGAAGGCTTAAACTCCTCCTCATTTTCCTCCACAAGGCCATCGTCCTCATCCTCGAAGAATCCTTCTTCCTCATCCTCGAAGAGTTCACCCTCGTAGTGTTCCTCGCGCCATTTACGACGAAACTCCGCATCGTTCTTCGAGTCCTCCAGCCAGGCGTCGAACTCCGGCACGGTCTCCCCCATCA
>Ga0134125_10009434_pt1 | contig 10990 bp, 14 predicted proteins | sample KB31751_FD_96464 | JGI IMG/M metagenome (GOLD analysis project Ga0134125, IMG submission 96464) | Terrestrial soil microbial communities with excess Nitrogen fertilizer from Kellogg Biological Station, Michigan, USA - KB3-175-1 | ecosystem: Environmental > Terrestrial > Soil > Unclassified ...
AATATTCTCTTCTAGGATACAACTAACATTTTCATTCTTTAAAAATGGCAATATAGAATATTCTATTTTTTACATTATAAATGATTTCTATTCAACAATTTTGCATTTTAAATCCATTTATTTCAAATGCATTAAACAATATAAATACAATTACTTTAGATCTAAACAATCACAATTTACCATGACGGACAACTAAAAGGTATTTTCAATTTACACAACAATATATAAGTTGTTTTAAATAAGATGATTGACTATGTATTAAACATTAAAAATACAAATCTAGATGTATTTCTTTTAAAAATATAAACTATTTGTATCTGTCAATATCAAGATATAATAAATATGTAATAGTTGATTATGTTGTATTAGGATCTTTATTATTTTTATTTTGCAGGATTTTATTTGCATGAATAAGCTTTTCTTGATAGTATTCTATTTGTGGAGGTATATGCTTTAATATATTTTTATATATATATCGCTTGTCAAGTGTTTTTTCAAATTCAAATGTTATTAATGGATACAGATCATTAAATACTTTAATCAACTCTTTTAAATTATCCTCCTGAAGTAATATATTTTGTTCTTCGCTATTCCAATTATTGTTTGAGATTGTAATATTATTATTATCATAATGAAAAACTGAAAAAAATTTCTCTATTAAAAATGGAATAATGTTATTAATGCCATTATTAACTATCCTCCTAACAATATTTTTATAATCTTTTGAAGATAACTTTACATTATAGTTTTCTGGATTCATCGCATAGATTAACAAATAAATTATAAAAGATCCAATTTGATTACTAAATTCAAATAGTGATTTTTGAAGCTTGTCCTTCTCAGTAAAACAAGGTTTAAAAGAATAGATGTTTTTATATGTTGTAAAATTAACTTTTTGTGTTTCTCCTGTATCCACGTCAAAAAATTCTTTATTATCATCATTAAGAATAACAAACTTTTGATTTTCTAATCTGTATGAATGGTTTAATAATAGTATAAAGGATTGAGCATATACTTCGGCATTAAATATAGGATTATCATAGAAATTATTTATGAAAATATATTTACCTATATCATTTTTTTTGATCAAACCTTTTTGCTTTAATCTATTTACATATGGACGAATTGACTTTCTATCCATTTCCATAATTTCGGCAATTTCTTTATGTAAAATACCACCTTTCTTTGAATAAAACTTGATTATATTAAAAATAAACTCCTCTTTGTCATTCTTCAATTGTTGATAATAGTCTGCTCTTTTTTCATTAGATTTTTTAATCAACTCTTTAAGATTTTTTAAAGATATATCATCATACCTATCAATACCCATCGTATGGGGTGTGGCACTTCCCATTAAATAAATATTGCTTACGATATAGTTAATTTAGGTGTTTTAAATAATAAAATTAGACAATAATAACAAGAATGAAATTGTTAAAACCTGGATAACAGGTAAAAAAAGCGTTACTTTAATTATAGAGCGGAAATTAGCTGAAGAATATGACTTGATTGATCCTCAGTACGTGATATTAGAACCAAAAGAAAATGGTATTCTAATTAGGAAACTAGAAGCATAGCTCAGATATGAAAAAGTCAAATAAAAATTCTGATGATGTGTTTGAATCTCAATCCTCGGTTCTCCCCCAAAGAGGAGATTCAAACAACGTGACATCTTCAAGTAAATACTCAAAGATATCATATACAAATAGAAGAAACTATTTTAAAAGAATTTTTAATTCAGAGCAAGAACTATGCCAATTATATCAAGAGCAAATAGAATCCATCTTATCTAATCCATATGAAAATAATTGGAACATACGGATTTCAAAGTCCCATCAAGATATTTTCGGATATTCTAACAAAATGGATTATGAGGAAGGAGTATTAAAGCCAGTCATAGCAGAAATAGCGCAGAAAAGGAACCTTGACTTTGAAGATGCATGTAATGTAGTATCCTCGAGAATTTATTGGGAGAATGTTAGATAAAATGGATTTCATATTAGATACAGATAAAAAAGAATACTGGACTACAAGTAAGATAATAGAAGAGATCCATTGTGACCTTATTTCTGCAAAAGGAAAGGATGGCTTGCGCAAATATGAAGAGATGGCCAAATTTCTATTGTATAGAATACCAATTTGGCGAACACCTGGATCTCAAAATCTACTTCCACCACCATTTACTATAGAACTTGAGGATATATCTGAAGAAGTAAAAGGGCAGTTAGTTAATGTTCCTATAAATCAAGCCAGATTCATAGTTAAAGAAGCAGTAAGTCTTTTATTTGAAAACCTAGGATTAAAAGAAAAAGAGTATTTTAACAAAAACGTAAGGCATTTACTAAAAGTTAGGCTCGTTTAAATTGTCCGAATTTGATGATAATCTTAAAGACCTTTTTAATTCTAGCGAATCAGGAGTAAACCAGAATAATGATATTTCTTCTATTTATAATGATGATTCTGGTAATAAAAAATCATTAGAAGTAGATGAAGATCTTATAGAAAAACAAACACAATATCCAATTACCAAAATTATAGATATCGATAAAGCCAAAGATAAAGATAATGATGAACCAATCACATCCCAAGATATCCAATTTTTATTAGAAACTATATCAAAACAGGCTCCTTATGATAAGACTCAGATAAAACAAATTTTTTATGGGATATGTAGTTCTCAGACATCTACAAAAATACATCATAACATCAACTCTAAAAAATCTGGGGAAGGCAAATCTTACTTGTTAAAACTCGTGTCCGATCTCTTTCCGAATTCATTTATTTTAAAGTTTAACAATATGAGTGACAAGGCACTTTATCATCAGAATGGAACTGAAGCAGTAAAAAATGAGAAAACAGGCCGATATGAAGAACTAAAGCCTATGTTAAAGGAATTAGAAACAGAAATAGAAGAATTGGAAGAGAAGATAGAAGGAACAAACGATAAACAATTTAAAAAATCTTTAAAGTCTCAGTTAAAAGATATAGAATCAAAGATTAATGATCTTAAATCAAAAACAGTGAAGATAATTGACCTTGACGATAAAGCCTTTATATTTTTAGATACCCCAAACGAAGGTCTTTTTAACAATTTAATGTCCATTCTAAGCCAAGACACTAAAGAACAACTGTATATATTCACTGACAAAGATAATTCAGGAAGACGTCTGCAATCAAGAACCGTTCTTCTCAGAGGCTCTCCTTTAATTATGTCAACTCAAGTTGTTGATGATACTCGAAATAATCGCTTTGCAGAAAAAAATAGAAGATTTATCAATGTCAATCCTGATACCACAGAAAACAAGATTGGAGAAGCAATGAGACAGATGGCTATAAAGCTAGGCGGACTAGCAGAAGATTTTGAGGTCATTGTTTCCAAAGAAGATATTAAAAGATCCAAAGAGATTGTAGCAAAGTTATGTAAAAAGCTTTACAACCACAATCAGGGATTTCTCTATAATGATATTAAAGATAATGGAGCAAAAATTCCATATGCTTCTATCCTTTATTCTAGTTTACCAACTTCTGATGCCTGGTCTATGACTGTTTTAACTCGTTTACTAAACTACATTGCAATCATAACAAAAGTGAATATGGATTCTCGCCCAAAAATTGTTGATACTGAAACTGGTCTTTACTATCCCATTTCAATATATGATGATTTAAAAGAATCTTTGCAAATAATGGAAACTGCATCCCTTAGTATAAGACCATATCAACAGGATTGGTTAACCAATGTATTCTTGCCTGCTTTTGAAGAACTTGATCCTGAACCAAACTCTAAGACAAACTATTATGGAGATATAATTGCAAAAGAAAATGTTGTAGGACTTACTGCAAAGCAATTGGCAGATAAGATGCAACAACTTGGAATGAATAGCTCGATATCATCTATTTATGAGAATTATTTGCGACCTTTGATAAAACAAAGTATCATAAATTCTGTTAGAAGTATTTTAAATGGCAAAGAAAATCTCTATTTTCCTGTTAATAGTGATACAGAAAATAATCTGTCTGTTTCATCGCTGCCTCTAACAGAAGATTGTCGACTTATAATAAATAAATTATTTGATGAGAAAAAAGTTCTAGGAGAAAGTTTAAGAACATTGTCAAGACAACGGAGCAACGGGGGTGAGGTAAATAAATATAAAATTATAGATATTGATGGTTCAGAGATATCTATTGATGATTTATTGGAAAAATATTTTTTTAATAAAGAACACCACTATACCTCTTGCTCCGTTATCTTTACAAAGTTACATAACAATACTATAGAACAATATTCTATAGTAAATGAAGAGCAAACAAAATATAATACAGAAAAACTGGATGAAACAGATAAACCATCTCAACAAGACGCAATAAAAAAATCATATGAATGCTACTATTGTGATGAATTTGCTCCAACAGATAATAGAGATGATTATGAAAAACACATTGTCTTATCACATGATGGAAAACTAGCATATCCTTCACTTATTGATTTGGAAAAACACAGTTTAAAACCAAAAGGAAAGGATCGGGAAGTCTAAGGATATCTTAATGAAAATAAATGATTATTTGTATTTGACAATGGACAAGAAGAACAACATTCCCTTGGAGATAGTATCTGCGGACCTTTAATAGGACATCAAATTCACAAACCATTCTTTTATTACTGTAAAGAAGATCCTAAAATATAAAATATCAATCTAGAAAGCATAGAAGATCACATTAGGCCTAAAGATCTAGAAAGAGATAAAGCAGAACTATCAGAATTTTTACAGAAGGAAGAGGAAGAGGAAATCAATAAAAACAAATGGTAACATAGATTTAATCTGTTACAACACTATGAAAAATGATAGATTTGCACTATGGCCAAGATTCATATTTAAGTATATATTTTACTTTGTAAAGTTATGAGCAATGAAGATGCTGAAAAAGAAGAAATGAAAGACGAAACACATGATGTGGAGGACAATGAACAAGATGAACAGGATGCAGAAAATGAAAATGATGTAGAGTATCAACAAGAATAGATCTTCCATAATTAGATCAGTAAAATTTATAATAATTGACATCGCTCAATTGTAATCCGTTAACTAAAAATATAGAAAAAAACATCATGGAAAGTTTGTAAAAATTCGATATCTACATAATTCTGGAAAAGATCTATTAATATTGAAAATAGAAATTGATTAAACTTTACAGCATAAACTAAATTATGTTTGAGAATGCAAAAAAGTGATGAATCAGTAAGTAGTAAATTAGGAGAACTGTTTTAGCATGAATCTTAACTGTTCAACTTGAAACGCATATCTCTCGCCGTTATATTTGTCCCCATTTCTAAAAGATTCTTTGGATAAGTTTATTCCTTCTCTAATTGCGTCTTGCAGTGATATAATAAATTTATTTTTCTCTATTTGGTCTGCCATTCTTTGTTTTTCTAGTATGCTATCAAGAAATTCATCTGCGGTTCTAATTGTATCATTTATATCATAATTGAATTCACTCAATTTAACTAATATTGTATAAAATGAAATAGTTATAAAGATAAGTTTTGGATTTTGTCATTAAAATTCATTTTAGCTAAGAAATATGCTAGTGGATTATCTTTTATTAACATCCCATCACCCTTTGGCTCTGCTAACTTGAGTTTCATAAACTATTTTTCGATTTGTCAAAATGTTTCTCAAGACATGATTTCAATAATTTATGCTAAATTGAACTAATTAACTAAAAAAATAAAACATTTATTTCTCTTACAATTTAGATTGTTAAAATTAAAGGTTTATCCCTAAGTTAACAGTTGTATAAATACAATCATAATTCATTGATGTTTATAGTGTTTTTGATGGTCTCTTGCAAATCTCGTGTCTGTAGGTAATTGTATTCGATAGATAGATAGACAAATCTAGAATCATTTTCCAACTACCTAAAATTCTCGTTATTGAACATATTGATTTATAGTTGAATCTCTATATAAAAATAATGACATCCTCAAATCAATCACAAAATCCATCTAAGAATACTCCACAAAATGTAATTTCTAACGCAGCTCAATTTAACCGTCAATTTATTGATAAACAGATAGGTGGTAATCCTATTACTGTAAGTTTAGGTAAATTGTTAACTGTAATGGGTGAGCAGGATAACACTATTAGAGTATTATCAAAGGCTTTAGGACAAAATCACAATGATCAGGAACTACATGATATGCACAATTCATTGTTTGGAGGTCTAGTGAGTGGATCTGGTGCTGGTAAAGAAGGAATGAACCTTGGTCCACTATTAACACAGATAACTACATTCATAAATCAACAAAATCAACAGATCCAGACACTTATTGCAAAAATTACACAAGATATACAGCAACTTACTAGCAAAGAACAACAATCATCTTCATAAAATACTAGTTAATACTTTTTTCTTAAACAATGAGTTGATTTATACATGAATACGTGTTAAAATCTCCACAATATCTTAAAAGCTCGATATAAAACAGTGGTTAAATCAAGATGTATGTTCTTATAATTTAATGAATATTATAACCTTTTTACATTTATTAATTTTCTGTTCAAGATATTCCTTCAGCGCTATTGCGTTGTTGAATTTTTCATTTTTTGCCCCATATAGTAATGTTATTGATCCATCCCATGCTTTACCAAGAACCATATTAACAGATTTATCATTTTTATCCAATTCTTTAAAATATCTTAATTTGAATTCATTCCATTTTTTTTCATCATGTGAAAACCATTTCCTTAATGAATTGCTTGGTGCGATATCTTTTAGCCACACATCAATCTTTACTTTGTCTTTGCATAATCCTCGAGGCCACAATCTATCTATCAACATTCTAAAACTGTCATTATTATTTTCTGTTTGATCACTGTATATTCTTTGAACTTTTATTATCAATATCTAAACCGATCCTTAGTTTTATTTAATGTAATATATTTAGAAGATTGTTAAACCTTATGAAATAACCATTTTTACTCACTTTTATTAGATATCTTTCGGTACCGAGTTTTTTATTTTTAGTTTAGTGTTTTTATGTTCTTTTTCCAATACCTTTTCTAAATAATATTATCATGAATTTGAAACTAGATTCTATAAAACTAATATTTATGTATGGAATATAGCCAAAGATATAGTTTCCCAAATCGTTAGTAAAATTAATTTGGTTTTTCGTTTTAAAAAAAATTGAATCAAAACAATAAAATTTTAGCCGACAATTATAGTTGGTAATGACTATAACCTGTAAAATAATCTATTGGGCTGTTTTACCCAAATAAGTTAATATTGTTTAATTCAAATTAAATATCACTTTGAGACATATTTTCATTACTTAGTCTGCAGTATAAAGGATTAATCCATTGTTTTTGACATTTCCTCGTGAACTTTTAAATTGGCTTCATCAACCTTTATTGATTGTGTGGGACAGACTGTTACACATGCCATACACCATATACAATCTCGTTCTCGTATGGGATCGGATTTATCTGTATAGTCTTTTCTTCCATCTCTATTCCTATCTTCACCTGTTCCCTCACTTGTAGCATTAGTCATTTCTATGGCAGGAACATCTTGTTCAGACCTATACCACTGGTATACTTGAACAGGACATGCCTCAATACATGAGCCATCGGCAATACAGGAATCCCAATCTAAAGCAACAAATGTTCCGTGCACCCCTAAGCCAACATATTGTTCATTTCTTTCTTCATATGCAGACTGGACTTCGGAATTTTCAGAAGATTCTGCATCTGCTCTTCCAGGTCCCCAAACAAAATGAAACTGTCCATTAGCATTCTTGTGTTTTCCGATTATTTTATGATTTTTTGGAAATTCTGGATCTATAGGCATTTAACTTTCATTTGTAAATCTCAAATACAATACTTAAAAGGATATTTATAGTGTTTAAGATTATAAACCTTATAATTATTACAATCTTTTTATCATTTATTTAGATAACTTGAATTTGCTTTTAATGCAAGTGGAAAAACAATCTGCTCTTCTTCTGAAAAATGATTTCTTAAATTTGCAATAAATTCATTAATTTCACTTTTAACTTTTGGTTGTTGCTGTTGTTGCCGTTGCTGGGCTCGGTTTTCAATACTATCCATTTTGTGTTTTAGAAAATCAATTACCCAGTTATGTTCCTGCATAATTTTGATAGAATCTGCTGATTCTTCTTTTGCATCATGCATTATAACACGCATTAATCTTGCTTCTTCCTCTACAGCATGTTTGATTATTGATTCACTAATATCACGAATGACTTTTATTGCATCTTTAATCGCATTTTCATTATTGCATTTTTCTATCCTTTTAAAAGCCGATTCAAAATCAACATGTTCCTGCTTTAATCGTTCAATCATTTGAGGTATAGGTTCGTTAAAATTAATTCTGTAATCCATGATAGTTTTTTATTGAGTATAAATCAATAAAACTATAACCTTTTGACCTATTTGATTTAGTAAAATCATATCGAGCATTTAATATTCTGCAGTCAAACAAATTATTGGCTTTTTCTAGTTTTATACCCTTATGGCGGAATCTCTTGTATACTAGAAGATAGTTAACAAATCAATTTGATGGAAAAATAGAGCATATCTTTTTTAAACAAATGCAATAACTCTAAAGTATAATTTCTTTAAAGTAAAAATGATATGAATTTCTCTGAAATTTCTACAATAATCACTGTCGGAATACTCGCATCTTTGTTAGGTTTATCACTATTGCAATTTTCATCAGTGAGGAAAAGTATGCGTATACAAAGTGAACAGCAGATGTATGCCAGGGTAATTGAGTCAAGGATGAAACTTGAAAACACTGAAACATTTACCAAAATGGCAAAAGAAAATCCGGTATTTGCAGAACGATTAGCCCTGGTTGATGATCCTGAAGAATATTATACTGTAGTTGCATATCTTGATTTAATTGAGTTTCTATTTCACCAATATAATACTAAAATGATGGATACAAAACTTTGGCCTCGGTGGAAAGCATTAGCAGGAACCCTTTTAAGTATACCAAAGTTCAAAAAGGTTTGGGATAAGACAAAATATGTTCATAATACTGATTTTATCCAATTTATGGATTCGTTGTGATTAAAATGCTGTTTATTTAACACATCTATACCTTGATTGCTTATTTCCATAGAGATTAAAAGAAATAGAGGATATTCGAAATATTTGTTATAAATATATCTTCTATTTTTCAGGTTTATCGCTAAGAAAAATTTCTGGAATTTTGCCTTTATGTTTTATTAAACAAATTTCTGTATATATTTGGAAATAAATATACAATACATATTTTAATATAATCGATCAGTAATTTTTCTTTTTTGAAAAAGAGGATGCATTAAAACATGGTTAGCAATGATTAAATTCGTTAATAATGACTTAAATATACTATACGAATTTATATATGTGATTTTCTGTTGATTTGTAAAGCCTTTTCAGCATCATCTTCGCCTTGTTTAATTAATTGTTGAATTGTTTTTACTGAAAAATCGGCATCTTCAAAGATAAAATGTGTTTTTTCTTTTTCTTCCTCTCTTTCTATTTTTATTATTTCTTTGATTATTGTTCCTCTGTCTGTGGCAAGCTTATGATATTCTTTTTCTATTTTGAAAAAAAGATCCTTCATGTTTTCCTCTATTTTGATATTGTTTAAAAGATCGTGCATATCTTTCATAACCTCAAGATGTTTTGATATTATCTTTGACATGTGGATATTATGTTCAGTCCTGTCAGTATGCATTATGTCTCTTGCTCTGTGCCAAATCTCAAACATGTTTTTTGGAACCTCTTTTTGATTTTTTGGAAATAGATTAACTATGTATACTATTTTATGGTTCTTTGGTGAGGCATTTATTACTTCTCTTAATGGTGTATTGCTAAGGAGACTACCATCCCACAAATACCGTCCATCTTTTTCTGTCCATGATAGCCCGTAAAATGGAAAACCTGCACAGGCAACAATATGATCAGCATCTATTTTCATGGTATCGCTATCAAATGTTACTGGTTCACTTTTTTGTATGTCTGTTGAAGACATTATGAGCCTTGGAGTAAATCTTACTGCATCTTTTTTTTGTTTACTTTTATTAGTGATATTTGTTTTATAATAGTAATTTATTTTATCAAAATCTATGAATTTGCTTAAAGTATCTTTTAAAGGCTTTATGTCATAAAGATGAGGAGGAAAATTTGTATAATTGTAAAAAAGAGAATTGTATTTAAATGTGTTGGGTGAATACCAAATAGGTTCAAATATATTCTTGTTACCATAACATGAAGCAAAAATGCTAGAGAAAATAGATCTCAAATTGTCTGAAAGAAAAGAAGGAATTATTTTTTCGGCTATCTCCATCCAAAACTCTTCAAGTGTTTTTGCAGGTGATTGACCTTTACTTCCAGCTATTATAGCTGCGTTAATTGCTCCAATAGATGTTCCTGCAACAATATCTAATTTTATATTATGTTTCTCTAAAGTTTTATAAATGCCACACTCATATGCACCTAAAGAGCCACCTCCTTGCATAACCAGGACTGTCTCTTTTTGTCGAGTGCTTGTATCTCTTATTTGTAATCTATTATCCAATGATTTAAACAAAAAAAGAATCTTTAAAAATTATACCATGAACAATTACAATAATTTTGAATGTATAAAGTTGTATTATAATGTTTTTCATGTAAACCCTGATATTTCTATTTCCATAAACAAATTTCATTTTTTAAAATTGCATTAATTCATGCATTTCTTATGGCAATAGAACCTCCACTGCCTGACAATAGATAATAGAGTATCTATATTATATGCACATGAATTTTATAGAAAAGGAGTAAAGAAACTGTTTAATAATATAGTGATGATTTCACGATAAATATTCTCAGCAACACTTTATCAGTCAATACTTTCAGTTAGTAAGAATATTCGTGTTTTTGATAATTGTTCATAATTGGAACCAAATATTTCAATAATGTTAACAAATTTAAAC
>Ga0134125_10009435_pt1 | contig 10989 bp, 10 predicted proteins | sample KB31751_FD_96464 | JGI IMG/M metagenome (GOLD analysis project Ga0134125, IMG submission 96464) | Terrestrial soil microbial communities with excess Nitrogen fertilizer from Kellogg Biological Station, Michigan, USA - KB3-175-1 | ecosystem: Environmental > Terrestrial > Soil > Unclassified ...
TCGTTCGTCACGGCGGCGCATGCCGATACGTCGGCGCATTACCAGGCCAAACCCCTGCCGTTCGATCCGCAGAAGATCAAAGGCATGTCGGAAAAGATTCTGGTCAGCCACCACCAGAACAATTACGCGGGCGCGGTGAAGCGGCTCAACATCATCGCTGAGCAATTGGCATCGCTCGATTTCGCCAAGGCGCCGACCTTTACAGTCAATGGGCTGAAGCGCGAGGAACTGCTTGCCGCCAATTCGATGATTCTGCACGAGATCTATTTCGCCGGCCTCGGCGAGGAAAGCATGCCAGGGCCGGCACTGGCAGCCGCGGTCGCCAGGGATTTCGGCGGCATGGAACGGTGGCAGGCGGAATTCGTCGCCACGGGCAAGGCGCTCGGCGGCGGTTCCGGTTGGGTGATGCTGACCTACGATCCGCGCGACCGCCGCCTGATCAACACATGGGCCGCGGATCACACCATGAATCTGGCAGGCGGCACGCCGATCCTCGTGCTCGACATGTACGAGCATGCCTATCACATGGATTATGGCGCGAAGGCGGGCGGCTACGTCGACGCCTTCATGAAGGCGATCCGCTGGGCCAATGCCGATGCGCTCTACGAACGGGCTGCCAGAAGCTAGTCGAACACGTTGCCGATATTGCTGCCGCCGTCGATCACCATCTGCGCGCCGGTGATATAGGACGACGCGGGCGAGGCCAGAAACAGCGCGAGGCCCTTCATGTCCTCGGTGGTCGCGACGCGGCGCAGCGGCACCCATTCGGCGACTTCGTCCTGTACTTCTTTCTTCGTCATCCAGCCGCCGCCGATATTGGTGACGAACCAGCCGGGCGCGATGGCGTTGACCGTGATCTCGTACTTGGCGAGTTCCAGCGCGGCGTTGCGCGTGAGATGCGCCGCACCGGCTTTCGCCGCCATGTAGGACGCGCCGATGCCGGCCTCGATCTCGAACGCCGCCATCGAGGTGGTGACGATGATGCGCCCCGATTTGCGCGGTTTCATGTGGCGCGCGGCGGCGCGGATGGTCGCGAACACACCGTTAAGATTGATATCGATGACGCGGTTCCAGCGCGCATCGTCATAATTCTCGATCGCGCCGTCCGGCACGCGCTGCTTGCGGTCCACAGTGACGAAGCCGATGCCCGGATCGATTCCGGCATTGGCGAAACAGACATCGAGCCGGCCATAAAGTTTCGCGGTCTCGTCGAATGCGCGGTCGAGCGCGGGATGATCGGTGACGTCGACTCTCATGCCGCGAACGTCCCAGCCCTTGGCCTTGAGGCGCTTGGTCTCGGCGTCGAGCCGTTCCTCGCTGACATCGAGCATGGTGACGCGCGCGCCGTTTTCGGCGAGCACTTCGACGAAGCTCAGGCCAATCCCCGACGCGCCCCCCGTCACGATCGCGCCATACCCCTCAACCTTGTACATGTCCGCCGCTTTCATGCGCGCCTCCCTTGATTTGAATCCCATCCTGTCGGCTCGCCCTCGCGATGACAAGCACCCGCTCTATTTTCATGTCGCCGCGCCGGCTCAACAGTCCGTGGTCGAAGCAGCCATGCGGTCGGAACAGTGCGGCGGCCATCGCGTTGGTTCGGGAGGCGGGCATCGGCCCGCGCGAGCCATTCCAAGGAGGACGAGATGTTCCGCAATCTTCTCGCGGGTGCCGCCGCGATAGCCCTGATGACGGGCGCGGCCTATGCCCAGGACAGCTATTCATCGCAATCGACCACGGTCAGAGAAGCGCCCGCGCCCCCGGCCAATTCCTACAGCAAGTCGACGACCACCAAATCGACCGATGCCTTCGGCAACGAAACCCGTGAGCACCACAGTTTCGAAAAGAGCCAGGCGATGACGCCGGACGGCGACACCGTCACCACGACACGGGAGCATTCGAGCGCCGGCGTGGCCTCACCATCGCCGATGGCGCCGCCGCCGGCGTCGAGCTCAACCACCACCACGACCGAGACCCACACCAACGAATAGGCGGCGGATCGGAAGGAGAATCGTCATGCTTCGTAGCCTGATGGGCGGCGTCGCCGCCATCGCGATGGTCGCGGGCACCGCCTGCGCCCAGGACAGCGGCAACAGCACCTATTATTCGCGCACGATCACGCAAACCTCGCCGTTCGGCACGTCGCGCAGCACCACGACGACCACATCGCGCAGTCAAGCCCCGATGGTCGATGAGGATGCGGACGCGGACGCGGACGACGGACCGCCCCCGGCGATGGCGGCAGTCCCGCCGCCTCCGCCGCCGGGTTACGAGCGAAGCTACGATGAACAGTCGGCCGATGTCGGCCCCAGTTCCGAGGAAACCACGACCACGCATAGGGTCGATCCTGACGGCTCGGAGACGCATATCTACCAGCGCCGCCAGACCTTCACCGGTCAGGATCAGCAGCTCGGCGCCCGCACCACGACCCAGACCCGGACGCATGTCACGAGCTCCGGGCCGCCCGTGGTCTATGCCCCGACGCAAGTCGCCCCGGGTCCGGCGCCCGTGATGAATCTGCCGCCGCACCAATACAGCACCACGACGACGACGGTGACGCACGACGAGCAATAGGGCTTGCGCCTCTTTTCGGGGCCGCGTTCTCCGTGGGAGCGCGGCCCTTTCGTTATGGGCGCTTGACCGGCAAACGGCGCGGGTATTGATTCATCATACATTTTGCCCAGGCTGGAATTTGCCGGAAGGAATCGCCTCGTGGATTACCGCTTCATTTCCTGCGACGACCATCTCGACCTCAATAACCTGCCGGCCGATCTCTGGACCAAGCGTATGCCGGCGAAGTTCCGCGATCGCGCGCCCCACGTCGAAAAGCGCGACGGACGTTTCGTCTGGGTGTGCGACGGCAAGGTATGGGGTGGGTGGAGCGGGCGGCTCGACGGTGAAACCATTCCACGGCCCAAGCTGCCGTTCCTCAACGCGTTCGATCGCGGCGGCATCAAGGATCAGACCGAGCGGCGCCCGGCGGTGGCCGAGTTGCGCCTTGCCGACATGGATCGCGACGGCGTCGAGGCGCATGTCATGTTCGGTCCGGTCACCTCGATCGACCACACCGACCCCGAACTGCGCGACGCGTGTTACGCCGCCTATAACGACTGGCTGGAGGAATTCTGCTCGGTCGCGCCCAACCGGCTGATCGGCGTGCCGCAAGTGCCTGAGTTTCCGGACTCCGCCGTGAAGGAGTTGAAGCGCCTCATCGACAAGGGCTGCTTCAAGCAGGTTCTGTTCCAGGTCGCGATCGCCCAGCCGCGCATCCACGACAAGGCGTGGGAGCCGTTCTGGAAGCTGCTCGAGGAGAGCGGCATGATCCTGTCCTGGCACGTCACGGTGTTTCTCGGTCCGGGCGCGCTGGGGCAGGGCGAAATCGCCGGCACCTTCACTGTCACCAAGGCGCTGATCGGCCAGTTCCTCGATCCGTTCGTCGATCTGTTCGCCTGGGGGATTCTCGAACATCACCCGAAACTCAAAGTGCTTCTGGTCGAAGGCGGGCTCGGCTGGCTGCCCTGTGTGGTGCAGGAAATGGATTACCGGCACTGGCGCCTGTGGGAAGGCAAGGATTTCTGGGCGGAGCGCGGCGGCATCGATCTCGTGACCAAGCCGAGCGATCTGTTCAAGCGCCAGGTCTACGCCACCTTCCAGGAAGACCACGTTGCGATGGACCTTCTCAAATATTACGGGGACGACAAAGTGCTGTGGGCGTCGGACTATCCGCACCCCGACAGCATCTGGCCGAACAGCCGCGCCACGGTCGAGCGCCAGATGAAGCATTTGCCGCCCGATGTTCGGCGCAAGCTGACGCGCGATAACGCGGCGAAGCTCTACGGTCTCGACCAATACGCTGCCCGCCAAGCGGCGGAATGACCGCGAAGCCGATCAGCCGCTTTCCGGTTCCGACGCTGGCGGAGCTGCCCGCCGACATTCGCGCGCGCGTCGAGACGGTGCAGGAAAAATCCGGCTTCGTGCCCAACGTGTTCCTGGCGATGGCGTACCGGCCGGACGAGTTCCGCGCCTTCTTCGCCTATCACGACGCGCTGATGGAGAAGCCGGGCGGCCTGACCAAGGCGCAGCGCGAGATGATCGTGGTCGCGACCAGCGCCGCCAACCAATGCCATTACTGCGTCGTCGCGCATGGCGCGATCCTGCGCATCCGCGCCAAGAATCCGCTGATCGCCGACCAGGTTGCGATCAACTATCGCAAGGCCGATCTCGAACCGCGCGACAAGGCAATGCTCGACTTCGCGGTGAAGGTGGCGATGACGCCGTGGCTCGTCGGCGATGCCGATTACGATGCGCTGGCGAAGCATGGCTTCGGCCGCGACGAGCAATGGGACATCGCCGCCATCGCGGCGCTGTTCGCGCTGTCGAACCGGATGGCGAACGCTACCGACATGCGCCCCAATGACGAATTCTATGCGATGGGGCGCGAGAAGCGCGGCTGACCGCTAGTTCACCTGCCGGTCGCGGCCTTTCCAATAAGGCTCGCGCAATGCCCGTTTCAAAAACTTGCCGGTGGCGTTGCGCGGAATCTCCGCAAGGAAATCGACCGAGCGCGGCAGCTTGAAGCCGCCGATGCGCTGCCGCGCGAACAGGATCAGCTCGTCCGCGGTGGCGCTTGCGCCGGGTTTCAGCACGACACATGCCTTCACCGTCTCGCCCCACGTTTCGTCGGGCACGCCGATCACCGCGACGTCCTGAATCGCCGGGTGGCCATAGAGGGCGTTCTCGACCTCGGCGGGATAAATATTCTCGCCGCCCGACACGATCATGTCCTTAACCCGATCGTAGATGAAGTAATATCCGTCCCTGTCGCGATAGCCGGCGTCGCCGCTGTGGAACCAGCCGTCGCGGATGGCGCGCGCGTTTTCCTCGGGACGATTCCAATAGCCTTTCATCACCTTGGCCGCGCGGCACACCACTTCGCCGACCGTGCCGTCCGGCACCGCGTTGCCATCGGCATCGACGACGCGCATCTCGACGTCGGGGATGGCGCGGCCGCAGGATTTGAGACGCTCGGTGTTGTCGGGGTCGTGATCCTCGGCGCCGAGATAGGTGATGGTGCCGTGCGCCTCGGTCATGCCGTACATCTGCCCGAAGCCGGATTTGAACACGGCCATCGCGCGCTTCAGGAGCGCGACCGGAATCGGGCTGCCGCCATAGAGGATGAGACGCAGGCTCGACAAATCGGTCTCGGCGACACTCGGCACGTTGAGCATGAACAGGATCACCGCCGGCACCACGAACATGAGGCTGACGCGGTGCATGGCGATGGCGTCGAGCAGACCCTTCGGATCGAGATCGCGGATCACGACGCTGGGACAGCCCATCGCCACCGCTAGGATCGCCATCGCGCTGCCGCCGATGTGGAAGAACGGCATCGCCAGAAGATAAATGTCGTCATCGTGGCACACGCCGATATCGATGAAGCCTGGCAGGCTGACCTGAAGGCCGCGCGCCGTCAGTTGCACGCCCTTCGCGCGGCCGGTCGTACCGCTGGTGTAAAGCTGCAATACCGTGTCGTCCGGCGTGCCGCGTTCCGCCGGCTCCGTGTCGGATTGCCGGTCGCGCCATGCCTCATAACCGTCGCGCCCGCCCGCGCCCATCGGCACCGTCGCGATGTTGCCGAGCCCGCCTTTGATCGCGGCGATGACGGGCGCGAAATCCGGCCCGTAGAACAGCATCTCGCTCGTCGCGTCCGCGATAATGAACGCGATCTCGGGCGGCGCGAGCCGCCAGTTGATCGGCACCAGGACCATCCCCGCTTTGGCGCAGCCGAATTGCAGCTCGAAATAGTTGGCGTCGTTCTTGTCGAGCAGCGCGATCCGCGCGCCTGGCTTCAGTCCCGCGGCGATAAGGCCGTTGGCGACACGGTTGGCGCGGCGATTGGTTTCAGCGTAACTGACGCGCTCGTCGCGGATGATGATCGCGGTACGGTCGGGATGCGCGGCCGCGCGTCGGCGCAGCAACTCGCCCAGCGTGACGATGTCCTGCATATCCTCCCACCCCTTTCTGTCATTGCCGACAGTATAGGGCCGGGCGGGAAGAGCGTCACCGGGACGGGGTATGGCGAGTCAGGAAGTCGAGCACGGTTTTGGCGACGGCGTCGGTCTTGTCGGCGCCCTTCCAGTCGCGCAGCACCTCGGCATTGGGCGCGATGCGCGCGATTTCCTCGCCGATGATCTTGGGATGCGGCGGGTCGTCGCCGGGCATCACCAGAAGCGGCGTGCGGCATTGCTTCACGAAGTCGCGGCTGGTGTTGAAGGTAAAATCTCCGCCGAACATTTTCTCGAAGAAGCCGTCGATCGTCGCCTGGTCGAGATCCGGGTCGCGGGCAAGCATCGCCTCGGCCCATTCCTTGTTCTTGAAGATGTCGCGGTTGTTGTCGAAGCCGATGGGGTTTTGCAGCACGGCGGCGCTCACGCGGTCCGGCGCCACCTGGCACAACGTCAGGCAGAACGACGAGCCGATGCAACCGCCCAGCGTGTGGAACGTCGCGTGCCCAAGATGATCCATCAGCGCGAGATGATCAGACGCATAACTCTGCCAGCCATCGCCCGGTTTGATCGGCGCGCGGCTGCGTCCGGCGTTGCGCTGATCCATCGCGATGACGCGGAACTTGCCGGCGAGCGCGACGGTCGGGTCGGGCCACGGCCGCTTTGTGCCGTCGGGCTGCGGATGCCAGAACGGGATCGCCGACCGCAAGCCGCCCGGCGCGAACAGCAGCACCGGATAGCCCGCGCCGAACTCTTCATAATAGATGTCGATGCCATCGCGGCCGAAGGTGGGCACGGCAACTCCCTACATGGCGGCGCCGCCGGAGGGGCGGTGCGAGGAGGCGCGTTTCCGGGCGAGCCGCGCGTTCTTCGACGGCTTCGCGCCGGCTGAGACACGCCGAGTCACCACGACGTTAGGCTTGCGCGCCGCTGCGACCGCCTTGCGCACCGGCTTGGCGTGGCCGTTCGTCGGCTTGGCATGGCCGTTGGTGAGTGCCGTTTCCGGGATGGCGGCGGGTTCTTCGATCGCCGGCGCGATCGGGGCGGGCGCTTTGATCTCCGGCAGAGTCAGTTCGATGCCGTCGAGCGTCATTTTTTTGTAGGCCGCGCGGTCGTATTCGTAGGTGTAGGGATAAGGCCGCGTGCAGTCGAAGCCGACCTTGCCGCCGATATAGTCGGGGAAGCTCGGGTTGAGGCCGTGGCCGAATACTTTCTCCAGCCTGACGATGCCGCTCGCGGGATCGAGCCGCGTCGCCATCGCCCATTCGACATCGCTGGCGCTGCGGATATCGACGTCGTCATCGACGACCGTGACCATTTTCAGCGGCGGGAACGCGGCGAACGCCGCCATGATCGCCTGCTTGCCCCAGCCGGCCCGCTTCTGATTGATCTGCACCACGGCGTGGTAGAAGCCGCAGCCGCCGTGACTGAAATAGACGTCGGTCACGCCCGGAACCTGGCGCTGTAGCATCGCCAGCACGTTGGCTTCGCCGAGCAGGCCGACCGAGTTCCACACTTCGGCGCCGGACAGGATGGTCTGGAAGATCGGCCGCTGGCGGCGATGGATGGCGCGGACATGCACGACGGGGCGCGGCGCGCGCTTGGCGTAGTAGTTCGTCACTTCCGCGAACGGGCCTTCGTCGCCGAGCTCGCCCGGGATCATTTCGCATTCGAGCGCGTACATCGCGTTGGCGACGATATGCACCGGCAGACGCTTGCCCTCGACCAGCTCGAGCGGCGCGCCGTCGAACTCGGTGACGATGCCGAGTTCGTCGGTGTCGGCGGGCGCGGCTTCGGCCGGGGTCGCGGCGGCGAAATGCAGGCCCGGCCCGACGCCGATATTGAGCGAGAACGGCAGGGTCTTGCCGAGCTTCGCCGCTTTTTCGAGATAGAGTTCGAGATGGCGTCCGGCGTCGATATTGACGTGCAGCGTGCTCCAGTCCTCGACCATGAAACGCTGGATCGAGGCGTTGCGCACGCCCGTCTCGGGGTCGATCGCGATCACCACGCCGGCATCGAAATACGGTCCGCCGTCTTTCAGCGCATGGATCGGAATCGGCATGCGCGTCATGTCGACATGGAATTCGCTGACTTCGAATACCGGCCCGTCCGTCACCATGACCGGCGGGCGCGGCTTGACCTGCCATTGCTTGATGCAATCGGAGACATATTGCGGGAGGCTCGCCGGGTCGCGGCGCAGGAGCGCGCCGAGCAGATCGCGCGACCAATAGAGTCCGGTGAAGACCGGCGCGAACCGGTCTTTCACTTTTTCGAACAGCACGGCGCGCGGCCCGCCTTCGAATTTGGCGGCGATGCCGGCAAGATCGTGCCGCAGATCGACCTCGGTTTTGACGCGCGCGAGCCGGCCCTGCGCCTCAAGGTCGTCGATGATGCTGCCGAGATCGGCGATATGGCTTTTTGCCATGATCCTCCCCTTTTCCGACCCGTCTTACCTTGACAAGGTTGGGGGCCGAAAGGTTTAATTCCTCAACAATTATAAAGCATACCGGCGAGGAATTCACGTTCGCTAGTCGAAAAATTTGCGACGGTACGGTCGCGCCTCAAGTAATTGGCGCGGCATGACTTTGCCCATACCAGGCGCCGCGACACGCTAGGAGGACTCCATGGCGAAATGGCAAGACGATCTGCAGTTCTACACGTTCCATTTCATGCACTACACCGACCTGCCCAAGGATCATAAGAAATACGATTCGCTGTGGGTGGATTTCTCCAACAAGAATTTCGACGCCAAGAAAGGTTATGACTTCTATCAGCGCTACATGGCGGAGATGGTCCTCGCCGACCGGCTCGGTTATGACGGCCTTGCGCTGAACGAGCACCACAACACGGTCTACAGCCTCAACCCGGTGGTCACGCTGATGGCCGCGGCGCTGATCCCGCAGACCAGGAACGCCAAGATCTGCGTGTTCGGCGTGCCGCTGAATCTCGAAATGCCGAACCGTCTTGCCGAGGCCTATGCGATGCTCGACGTCATGTCGGGCGGCCGTCTCGAGATCGCGCTGCCGCTCGGCACCGGCATGGAATACTGGGCCAACTCGATCAACCCCGCGGTCGCGCGCGCGCGGTTCCGAGAGGGGCTTGAGGTGCTGCTTCAGGCCTGGACCAAGGACGGGCCGACCTCTTACGACGGCGAGTTCTATTCCTACCGCTACCTCAATCCGTGGCCGCGGCCGATGCAGAAGCCGCACCCGAAGATCGCGATCGTCGGCACCGGCAGTCCCGAGACCGTGCAGATCGCGGCCGAGCGCGGCTATGCCTATTCCTCGGTGTTCGTGCCGATCGTGGCGCAGGAAAAGACCTTCGCGAAGCTGCGCGAGGAAATGCCGAAATACGGGCACGAATTCACGCCCGACAAGGCGATCTTCAACGCGATCTGCTATGTCGCCGAGACCGACGAGATCGCCGAGCGCGAATGCAAGGAGCATGTCCGCTTCTTCTTCGAGGATGCGACCCGCACCACGGCGCGTTATCTCGCGCCCCCGGGCTATATCTCGACGGAACAGCTTCGCATGCGCGCGGCGGCGACCGCGTCGCATGGCGGCTTCGACTGGGAGGCGCTGACCCAGCAATGGCGCGTCGTGTTCGGCACGGCGGACAAGGTCGCCAACACGCTCGGCAAATGGTGCGAAAGCGCCAACTCCTCGCGCGTCCTGGTCCACCACCATATCGGCGACATGCCGCATTGGAAGGTGGTCAAGAACATGACCTTGTTCGCCGAGGAAGTTGTGCCGCGGCTCAAGGGGAAAAAGAAGGCGGCGTCCGCGCCGCGAATCATGGCGGGGGCGAAATAAATGGCGTTGCAGTGGAAATCCGAGGAGTTGACCGTCAACGGTGTCAAGACTCAGGTCCTGAGCGCCGGCAAGGGCGATCCGTTGATGTTCTGGCATGGCGCCGGCACGGGCGGCGGCTGGGATTTCGCGGCGCCGTGGACGGAAAAGTTCAAGGTCTACATCCCGTACCACCCGGGCTGGGGCGGCTCGGCCGACGACACGAGCATGACGACGACACAGGACTACGTCATGCACTACCTCGAACTGTTCGACCTGATGAAGCTGAAAAAGGTCAATCTGGTCGGGCTGTCGATGGGCGGCTGGTTCGCCTCGACCTTCGCGACGCAGCATAGCGACCGGCTCGAAAAACTGGTGCTGGTGGCGCCGGCGGGGCTACGCGACAAGGCGCATCCGACGGCCGACATTTTCCGCATCAAGCCCGAGGAGCTGGCGCCGCATCTCGCCGAGAATCTCGCGGCGCTCGGTCCGCCGCCCGATCCGAACGATATCGACTTCGTGGTGAACTCGTACCGCGAGGCGACCAGCTTCGCGCGCCTCGCGTGGGAGCGCATCTACGACGTCAAACTGCCGAAATATCTCCACCGCATTTCGGCGCCGACCCTGTTTATCTGGGGCAAGCAGGACAAGATCGTTCCGGAGGCGCAATCGGCGATGTGGACCAAGCTGGTGAAAGGCTCGAAGCTCAAGACCTTCGCGCCCGCAGGCCATCTTGTGCTGAACGAGAAGCCCGAGGCGGTGAAAGCGGTCCGCGACTTCCTCGCGGCGTGACCGGGTTCCTATCGCGACGAACGGCGCGGCGATCCCGCGCCGTTCGCATTTTGGGAGAGTGAGATGCAGGTCAAAATCCAGAACGTCTATCAGGTCACGCGCAACATGAACCGCTCGCTCGGCTTTTATCGCGACCTGCTCGGCATGAAGATGAAATTTCAGGACGGCGAGAAATGGGCGCAGCTCGACGCGCAGGGCGCGCGTTTCGCGCTGGCCTCGCCCGAGGAAGCGGGCGCCGCCGCCGCATCGGCGACGGTGATCGTGTTCGAGGTCGACGATCTCGCCGCCGCGCGCACGGCGCTCGAAGCCGCCGGCGCGCCGATCCTTGCGACCCGCGACATGGGCAGCCACGGCAGCACCATCACCTCGCGCGACCCTGACGGCAACATCATCCAGTTCTTCGCGAA
>Ga0134125_10009436_pt1 | contig 10988 bp, 14 predicted proteins | sample KB31751_FD_96464 | JGI IMG/M metagenome (GOLD analysis project Ga0134125, IMG submission 96464) | Terrestrial soil microbial communities with excess Nitrogen fertilizer from Kellogg Biological Station, Michigan, USA - KB3-175-1 | ecosystem: Environmental > Terrestrial > Soil > Unclassified ...
CGCAGATCGGCGAGGCAACGCGGGCCGTGCTCGCGAAGAAGGGTGTCGCGACCGAAGTGGTTTATCCCGAATGCTGCGGCATGCCGCAGATGGAGCAGGGGGATCTGCCGCGCGTCGCGGGGAAGGCGAAGAACGTCGCCCTCGCGCTGAAGCCATATATCGAGCAAGGCTATGACATCGTCGCGCTCGTGCCGTCTTGCGCGCTGATGCTGAAATTCGAATGGCCGCTGCTTTTGCCGGGCGATGAGGATGTCAAACGCCTCTCCGACGCGACCTTCGATCTCACCGAATATGTCATCGATATCGCCAAGAAAGAGGGGCTCGCACCGGGCCTCAGCGCCATCCCCGGTGGCATCAGCCTCCATCTCGCCTGCCATGCGCGGGCGCAGAATATGGGCGCGAAAGCCGCCGAGATGCTGCGGCTGCTGCCTGAAGCGGATCTCGACGTGATCGAGCGCTGCTCCGGCCATGGCGGCAGCTGGGGCGTGAAGAAAGAGAATTTCGCGATCGCCATGAAGGTTGGCCGCCCGGCGGCGCGGCAAGCGGCGCGCGATAACAAAGCGGTGCTGTCGTCCGAATGCCCGCTGGCCGCGTTACATCTGCAGCAGGGCGTCGCTGCGGCGGAGCGCGACGAAGGCGCGAAGCTGCCCGAGACGCTTCATCCGATCGAACTCATGGCCCGCGCCTACGGCCTCCTTGAAGGAGATCACCGATGACCACTGCGACCAAAGCCAAGCGCAAGATCACCCGCGCCGACATCCTCGACCCCGCGGCCTATGCTAGAGATCGCCGCGACTATAAGAAGCGTGTCACCGAGCTGAAGCGCGACCGCCGCATCGAGGTCGGGCCGTTCGTCACCTTCTATTTCGAGAATTACGACACGATGTGGCATCAGATTCACGAGATGCTCTACATCGAGAAGGGCGGCGAGCAACAGATCGCCGACGAGCTCGAAGCCTATAATCCGCTCATCCCGCAAGGCGAGGAGCTGATCGCCACAGTGATGATCGAGATCGAGGATCCGATGCGCCGCGAGCGGGTGCTGGCAACGCTGGGCGGCATCGAGAACAAGATGTTCATCCAGGTCGGCGGCGAGCGTGTCGCCGGCGTGCCCGATCCGACGCGCGAGAACACCTCGCCCGACGGCAAGGCATCATCCGTGCAGTTCCTGCGCTTCCCCTTCACCGCGGCGCAGGTGAAGGCGTTCAAGACCGCCGGCGCGCAAGTGCTGGTCGGCATCGATCACGAGAATTACGGCCATATCGCCGTGATGCCGGAGCGCGTCCGCGCGGCGATGGAGCGCGATTTCGCGTAATGGATCTCGCCAAGAGCGGCTTCTGGGCGGACCGAATTTAGGCTATATTCGGTCCACAACCGATGAGACGCCCCATGAAGCTCAGTAATCAGGTTAAGCCAATCAGCTATTTCAAGGCGAACGCGCCAAAGGTGATCCGTGGTCTGGCGGAGAGCCAGGAGCCGGTTGTCATCACGTTGCGCGGTGAAGCGAAGGCGGTCCTTCAAGATGTCGTTAGTTACGAAGAGACACAGGAAACGCTGGCGCTGCTGCGGATCATCGCGCTCGGCAACCGGCAGGTGGACGAAGGAAAAATTCGTCCCGTGAAGCAGGCATTCAAACGCGTCCGGAGGCGCGTAAAGGCTTAAGACGACGATGGCGTTCGCCGTCTTACTGACCGAAGGCGCGGAGCGCGATCTCGAAGATATCTATCGCTATATCGCTGCTTCAGACTCGGTAGGGGACGCAGACCGAGTTCTCGACGCCCTCGAAACGGCGGCGCTGAGCCTTTCGGAATTACCGGAACGCGGAAATGTGCCCAAGGAACTGCGCACGTTGGGGCTCAGGGAATATCGCGAGCTTCATTGGAAGCCGTATCGTTTGATCTATCGCATCGATGACCGACGCGTGATCATTCACTGTATCGCGGATGGACGGCGCGATATGCAGACTGTGCTTCAGCGGCGTTTACTCTTAGATCGCTGAGTTATTTCACCACTTCGCCCGGCAGCAGGCCCCAGATCTCGTTGCGGCTGAGCCAGCCTTTGACATCGCTGGCGCCGTTCTGGACCTCGATGCGGCACCAGCCAGGGTTGCACTCCAGAAGATGGGCGATGACGCCCGCATCGAGCTTCGCCACCGGTGCAGCGCCGTTTTCGGCCGATGCGCGCAGGACGCGCTGCCCGCCTTGGACAACGACGTTGCGCGCGCCGTTGACCATGCGCTGATGCACCCAACCCTCGGTGCCCTGCCAATCGCGCACTTGCCGCCATTGATCGAATTCGGCGACGATCTCGAGCGGATAGCCCTTGCGACGATAGACATATTCGATCGGATAGCGGCTGCCGGGGCCGGTGCGCAGATTGACCACATCGGCGCGCAGGCTGACGAAGCGCGGGATCGGCTCGGCCGATTTCTCGGCGGCCTGTACCACACCAACAGGCGCCACGCCGACCAGTCCCGACAGCAGCACAAGCGCGATCGCGAAAGATTTCACAGCTTGGTCCCGCCAAGAGCGCCACAAGTCGGGCAATCGGGATCGCGTGGCAGCTTGATGCTGTGAAACCCTGCGCGCAGCGCGTCATAGACAAGCAGCGTGCCCGACAGACTCTCGCCGATGCCGAGCAACTCTTTCAGCACCTCGGTTGCTTGCAGCGTGCCCATCACACCGGCAATCGCCCCGAGAATGCCGGCAGTCTCGCAGCGCGGCACGGAATCGGGCGGCGGCGGCTCGCGGAAGAGGCAGCGATAGCAGGGATGGGGCGGGCCGAGATAGGCCTTGAAGGTCGAGAGTTGGCCGTCGAAAGGCGAAAGCGCCGCCCCGATCAGCGGCTTCTTCAGCCGGTAGCACACATCGTTGAGCAAATAGCGGGTGGCGAAATTGTCGCTGCCATCGGCGACGAGATCATATTGGCCGACCAGCGCCGCGGCGTTGCTTTCATCGAGCCGCAGCGCATGCGTCTCGATCTTCACTTCAGGATTGATATGGCCGAGCGTGCGGCGCGCGCTCTCGACCTTGGGCGCGCCGATGCTCTCGGTGACGTGGACAATCTGGCGTTGCAGGTTGGAAAGATCGACCTCGTCATTATCGACGATGCCCAGCGCGCCAACGCCCGCTGCGGCAAGGTAGAGCAGAAGGGGCGAGCCGAGGCCACCGGCACCGATCACCAGGACTCGCGATTGCAGCAGCTTCTGCTGGCCTTCCTCGCCGACTTCGTCCAGCACCAGATGCCGTGCGTAGCGCTCGAACTGCGCCTCGCTCAATTCCATTGCGCGCCAGACCTATTCTTAAATTGGCCTATTCCTTAGATCACAGCCCGTCGAACAAAGCGGTCGAGAGATAACGCTCGCCGGTATCGGGCAGTACGATGGCAATGAGCTTGCCGGCCATGTCGGCGCGCTGGCCGAGCTCGATGCCCGCCGCGATCGCCGCGCCGGAGGAAATGCCGACCGCCATGCCTTCGAGCCGCGCCACCTCGCGCGCCATGCGGAAGGCGCTATCGTTCGAGATGCGCAGTACCTCGTCGATCAGCTTGGTGTCGAGGATCTGTGGAATGAAGCCGGCGCCAATGCCCTGGATCTTGTGGGGGCCGGGCGGGCCCCCCGAAAGGATAGCGCTGTCCTCAGGCTCGACCGCGACCATTTTGAGGCCGGGCTTACGCTGTTTCAGGACCGAGCCGACGCCGGTCAGGGTGCCGCCGGTGCCAACACCGCTCACCACGACATCGATCTTTCCGTCGGTGTCCTGCCACAACTCCTCGGCGGTGGTCGTGCGGTGAATTTCGGGGTTCGCCGGGTTGTTGAATTGCTGCGGCATGAAGGCGTCGGGCAGCGTCTTCAGCAATTCCTCGGCGCGCTTAATGGCAAAGCGCATGCCTTGCGCCGCCGGGGTCAGCTCGAGCTCCGCGCCGAGGAGCTTCAACATCCGCCGCCGCTCCATCGACATGCTGTCGGGCATGACGAGGATGCAGCGATAGCCTTTGGCCGCGGCACAGAAAGCAAGCGCGATGCCGGTATTGCCCGAGGTCGGCTCGACGATCACGGTCTTGCCGGGGTGAAGCCTGCCCTCTTTCTCGGCGGTCTCGATCATCGAGACTCCGATGCGGTCCTTGACCGAGCTCAGCGGGTTGAAGAATTCGCATTTCGCGAGCAGATCGGCCTTAACCTGGTGCGCCGCGGCGAGGCGCTTCAAACGTACCAGCGGTGTCGCGCCGACGGTTTCGACGATGCTGTCGTAAACGCGACCGCGAAAATTAACTTCAGCCATAGTGTTCTCCCTGCCGCTCTCAGATCGAGAAATCGAGCCGCGCTGCATATTCGCCGGCAATCCCCGCCCGATGCGCGCGGGTGCACAGCTCCTCGATGGTGACGTTATCGAGCTGCTTCATCAACTCTTCTTGCAGCTCGGCCCAAAGCGGCCGCACGACTTGCCGGCCGAGCGGCGATCCCGCCTCGCCTTCGAGCGGATCGTCGCCGCTTTCCAGCGTCCGCACCACGCGCACGATCTCGCCTACCGTGATGCGCCGCCGCTCGCGTGCCAAGCGATAGCCGCCACGCGGCCCGCGCACGCCTTCGAGGACGCCGGCGCGGACGAGTTGTTGCAGCACCTGCTCGAGGTAGCGCCGCGGGATGCCCTGGCGGCTCGTGATATCGCCCGATTGCACCGGCATATTCCCGGCGTTGTAGGCGATGTCGAGCACGGCCTCGATCGCGAATAGCAGTTTCTTGGTCAGCCGCAGCATCGTCAGATCACGTCCCGGTCGAGCCGAAGCCGCCTGCGCCGCGCGCCGTTGCCGGCAACTCGGTCACGACCTGCCAATCCGCGCGGCTCACCGGCGCGACCACAAGCTGCGCGATACGCTCACCCCGGGCGATCGTCACCGGCGCGCTGCCGAGATTGACCAGGATGACACGAACCTCGCCGCGGTAATCGGCGTCGATCGTGCCCGGGCTATTGAGCACGGTGATGCCATGGCGCAGCGCGAGGCCGGAGCGCGGCCGCACTTGGGCTTCCCAGCCCGGCGGTAGCGCCATCGCGATCCCCGTCGGCACGTCCTTACGCTCGCCCGGCGCCAGGGTCAGCGGCGCCTCGAGCGCGGCGACGAGATCGGCGCCGGCGGCATCGGCCGTCGCGTAAGCCGGCAGCGGCAGCCCGCTGCCATGCGGCAGGATTTTCAGCTTCACGTCGATAACGCTCATTCCGCGGCGGCTTTCGCGGCAAAGAAGGTGGCGATCCGCCGCGCCAGGCGATCACCAACATCGCGTTTTGTCATTGCCGGCCAATCCTCTACGCCGCTCTCATTCACTAAATGAATGGTGTTGCTCTCGCCGCCGAAGACGCCGCTCGCCGGTGAGACATCATTCGCCAGGATCCAGTCGCAGCCTTTCTTGGCGCGCTTCGCCTGTGCATTGGCGACGACATTCTCGGTCTCGGCGGCGAAGCCGACCACCAGTTTTGGCCGGCGATTGCCCGCTTTGGACAGCGTTGCGAGAATGTCGGGATTCTCGACCAATTTCAGCGCTGGTACGGTGCCGGCTTTTTTCTTCAGCTTCGACGTCGCGGCTTCGGCGCGCCAATCGGCGACGGCCGCGGCGCAGATCGCGATATCGGCCGGCAGCGCGGCTTCACAGGCGGCCAGCATCTCGCGCGCGGTCTCGACACGCACGACTTTGACGCCCGGCGGATCGGGCTCGTTCGTCGGGCCGGAGACCAGCACGCAATCCGCGCCCAGCCGGGCGAGCGCCGCGGCGATGGCATGGCCTTGGCGGCCGGAGGAGCGGTTGGCGATGTAGCGCACGGGATCGATCGGCTCTTGCGTCGGGCCGCTGGTCACCAGCGCGCGGCGGCCGCTCAGCGCCGCATCGGCGACAAAGATTTTCTCGATGGCGGCGACGATCTCCAGCGGCTCGGCCATGCGGCCCATCCCGCTTTCATTCTCGGCGAGGGGTCCGGCATTGGGTCCGACTTGTTTGACGCCACGCGATGCGAGCCGCGCCAGATTCTCCTGGGTCGCCTTATGTTCCCACATACGGAAATTCATCGCTGGCGCGACGAGGATCGGCTTGTCGGTCGCGAGCAGCGCGGTCGCGGCAAGATCGTCGGCAAGTCCGCCCGCCATTTTCGCAAGGATAGCCGCCGAGGCGGGTGCGACGACGAGGAGATCGCTCTCCTGGGCCAGGCGGAGATGCCCCATCTCGCTCTCGTCTGTCAGCGAGAAGAGATCGGAATAGGCTTTCTCGCCGGAAAGCGCCGCGGCCGAGAGTGGCGTGATGAATTGCTGTGCCCCGGCCGTCAGGATGCAGCGCACGCGCGCGCCGCGCTCCCGGAGGCGCCGGATGAGATCGAGCGCCTTATACGCGGCAATGCCGCCCGAGATGATCAGCAGGATGCGCCGGCCGTGGAGCATGTTTTTAATTTCACGCCTTAATAACGTAGTTTCTGTCTATAAACGCGTCCGAAAGCCCGTGCAACCCTGGTGCAAACCCTTAGAGGCGCCAGCCGGAATGGATCGCGGCAATACCGCCGGAGAGGTTGCGCCAACTCACTTGCTCGAACCCGGCACGCCCCATCATCGCGGCAAGCTCGGCCTGTGGCGGAAAGCGGCGGATGCTCTCGACCAGGTATTGATAGGCATCGCGGTCGCGCGCGACCACCGCGCCGAGCCGCGGCAGCACCGAAAATGAATACAGATCGTAGAGGCGGCGCAGGAGCGGCGCCTCGACATGGCTGAATTCGAGGCAGAAGAAACGCCCGCCCGGCTTCAGCACACGGCGGGCCTCTTCGAGCGCCAATTGCTTGTGTGTCACATTGCGCAAGCCAAAAGAGATAGTGCAGCAATCGACGCTGCCATCGGCGATCGGCAACTCCTCGCCATTGCCGACGATCCACGTGATGCCCTTGAGGATGCCGTCATCGAGCGCGCGGTCGCGCCCCGCGGCGACCATCGACGCGTTGATATCGCAGACGATGACCCGGCCGCTCTTACCGGCGCGGCCGAGGAAGCGGCGCGCAATATCGCCGGTGCCGCCGGCGAGATCGAGCAGGATCTCGTTCGGCCGCGGCTTCAGGCGGTCGATCAGCTCGGCCTTCCAGCGGCGATGGATGCCGCCGCTCATCAGGTCGTTCATCAGATCGTAGCGGCTGGCGACGTTGTCGAAGACCTCACGCACCAGCCGCGTCTTGTCCTCCTCGCCGACTTCGCGGAAGCCGAAATCGGTTTGGCGCGCTTGCGGTGCGCGGCTATGCTGGCGCGGCATTTCGAGAAATTAGCGCAAGCTTCACTTTTTCGCCAAACCGCCCGATCAATTTCCCGCCCGATCCGCGACGATGCCAGAACTTCCCGAGGTCGAAACCGTGGTGCGCGGCTTGGCGCGTGCGCTCACCGGCAAGCGCCTCGAGCGGCTCGATCTTGCGCGGCCCGATCTGCGCAGCGCTATTCCGCCCGGCCTCGCAGCGCAGATTGCCGGCAAACGGATCGAGCGTTTTTCCCGCCGCGCCAAATACATCCTCATGCATTTCGAGGGCGCCAAACCCTCGGAGGGGGGTGTGGTGATCGCGCATCTCGGCATGTCGGGCCGGCTGATCATCGTGCCACCAGGCAATGCGATGCCGCGCGAGAAGCACGATCACGCGGTCTTTCATTTCGAGGATGGCACCGAGCTGCGTCTTAACGATGCGCGGCGCTTCGGCTTGCTCGATTATGCCGAGGAAGCGCATCTCGCCGAGCATCCGCGCTTCCACCATTTGGGGCCGGAGCCGCTGAGCAATGAATTCAACGGCCCGTCGCTGGCGGAATCCTTGCACGGGAAGAAAACACCGATCAAATCGGCGCTTCTCGATCAACGCGTCGTTGCCGGCATCGGTAATATCTATGCCTGCGAAGCGCTTTACGGTGCAGGCCTCTCGCCGCGGCGGCTGGCGAAGACAGTGCAGGGCGAGCGCGCGGAGCGGCTCGCGACCGCGATTCACGATGTGCTGACGCGCGCCATCGCGGCCGGTGGCTCATCGCTGCGCGATTACGTGCAAACGTCGGGCGAGCTCGGCTATTTCCAGCATCACTGGGCCGTTTACGGCAAGGAGGGCGAGCGTTGCCCGGGCTGTGACTGCAAGAGCGGCATCCGCCGCCTCGTCCAGAGCGGCCGCTCGACTTTTTACTGCCCCAAGCGACAAAAGTGAGTAGGCTCCGCCGCATGCGCGCATCGCCGCTGCTCTTTGTTCTGCCGCTGTTCCTGTTCGCTGCCTTGCCACTGAAGGCCGAGCAATTCGTCGCCGGGACCGAGGATGTGCCGCTGATGCCCGGCCTGATGCCGGTGCCGAATTCCGACGTAGTTTTCGACAAGCCGGAGGGCCGGATCGTGGAAGCGCGTGCCGAAGGTGCGACCACGCGTGAGAAAGTCGAGGCTTTTTATGCTGCTAGCCTGCCGCCCCTGGGCTGGAAGCCCGTCGGGCGGGACGCTTGGCAGCGCGATGCCGAGCGGCTGCGCCTCGATTTCGCCGGCTCGGGCAGCCGGCTCACGGTCGGGTTTTCCCTATCGCCCCGCAAGTAATTCCTGTAACGGAGCCTTATCCGATGACGTATCAGAATATCCTCGTCGAAACCCGCGGCGCTGTCGGCGTGATCACGCTCAACCGGCCGCAAGCGCTCAATGCGCTTTGCGATGCGCTGATCCGCGAGCTCGGCACGGCGCTCGATGGCTTCGAACGCGATGCGTCGATCGGTGCGATTGTCTTAACGGGGAGCGAGAAAGCGTTTGCGGCCGGCGCCGATATTAAGGAGATGGCCGGTAAGACTTTCGTCGAATGTTATACCGAAGATTTCATCACGAATGGTTGGGAGCACATCACCACTTGCCGTAAGCCAATCATCGCTGCGGTCGCAGGCTTTGCGCTCGGCGGCGGCTGCGAGGTTGCCATGATGTGCGACACGATCCTCGCCGCCGAAAGCGCAAAATTCGGCCAACCCGAGATCACGCTTGCCATCATCCCGGGCTCGGGCGGCACGCAGCGCCTGACGCGCGCCGTCGGAAAAGCGAAAGCGATGGAGATGGTTCTCTCGGGACGGATGATCGACGCAGTCGAGGCGGAGCGCTGCGGTCTCGTCAGCCGTGTTGTTGCCAATGACAAACTGCTCGAGGAAGCGTTAAAGCTCGCCGACAAGATAGCGGCGCAATCGCGGCCGGCGGTCCTGGCCGCAAAAGAGGCCGTAAATCGGGCATTTGAGACATCTCTCGCCGAAGGCGTTCGCTTCGAGCGACGCCTTTTCCATGCGCTTTTTTCGACGGAAGATCAGAAGGAAGGCATGGCCGCCTTCGTCGAGAAGCGTAAGCCGCAGTTCAAGCACCGCTGACTTGACGCTTAGGGGCGTGGTCGGTATAAGCCCGCCTTCCCCATTTATCGAACGGATCGGCGATGGCCAATCATCCTTCGGCTGAAAAACGCAATCGGCAAACGCAGCGCCGCACGAAAGTGAACGGCGCGCGCAAGAGCCGCATTCGCAGCTACGTCAAAAAAGTTGAGACCGCGATCGCGTCGGGTGACAAGAGTGCCGCGAAGCAGGCTTTCGCGGATGCTGCGCCCGAGATGCAGCGCGGTGCGAGCAAAGGTGTGGTGCATCAACGCACTGTCGCGCGCAAACTCTCTCGACTCTCTGCACGCATCAAAGCGCTTTAACGCTGTCAAGCGTTGCGCCGAAGTCGCACTCGAAAATTTTTGCGTCAGATTCTTTTCAGAGTTGTTGCCTTCCACGAATTCGCTTAGGTAATGTTGTTGGCGGTCGTTGCGCGACGTGTAGAGCAAAACAATCCGGCGCGCGCGATACGAGTTGAGAGGCGGGTTTTCAAACCAAAGAGTTATGGGTCGCCTGAGACGGATTGCTTGAGGGTTTTCCGGTAACTGGCGACTTTGGTGAGTGAATACGGTGGGAGACGGAAGGGCTCCGTTTCCGCCGGACGAGAAGTGCGCGCCCGTTTTCCACTGCGCTCTTGCGTGTGTTCGTTGGGGGAGTGACGGAATGACGGACTCGTTGGGGCAAGGGGGCGAAGTCCAGTCTCAATGGGTACGGGTAAGAGCGCGGCTGCGTGCTGAATACGGCGACGCTGCTTATCGCAGCTGGCTGCGCAATATGAGTCTTCAAGGTATCGAAGAGGGTCGCGCCAAGATCGCGGTGCCGACGCGTTTTCTGCGCGATTGGGTCGCGGCGCATTATGCCGATCGCATCCGCGCCTTGTGGAACGGCGAGAATAGCGGCGTCATCGCGGTCGACATCCTCGTCTCGGGCGTGGCGCCGCTAGTCGCGACGACGTCTGAGCCGGCGGTAGAGCCCGCTCCCGAGGTCGGCGCCGAGACGGCCGACGAAAAAGACGTTAGCGCGCCGCTCGATCCGCGCTTCACTTTCGAGAATTTCGTCGTCGGCAAGCCGAATGAGCTGGCGCATGCCGCCGCGCGCCGCGTCGCCGAGGCGCAAAGCGCACCCCAGCGCTCGGTCCCGTTCAACCCGCTCTTTCTTTATGGCGGGGTCGGGCTTGGCAAGACCCATCTCATGCATGCGATCGCCTGGCATATCCGCACGCATGCGCCGAAGCGGAAGGTTATCTACCTTTCGGCTGAGAAATTCATGTACCAGTTCATCCGGGCGCTGCGCTTCAAGGACACGATGGCCTTCAAGGAGCAGTTCCGCTCGGTCGATGTGCTGATGATCGACGATGTCCAGTTCATCTCGGGCAAGGACACGACGCAGGAAGAGTTTTTCCACACCTTCAATGCGCTGGTCGACCAGAACCGCCAGATCGTGATCTCGGCCGATAAATCGCCGACCGATCTCGAGGGCATGGAAGAGCGCATGCGCTCGCGCCTCGGCTGGGGGCTCGTCGCCGACATTCACCCGACGAGCTACGAGCTGCGCCTCGGCATCCTGCAGGCCAAGGCCGAGCATCGCAAGGCGACGATCCCCGAGAAGGTGCTGGAGTTCCTCGCCCA
>Ga0134125_10009438_pt1 | contig 10985 bp, 10 predicted proteins | sample KB31751_FD_96464 | JGI IMG/M metagenome (GOLD analysis project Ga0134125, IMG submission 96464) | Terrestrial soil microbial communities with excess Nitrogen fertilizer from Kellogg Biological Station, Michigan, USA - KB3-175-1 | ecosystem: Environmental > Terrestrial > Soil > Unclassified ...
ACACGGAGTCCGATGAGGAGATTGTCAAAAAAATGAAGGGACTCGGTTATCTGGAGTAGTCTGCCATGCTTGGTCTGGCTGGGCTTGGAATCGCGCTCGGGTTTACGCTACTACTGCTGCTGCGAGCGGTTTCCAATCAGGAAGCAATCCGGAACATCCGACGCCAGATTCAGGCGTGTCTCTATGAACTCCGCCTCTTTGTAGATGAGCCGGGCCTTATTTGGCAGGCGCAGGGCCGGTTGCTACGGCTAAACCTGCATTACCTGGGCTTGATGCTGCGACCGGCGCTGATTCTTGCTCTTCCCATGCTGGTTCTGTTCTCGTTCCTGGAACCCTTTTATGGAAAAGCGCCGATCCCCGTCCGCAGCCAGTCCATCGTGACTGTCAAACTACGGCATTCCCCCGGGGCGTTAATCGCGACGCCGGTTCTGCAGGCGCCGGATGGAATTCAGGTGGAATCGCCGGCAGTGCGTATGCATGAAACCGACCAGGTTTGCTGGCGGATTCGCGCCGTCAAACCAACCTCGGGAATGCTGCGGGTTGTTTTCCCGACCGAGATTGTTACGAAGCGAATCGTCTCGGGAATCGGCCCCGAATTTCTATCCATGCAGCGTGTCCGGTTGTCGTGGCGATTGCTGTTGCATCCAACAGAGCATCCTCTGCCGGCCGGAAATGTAGATTGGATCGCAATTGACTATCCTTCCCGGACAATCGGATGGCTGGGATTCGAGTTGCCGTGGTTTATCTGGTTACTTCTCTTTTCCATGGCAACCGCGCTGGTGTTGATGCGACCTTTGCGAATCACGTTTTGATTCGCAAGACCTGGCGCGCTTGATAGGATGCACGTTAGTGAGGTGGGTGCTCGTTTTCCTGGCGGCTATCAGCCTTGAAATTGCTCCGGCGATTTCCATTGCCGCCTCAAACTCCGGTTCAGGACGCTCTGGTGCAAATCACCCGGTTTCAAAGCGGGCTCGGCACACGCCGCGGGCGCGGACTCGGCACAAGTCTCACGCGCGATCCAGGCATACGCGCCGGCGCTACCGAAGAGTCAGGCGGCGCACCTATCAATTGCATCCGACAGCGGCGCGCTATAAGCAAATCCAGCAGGCGCTGGCGGATAAGGGCTTTTACCGTGGAGACATCGATGGAGAGTGGGGACCGCGTTCCGTTTCCGCTTTACAGCGCTTTCAAACCGCGCGAGGAATCGATAGCGAAGGGAAGATCACCGCGCTCGCCCTGATCGGCCTTGGTCTGGGTCCGAAGCACACTCACAGCGTCGTTCCAGTGGTGGCTCCCGGAACAACCCGACCGGAGGATGATTCCGAAATCAGCGAAGAGAAACAGGAGTCCTCTCCATTGCCGGAGGATGAGGGTGGCCCGCGCTGATCCATGGGAACATCTGCGGCATTGCGCATTGGATAGATCGATGCGAGCACTGGTGTTCGCATTCGCTTTGCTCACGCTCGCGTCGTGCGTAAAGCAGCGTGGTCTGGGATCATTCCACGTCCTCCCCCGTACTCCGAATTATTTGCTGCGATCGCCGGATTCCACCGACACACCATTTCCCGAAATACTGCGCGACTACAACGGCTTTGAACCCGGCCAGAACTGGATGGACCTGCGCCCGAAGATGGAACTCAGCATCGAGAATGCGTACTACCAGGATGGAATGCCGAAGCGAGGACTTAAGGGTTTTCTAGGGACGGAGGTGGCGCGCTACCTGGTACAGCCGCGAGGGTTGCGTCTGCTTTCGGTCCAGCCGATGAAAAATCGCCCCGCGGATCAAGTGCCCGTTCAGCAGCTCATAAGGCCGCCGCAGACACGCCATTCCTACTACCGGTTCTACTTTGAGATTCTCTTCAAGCGAGCATCTGAGACCCGCGGCTCCGTTCTGCTGGGCGCCAACTCAAAAGATCAACTGGACCGGCTTGCTAGCCGGCTGCTCACCGACCCGGATTCGGTTTGCGGCGGTCAATCTAAACGATGCACGATCTTCCCCGAGGCCTGTTCGGTATCGGTCGAAATGGAGGTTGTGGTCAATGGCGCCTCCAGAAGCATTCCCTGGGGCAGCCGGCTCGCCGCTGTTGCAGAACATCCGCAGAAACTGGAATTATGGCGTCTTTACAACGGCCGCTTGACTCCCGTTGAACTCGATTTGAAAGATGCTAATGCCCTTCGTCTGCCCTTGCTGCCGGGTGACCGCATCAATTGGCGCTAGCACGGAAATTTTTCTGGATGTTTGGAGGAAAAAACGGCGTTGGAGCGGGAGACGGGATTCGAACCCGCGACATCAACCTTGGCAAGGTTGCACTCTACCAGCTGAGTTACTCCCGCTTGGAAGGTCTAAACGACATTCTCTGACGACTTTGTTACGAAAGTCAATTCATGTGATTGTAACCTTGGAGTTTACTCCCTGGAACCAGTGCGCCGCAGGCCATTTTTTATCCGGGCGAGCATCTTCTACTTGATTGTAAACCAAACGGATTCAGCAGCTTACAAATCCATCAGATTTCTCTTTCAAAAACTGCTCTCTGTGATAGACTGAGTTTTCCGAAGAACGGAAACGCTTCCCCCAAACGATCGCTGGCCCATAGGTGGCGGCGAAAAAAAGCCTCACAGGCCATCCTCCCGTTATATTTTCCACAAGCGTGGAAAACCTGTGGGAAACGTCTGCCGCCTTCGGGACAAAAGGAGTCGCACTTTTTGGGTGACGCTTGGGAACAGATCAAGAATTGGCTGGCTGTCAGGCTCAGCGAAGGGGCATACCAGAATTGGTTTTCTCAGACTGCCCTCGGCTCGTTGCGTGATGGAGAACTCACCGTCCGGGTTCCGAACGAAACCACGGAGGCCTGGATCCGGCAGGAATACACGTCGCACATTCGAACGGCGATCCAGGAACTGAACCTCCCCATTCGCCGCATCCAGTATGAGGTCGAGGCGCTGGCCAGCGCAGCCGCGGCCGGACATGGCGGAAGCGCCCTTCGGAGCGCCGGCGGCCGCACATCATCAGGCGAGCCTACTTTTGAAAACGGGGCGGCGTGGCTGAACCCCCGGCTTACCTTCGATACCTACGTTGTCGGAGCCTCCAACCAACTGGCGCACGCAGCGGCGCAGGCGGTTGCCAAGATGCCGTCGCGCAGCTACAATCCCCTGTTCATCTATGGCGGCGTCGGGATCGGCAAGACCCACCTGATGCACGCAATTGGCCGCAGCCTGCTGGATAATTTTAGTGGTCTCAACGTCGTATACACGTCGAGCGAGCGATTCATGAACGAGATGATCAATTCAATCAAGCTCGATCGCATGTCGCTTTTTCACCGGCATTACCGCTCGGCCGATGTGCTGCTGGTCGACGATATCCAGATCATCGCCGGCAAGGAGCGTACGCAGGAAGAGTTTTTTCATACTTTCAACGAGCTGTACGATCACCAGAAGCAGATCGTAATTTCGAGCGATTCTGCTCCCAGCCAGCTCCCTGGATTGGTCGAGAGACTTCGATCGCGCTTCGAGTGGGGGCTGATCGTGGATGTCCAGGCGCCCGATCTCGAAACCAAAATGGCAATTCTGGACAAGAGGGCCGAATCCGAAGGCGTCAACCTGCCGCAAGATGTTCGGATTTTTATTGCCACCAAAACCAAGTCCAACGTTCGCGAACTGGAAGGCGCATTAACCCGGCTGATCGCTATCTCATCCATTACGGGGCAGCCCATCACGCTTGCCATGGCGCAGCAGACGCTGAAGCATTTGAACGTCGGCTCCGAACGCAAAATCACGGTGGAATCCATTCTTCGGGCTGTGGGTGAACGCTTTTCGCTTCAGACCACTCAGCTCAAGATGAAGAGCAACACGCGTCAGATTGCCTATCCCCGGCAGATTGCAATGTATCTGGTGAAAGAACTCACCCACGCTTCTCTACCCGAGATCGGGCGCTATTTTGGCGGCAAGCATCACACGACCGTGCTCCATTCCGTGCAGAAAATTGAGGAGCTGCGGCAGCATGATGAGGATTTGAACAGCCTTATCCTGTCGCTAATGGACTCACTTCACTAGGCTTATGGCTGTTTTCCACATCAATACCCAAAGACAGCCCGTGCAAGCCTGTTCAAGACCGGCAGCAGCTCATTTTTTACAGATTTTCATCCCTGCTAATCCACAGGCTGAAACACACGGAAGCGGCAGCTTTTGCTATAATTTAGAAAGAATTCAACATTTCCACAAAGCCTACTCATACGGTTCTCTACTAAGACTTAAGTAATACCCGTTTAGGAAGAATATTGCGCAGCGGCGCAAGGGAGCCTCAACTACACAAGCTATGGAATTCTCGGTTAGCAAGTCAGATCTGGTACGCGAGCTGGGACTCACTCAGGGCGTGGTGGAGAGGAAGACCACCATCCCGATCCTCTCGAACATTCTGATCGAAACAGATCAGGATCAGGTATGGCTCACCGCCACCGACCTGGAATTGGGCATCCGTTGCGCGTGCCCGGCCCGAATCAAGAAGGATGGCGCGGGCACCATCCCGGCTCGGCGGCTGCTCGATTACGTGCGTCTCCTTCCGGATGCGGATGTTCAGGTGAAGCTCGCCGAAAATCAGTGGGCGAGTTTTGTTTGCGGCCGTTCGCGTACCCGCATTGCGGGTATGTCGCGCGAAAGCTTTCCGGAACTCCCGGAGATGCCGGAGCCATTCGCCCAGATTCCGCTCAGCCTCATTGCGCACATGATTGGCGGCACGATTTTTGCAATTTCGGCCGAAGAATCGCGCTTCACGCTGAACGGCGCACTCTTGCTTCTGAGAGATACCGGCGTAGTGATGGTGGCGACCGATGGACACCGCCTCGCCCTGGTCGAGCACCAGATTGCGTTGCCCGGGCTGACGGCCTCCTATCGCGCGCTGTTGCCCAAGAAGGCGATGAGCGAAATTCAGAAGCTCGCCAGCGATGATCCCGAAAAGCAGGTGGAGTTCTCGGGAAACGAAAATCATCTGTTCTTTCGGATCGATAAACGGCTGCTGCTTAGCCGCAAGTTGACCGGAAACTTCCCCGATTATGAACGCGTTCTGCCCAAGGAGCATGCGCACTCGCTTGTCTTGCAGCGGGATGAGCTGAAAGCCTCGATTGAACGAGTGGCGCAGTTTGCCGACGAGCGCTCGCGCGCGATTCGGGTGCAGGTATTGAAAGGCGAGCTGAAAATCCACTCTTCCATCTCCGAAACGGGCGAGAGCGAAGAGACGATCCCTGTGGATTACAGCGGGGTCGATGTCGAGATCGGGTTTAACGCCCAGTATCTGCTCGATTTCTTGCGATCTGTGAATGAGAGCGAAGTGGAGTTCCATTTCAGGGATTCCAATTCGGCCGGCGAGTTTCGTCCTCACGCCGGGGCGTCCGGCACAACCTACCGTTATGTTGTGATGCCGATGCGCATTTGAGCGCAGAGGACCTAAGAAATGGAGAGATATGAATGCGTTAGAAAGAGCCGCATATGTCGTGCGGTTTTTTATAGCGCTCATGGTTCTTGAAAGTATGTCAACAGTGCCTCAGAACGAAATTTACGATTCCACTAGCATCAAGGTCCTAGAAGGACTTGAGGCGGTTCGCCTACGGCCCGCCATGTATATCGGATCAACCGGTGAAATGGGCCTGCATCACCTCGTGTACGAAGTGGTGGATAACTCAGTGGATGAGGCGCTGGCTGGCTACTGTACTGAGATCGGCGTCACCATCCACATCGATAACTCGATCACCATCGTCGATAACGGCCGCGGCATTCCCGTCGATATCCATGAAGAAGAAGGCGTCTCCGCGGCACAAGTTGTTTTGACGAAACTGCACGCCGGCGGCAAGTTCGATTCGAATAGCTACAAGGTCTCCGGCGGTCTGCACGGCGTCGGTGTCAGTTGCGTGAACGCGCTCTCGGAAACACTGCATCTGGAGATCTGGCGCAAGAAGGCCACTTGGGAGCAGGATTACGAGCGGGGCATTCCGAAAGCGCCGCTGACCCAAACTGGAAAATCGAACAAGACCGGCACAAAGATTACCTTCAAAGCGGACCCGACCATCATGGACGCGACGGAGTTCAACTTCGATACTCTGGCGGGCCGGCTGCGCCAGTTGGCGTTTCTGAACAAAGGTCTGAAGATCACGCTGACCGACGATCGCGGCGACGACACCCGATCGGAAGAATTCTATTACAGCGGCGGGATCGCGGAATTCATCAAGCATCTTAACCGCGGCAAATCCTCGCTGCACGATAAGCCGATCCATTTCGAGGGCGATCGCGATCTGCCTAACGGCGGTAAGCTGACCATCGAAGTAGCTCTGCAGTACAACGATTCCTACTCGGAAAACATATTCAGCTTCGCCAACAACATTAACACCGTAGACGGCGGATCGCATCTCAGCGGCTTCCGTAGCGCCCTGACGCGTACCATCAACGCTGCCGCGCAGGCCTCTGGCCTGATCAAGGATGCGAAAGACAATCTCACGGGCGATGACGTGCGCGAAGGTTTGACCGCGGTGATCAGCGTGAAACTGCCGCAGCCCCAGTTCGAAGGACAGACCAAGGGCAAACTGAATTCCGACATTCAAGGCTACGTTGTCCAGCTTGTGAACGAGAAACTGGGCGAGTTTTTCGATAAGAACCCGGCCGTAACCAAGAAGATCATTTCGAAAGCAATTGACGCCGCGCGCGCCAGAGAAGCGGCTCGAAAAGCAAGGGACTTGACTCGCCGTAAAGGCGCGCTCGACTCCGGTGGATTGCCTGGAAAATTAGCAGATTGTCAGGAGCGTGACCCGGACCGCTGCGAACTGTTCCTGGTCGAGGGTGAATCGGCCGGCGGTACGGCTAAATCAGGCCGTGACCGGCGCTATCAGGCGATTCTGCCGCTCAAAGGCAAGATCCTGAATGTGGAGAAGGCGCGCTACGACAAAATGCTCGGACACGAAGAAATCCGCGCCATGATTACCGCTATCGGAACGGGTATTGGCAAAGGCGATGATTTCGAACTGGCCAAGCTGCGCTACGGCAAGATCATTATCATGACCGACGCCGATGTCGATGGATCGCATATCCGGACGCTGCTGCTGACCTTTTTCTTCCGGCACATGCAGGAGTTGATTACGCGCGGGAAAGTATTTGTCGCGCAGCCTCCTCTGTACCGCATTAAGAAAGGTAAGAGCGAAAAATACATCAAAGATGACAAGGAGTTTACCCGGGAGATCCTGCGCCGCGCGACGGAAAATCTTTCTGTTGAACTCGGGACCGCTACCGATGGTAATCGCCCGAAGATTGAAGGCGCTGAGCTGCGCAGCTTTCTGATGTCGCTTGACGAGCTGGCTCAGATTACGCGCAAGCTGGAGCGGCGTGTCCGCGACCCCCGGGTGGTGGACGTGCTCGCTGACGTAACACTTCCTATCGATACCAAGGCCGATCTGCAGAACGAGGAAAGCGTGAAGGCGGTCGCTGATCGGTTACGGGAGGCGAAGCTGGAAGTCACGGTGGAAGGCGAAGAAGAGCATTCCTCGTGGATGATCGGTTATCGTGATCCCACCAACGCTGTTCGCTTCATCAACACGGAGTTCCTTACTCTGCCCGAATTCCGCAAAACCCGCGCGCTTGTTAAGCACGTGGCGCGCCTGAATACTCCGCCGTTCACGGTTGTAAAGGACTCATCTCGCGACACTCTCCAGACTTGGCGCGAGCTGCTCAATACGGTAAAGAACGAGGGTACGCGTGAAGTAAACATTCAGCGTTACAAGGGCCTCGGCGAGATGAACGCCGAGCAGCTCTGGTCTACTACGATGAATGCCGAAACGCGCACTCTGCTGCAGGTAGATCTTAAAGACTTCGCCGAAACCGAGCCCGTTTTTTCCACCCTGATGGGCGAAGATGTGGAAAGCCGCCGTAAGTTTATCGAAGAAAACGCTCTGGATGTTCGCAATTTGGACGTGTAGCTGGGTCCAGGTTCGGGAGCGCCGTTAGATTCGGCGTCAAGACGTTTATCCTGGGTGTAGGTGTACTTGGTCACGCCGCCGCCATCGCGTTACCGCCCAGCGCGTTGGTAACGAACCCGCTAACCCCTTGGTCCCGATTCCGAACCTTGGGGAGTCGTCCGGCGATGCTGTTTTTCCTGGCGAACTCAGATGCACAGGAAAAGACATCCCCGTTTTTTGCCGGGTCTAGGAGGCCGACTTGCGGCCAGCTCGCTAAGGGTCTACTCGCCCCCGAAAACAATAGCGACAACGATCACGATGAGCACGACCAGAACCACACCACCTAATATCCGGATTTGTACGTCACCCAGACCAGAGCCGTGCTTCTCATTCGTGAACCCTCGCGTTGGCTCTGATCCAGCGAGGCAATCGAAACCACAGGCGAGGAGAGAATAGCATGAAGAACGCGTTCATGCTCATCATCAAGAGAGTAACGATTCCGAACGTCCATCCCAGGAAGTGTGTGAGCATCCGCAATGCCTCAAGCAGAAGCCGTATTCCGCGCTTGCTGACACCGGGTACTCTTGCTCCTAACGAAGGGCCAACAACTGATGGACCGCTGCCCGGCGACTTCGTGATCGTGCTTCCGAAAATGGATTTGGCTGGTAGGACCGGCGGCGACGCCCTGCCCCATGTTGTAAAACACGTTGTGCCCACCGGCTTCGCCGCTTCCGAAGCTCTGGATTAGATCTGTGGCTCCGCTAGATGCATTGCCCCCCAGCGCATTCGTAACAAAGCCGCCAATGCCTTTGTTCCCAATTCCGAACCTTTGTAGTCCTCCCGCGATGCTAACCTTCGCAGCTGCTTTAGAAGCACAAGTAAAGACGTTCCCGTTTTTTGGCGGTACAGTGAGCAATTGACTATACGCCCTGCAACACTGCCGTCGCAACATAGACGACACCCAAGCCGATGAGTGCCAGCGAGAGATCATGCTCCGAGCGCTGCAACCGGCCGAGCATCCGGAGCACCGTCAAGTAGGTGATTGAACCCGTTACGAAAATCGGAAGATAGAAGTCCTCCGCCCGAATGGCAAGCGCGCTACTGACACGTTGAGTTCCAGCCATGCTTATCGGAATTTGATGTATCGCAAGCCCAACAGCCATTCCGAAAAGCAACGGATCATGGCACGTGCGAGTCCCGCATCAGCCTCAGGACTACTCCGGGTTCCAAGGGATTCAAGCGACCTGAGCATACGCTTTGTCCCTGGATCGGGGAAGAAGAATAGCTTGGAGCCATCAGTTAGGACGACAGCAGCGAAGCATAAGAAGGCTCTTTTTACATTTGAGATCTGGTTTCTGGGCACTTTCTGCCAAGCGACCCACCGACGATATAGAAGGCCTCCCTCGTACGCTCGGAGCTCACCAACATTTATAAACAGCCAGATCGCAACGGCGAACGTCGGGAGCACAACGAGTACAATCCACGCGACGCCCCAAGCATCATGAACCGGAACCGAGCCGATACCAACTACAGAGATCAAGATAAGCGGCAACAGCACCTTCGCCGTTATTGCAGGACCGGACCAACCAGACATTGACCTACCCCGCTTGGCAGAACGGCGTGACAGATGTCCGCGTGAGTACGCCGGCTGCACCTTTTCCGCCAGCTCCAAAACCGAGCGTTAACGTGCCTTGATAAACCAACCCATGATCAGTACTTCCGGCGCTGACATCTCCTCCAATACCGACTCCGTTGGCAATGACGCCGCCGATATCTACCCCCGGTCCGGCCAAATCCGTACTTCCCAGAAAAGGATTTGGCTGATAGCTAAGCGAAAGACTCTTGCCGTTTGCAATCGAGTTTGCGTTCTCTGATGAGGGTACGTGAACCGCACTGACGGAGAATCCGGATCGGCCGCTGATCCCCACGCCAAAAGTGGCAACTGGTCCGGCGTATAAACTCCCTGTTCCTGGTACATAGGAGACGCTTCCCCCTATGCCAAACATGCTTCCAATAAGCGCCCCCGGAAGCGTCCCCTCAGGGCCGAACAGGCTGCCAATCAGAGCCCCCAACTCGATGGTCGGGCCGTTCGTAGTTATATTCCCGCTCACGATGGTATTGCTGCCGACGTACTTGGAAACAAAGTTGCCGATTGCTCCCGCATCGCAGCTCCCTGAATTTGGGGGCGTTATTTCGGCACCTGATTATGTCGGCTCCGATCCAGGCGATAAATTAAGAACCAAAGATACCCGAGCAGCAGAACTGCGACAGCCGCTTGGACGCCCAACGGCATACTTGGGCTCCTCAGGTAAGCAACGACTGCCGCAATGCCCGCGAAAGTGAAAATAGCGACGACGACCCACAGCAACAGCGGGGCTGAGCGCCGCACTACAGAGGTTTTCATGGCTCGGCGATTGCGCGCCCATATCCACAAAACGTTAATCGCTAATAAAAGTGGATAAGCGATTGCCGCCCCCGGATAAAGCGGGACGATGCCTCGCGAGATGAGCAAGGTCGTAAACAGAACGACTGCCACATCCACAATGACGAGGTTCACGAGTTGCAAATTCGGCTTATACTTCGGAAGCATATTCGCCTTCAATGGCAACTGCCGCCTGTATTTAAGCCGAGAGCGTCGGCAATGCTTTGCCCCAATTCGGTTGAAAGAAACACCTTTTGCATCAATGTCGCGCCCTGGTCAATCAAGTGACCTGTCATGCCGCCATTCACACCTGCCGTCCCTAGCGATTCGAAGCTGGCCGCCATGCTCGCCGCCTCCATGTTGCCCCTGGTTGCCAACGAGACCGTAAATCCTCCGACCGTAGTCAAGGTTGTAGCGACATTTGCGGCTTCACCGAACGTTCTTAGGTTGCCAGTCGCCGCGCCCACCAACTGCAAACCGCCAGCAGCAATATTTCCGCTAGCCCCAATTGCTCCATAGGCTGCGCCGACGGCACCCAGAGGGCCGGTTACGGGTATCGAGAGGGCGCTCTCCGCCGCCAAATCTATTTTGGCGGCAGCAACTCCCAAACTAGCGAGGCCCTTGGCTGCGGCCGC
>Ga0134125_10009439_pt1 | contig 10984 bp, 8 predicted proteins | sample KB31751_FD_96464 | JGI IMG/M metagenome (GOLD analysis project Ga0134125, IMG submission 96464) | Terrestrial soil microbial communities with excess Nitrogen fertilizer from Kellogg Biological Station, Michigan, USA - KB3-175-1 | ecosystem: Environmental > Terrestrial > Soil > Unclassified ...
CAACACATCGACCGTGAACTGTTGCGACAAGGTATTCGGCTGGTAACTCATCACCACGCGAATCCCGAAATTCCCCATCTCGGCGTATTCCGCGATCGCGCCGGTCCCAGGCAGTGGCTGAGGCAGCCGGCGAACAACCAGTCCGATGGCATCGCGGCTGAAAGCTAGGTTGTGAACGTTGACGGTGCTCATGCCGGTCTTCGCGACGAGCTGTGAACGGAAGATAAAGAAATCTTTCATCTTTCCGACGTTGCCCTCGACAAGAGCGCGCAGCCCCGCGTCGCCGGCCGAATAATACTCGCTGAATCGCGGAATCTGCCGAATCTGCGAATACGTTGACGAATCGACCACCAGATACTTCGGCTCGCTTGCGGGAACCTTTGCTTGGAACAGTGCCGTCTCCGCCGCGTCGATTGTCGCTTCCGTCACCGCCGTGCCGGCCGTGCCGACCGGAGTGTTCGCCGAGAAACTGCTGTACAGATTCAGCAAGTCGCTCTCGATCTTTTCCGCAATCGCAACGACAGCCGGCTGCATGTAGACCTTCATCAGGTCGGGAACAGCGAGGCATTTCGTCACGTCCGGAATCTGGAAAGTCGCCTCGGCATGCGTATTGAGGACAATTTGCGCATTCCCCAGGCTCGGAGTCTGCGGCGTAACCGAACCGCCCTCGGCAATGTTGTTGGCTACCAGGGTCGGCGGAATCGGTACGTTGACCGTGTCACCGGCGTTGGCAAGCACGGGCTCGTAATCCCGGTTTACCAAATTTCCCATGATGAGGTTGCTTACCAGTGCCGGCAATGCGTCCGCGGCCACCAGCTTGACGATCGCATTTGCCAGATTGGCAGATGTAATGGTTGACATATAGCTCCTAAATAGAAATGGGCAGCCGAAGCTGCCCGTGTACTGCACCGCGCTTTTGCGCGGCTTTCCAGGTTCCTGTATTTCGAGTACCCCGGAAGCTGTTGCCGCTCGTTCTAACGAATGCGGCTCAGCTCTTCATACGCCCCTTCGGGCGTTCTCGTGAGGTCGCCGATTTAGCTCTAGGCTCCCCGCAAACTCTGCGCCGCGAAGCGCGCTACTTCCTGGCGAATCCGCTCCAATTCGTCCTTGCCCATGCCCGGCTTAATCTTGTCGATATCTACCGTGGCGGGGGCGTTCGCAACGGCATTGCGCGTCGTGGAATGCACCCCGCTTCCGCCCGCGATGCGCGCCGGCAGCAGCTCGGGATTTTCTTCGACAAACTTTCGCAGATATTCACTCACCGGTTTCTGATCCTGAGCATCGCGACTTATCAGTCGCCCGTCTTCGCCCCGGATAATGTCGTCCTTCACGGCTCGAAACGCCAAGTCGACCTTGGACACGCCCATCCGCTGCAGTTCTGCCCGGATCTGCGAGTGACGATCGGCTTCTTCGACGGCGGCTTGAGCCCGCCTGTTTTCTTCCACAAGATGATTCAGGCGTGTCTCCAATGCCTCCCGTTTTCGGCGCTCTTCGAGCAGTTCGGTCTTGTAAGCCGGCTCGGCTTTGCTCTGCTCCGCCCTGACAAATTCCTCGATTACGTCTCGCACGACGTCGCGAATCCCGGGCGCCGATGCTGTCTCTTCGTTTTCAATCTGTTCGGACATACACTCCTCACTCTTTCCGTAAGCGCAGTATTGGTAAACGGGGAGGCGTGCCTCGCGCCTACTCAATTGGCTTCCCCACCGCTTGCTCGATTTCGCTCGCGATCTGCTCCTTTACTTCTTGGCGAACGTCGCACAGATATTTCAGGGCCAGTTTCTGATAGATCTGTTGCTTTAACGTTGGTGAATCGATCCCGAGCTGCAGCAGTGTCTGGGCGTCTTTCAGCTCCGTTCCGAAATCGCCGACATCGAATTCGTCGAGTCCCGAAACCGAAACCGTGATACCGTCTTCGCGCGCAGCGCTAATCGCCTCCAGCACCTTCCGGATCGTATCCTTCACTCCGTCGCCGTATGAACGCAGCACTTCATTTGTTATCGCGAAATCACGCATCTTGCTGAGCGCCGATTGCGCATGACCGCCCGATATCTCACCGGATGCTTGCGACAGATAGCACACGCGATAGATCTCGTCCCGCAGCCGCGATAAGTTATCGACGGCGATCTGGTAGACCTTTCCTTCCGGTTCCGTCCATCCGAAGCGGTCCTGTGCTCCAAGCTGGATGTAGTACGACTCTCCGACAATCTGATTCCACGCCCGGTCGGAGTAGATCACCGGCATCGCGAACAATCCCATCGTGATGGCCCATCCCAACGCATTCGACTTGTTGAAATGCTCCAACTGTAGTAGCGCCGATTTGTTCATCAACCAGAGCCCTTCGCTCGTTCGCATCGTAAAGAGTGGCACACGACCTAATTTCGCCAGACCGTGCAGTCCTTCAGCCAATAGTTCCGCCTGGCCTTGTTCATTGCGCCGCTCGCGCCTGTAAACACGAAAGCTCTGCTTGTCGAAGTAATACCAGTAGGTCTCTTCTACAATCTCGGCGTTCTCGATGTGATGCTGCCGTTTTTGCGTCCTGCGCAGCACCACCCACTCATACTGCCCCTGTTCGTCGTTGCTCCAGTTGATCAATTCTTCGGCTCTATGCCGCGACAGGTAGGCGCGCGACAACCCCGCTGCTTCTTCCTCGGCGCGGTTTACGGGCTGCCGGTCTAATCGGGGAAAATCCACCAGGATATGGCTCGTCCCGCCGACCAGCGTGTCGATAAAGCATTGCCGGAAGAAATCGGTAAGCCCGGTTCCTTTCAAATCGCAGTTGTCGCAGAAACTCGAAAAAAATGCGCGGCCGAATTCGCTTTCGCCCTCAAAAGCGATCTGCGGTTCACGGCGAAACAGAGTAGCTGCATACCAGTCGACAATCGATCCAATGTGGTTCTCATAGAACACGCGCAGCAGCCGCTCACCATAAACGTCCAGCGGCTCCCTTTGGCGGCGGGTCAGATATTCGGCCGCGTTGTCCTTCATCTGTTGACCACCGGCATACAAATCGCGATACCAGCGCCACATCTGCTTTCGCTGTTTGTATTCGGGATGCTCCCTGTCGATATCGAACATATTCATTTCCCTTCTACTCGTCTGCCGCAACTCTAAACGCCTTAAAACAGCCTCTTGTTCATTTCGCCCACCGTCTGTTTCTCTCCGAATAGCTCCCAAACCAAATAGCCCAGCGCATCTGAGATGTGCGTTCTCGCTGGGTCTCTGGCCTTGTCGATCACGCCTTCGTTCGGCTTGAACAGGACCTCCTCGAGATCCTTCACCAACTCCCGGCAGCGTGGATCCACAAACAAACTAGTGCCACCGCACGAATCCAGCATCTTGGCGTTCACGAGTTTTACTCGCTGCAGCACCGCCGGGTTATGCGAAGCAACCCGCATCGTGTGATTCCTGAATCCGGCTTTGTTGAGGTAATGCCTCAACTCGCTGTAGGTGTCGCCGGCGCTGGTTACCGATCGCTGTCGTCCGCTCGCGTCCCCGGTGATCACGATCGGCGCCTCGAGATCGGCTATCTTGTTTCTTAAGGCATCCACTGCATCGCTCACCGTTGCGTTCTGAAGTGAAATCTCATCCATCACATACAGCGCCTCGTCGCGTTTCTGCGCAAGCACTGAGCAGAGCGGCGTCACGTTGAAGTCCAGGCTCCAGTACAGAGTCTGCCTCGCGTCGTAAGCGGCTGCAGCGATATTCCGCTCCCGATCGAAGCACTCGTATACTCGTCCCTGCAAAATGTTCAGGTATTCACCAAGCACTTCCTGCCGGTAAAACCGGGGATCGTAGCTATGCTCCAGACGTTGATAGAAATCCGGATTAGCTTCGAGGATGAACTTGTTCTCCTGTGGTTTCGCCCGGATGCACTCATATCCCGGGATCGCCGACTTGATGAAGCGCCGGTACACCCAGTCGTGGCCGTTCGGCGTCCAAACGCCAAACCCGCACAGCCGCCGCGCTCTCGGTTCCCGAAGCCTTGCCTCCAGACGCGTCCACGCGTCTTCCGTTGTAAACGTTAATTCGTCGATTCCAAACCACGCCAGGTTCGTTCCGCGCAAACGCTCCGGTTCATCCAGCGACCGAAGTAGGATCTCGGAATCGATCTCCTCAATCCGAATAATGTTCTCCGATTTGTGAAACTCATAGGGAACCCCGCTTTCGTCCAGCAGGCGCAAAAACGCCACCTGTGTCACGTCTCTCATCATTCGATACGTCGGAGCGCCCAGCAGCCCCTGGCAGCCCGGATTCTCTGTCGCCAACCGGAATGCCGCAAAACACAGCGCCATGCTTTTACCCGCGCCCACCGGACCCGAGAAGCCTTTGAATCGCGCCGCACAGTTGACGAAAGCTCGTTGCGAAGGGAGCGGATCGAACCGGACGCGCCAGGTCGTTAGCCTTTCGCGTCTTCGTGAACCCATAACACCCGCACCTCTTTCGGCCGCTTCTGTACGGATCGTTTTGCCGTCTCACGTTCCGCGTCCATCATCTTCAAGTAGTCGGCCACGCCTTGTTTCTCCGCCCGGTTCCACAGGAATCCTTGTATTCGCCGGCGGAATTTCTTTACGAAGCTGGGCGCCTGCATTCGCGCCGCCGGCGCGTAATAGTCGCCGTCGCCGCACTGGTGCTCGCCGTCTATCCCGACTCCCACCTCCGCGCGGATTTCACGGTCTCCCGCAGATTTACGCTTGGCGATACTCCCGCCACGCCATCCACTCTTGCCTGGGTCTCGCTTCTCGTCTTTCAACCTGATCATTCTTCCCATGTGCTTTGTAATCTCTGCGCAACCTAAGCCGGTACGCACACAAAACTAGCAGCCACGGACCACCGAGAATAGCTGGCGATCCAGATAAGTAATTGAAAATAAGCTGGATAAAAGATTAGAAAATTCGTGATCCAATTGCTTCGAAGGTCGTGGTGGCCCTATCTGCGTTCGCCGCGCATTGATCAAAAGCCGACCGACACGAAAATGTGTCGGTAATATAACATACTGTGATCAGATTGGTTTCATGCTTATTTATAGTCCTGGTCAGCCTGCCCCGGTACTTTCAAGCTGGATTCGAGCCATAAATCTGCTACAATCCCCCTATGCGTTTTGGTTATAGCCGCTGCCCTTCATAGCCCGGCAGGCTCCAACCCGACCGCGTCCTCAGCTTTTTTCAATCCTTCCCCGCCTGAGTTCGCGAGCTGTACATTTCAGAACTAAGGAGTATCGAAGCGAGTGAAACTTTCTGTATCGAAGAATCTTTTGGTGATGGCCGGAATTTTGGCCGCGCCAGTGACAACGGTACGAATAGATCAGGCCGCACCCGCAAGACCCGCGCCGCCTCGCCACGACGTCGTCAAACCGGCTGACCCCCGCACCATCCGGTTACAGCGGTTCTTTAGCAAACTGCATTGTCCGATCAAAAATCTGGCGGAAGACTTCATCCGTGTGGCGGACGACAACAATCTTGATTGGCGTCTGCTTCCTAGCATTTCTATCATCGAATCCAGCGGCGGCAAGGCGTTCAAGAACAACAACATTCTGGGTTGGGCCAATGGCGAGCGCAGTTTTCCCACCATCCGCGCAGGCATCGCGGAGGTCGCGTTTAAACTCGGAAAGTCGTCCCTCTACCGTCACCGCGATACGAATGCGAAGCTCCGTATCTATAATCCGAACGAGGATTACCCGGGCCGGGTCGAAGAAGTGATGCAGCGCATTTGTCCCGTCAGAGACCTGAAGCTGATCGCGAGCGAACGTCGACTCGCTTATGCGGGCACACTTTCGAACGACTGAGGTCCTGCTAGACACGCGCCGCCGCGGCCGGAAGTCCCCTCCAGGCGCTGGTCGAGAACACTCCCGGTTGACGGTTCGAGCTCCCCTCTAGTGGTTTTGCTGGGTAAGTTCGCTCGCCCTGGGCAGGTAAGAATGGTTGTATGGCAAAAGAGCAGCCCTTCCTCACAGACGTCGAGACATTGCGGGCGCAGGCGCGCGCGAATATCGACCAAGGCCCGGTAACATCCAACTATGAAGGAGACGTTAAACAAACGATTGACGTCCTGCAAACCGTGTTGGCCACTGAGATCGTTTGCGTTCTTCGCTACACGATGAACGCGGTGGCCGCCTCGGGCGTGTCGAGCGCATCCGTCAGACAGGAGTTCGAAGAACACGCCAAAGAAGAGCAGGAACATATGAGGGCGGTCGCCGAGCGCATCAACCAACTTGGTGGAACGCCCAACTTCAATCCGGAAGGATTGGCGACACGATCTGCCTCGCAATATGTCGAGGGGAGTAATCTCATCGACATGATCAAAGAAAACCTTGTCGCCGAACGAATCGCATGCGATCACTATCGAGAGCTAATTCGTTTCTTCGGCGAAAAAGATCCCACTACCCGTGTGATGATGGAGAGCATTCTGACAAACGAAGAAGAGCACGCGAATGATATGCTCGACCTTCTCGCCGCTCAACAAGGTTCACCCAAATCCTTAAAAGCTGATAGCGGCAGGGCAAGTTAGAAGTCAGGGCGCGCCTATATTTGCATTTCGCAATGCCAGCTCGCCGGACACACAGTCCCGCAACGCAGAACTTCAGAAGATCGGGATATTGTATGGTCAGCGCGTTCTTTGCGGATCGGCCGCGCTGACCAGCTTCACTTCGTAAGGTTTTAGGCGGATTGCACGATTGTCCGCCAGATGAATTGCGGCCGCGTTGTCGTCGAAATTGAACAGCGCAAGCTTTCCGTTCGCGAGCACGCTCCAGTACACGCTGGCGGGGCGCTCCATCTCCAATGCCTGACGAACGCGCGGCCTCAGCGGCAGTTTTCGCAATTCCGCGGCGAGAAACTCCATGTACCCGGGGATGCTCGGGTGCCCCTCGTAAAAAATCACCCGGCCCTTACCGGTATCTCCTTTCCGCCAGCGTTCGGAAATTGAGCGGTCACCTTCCACCGTTCCGAGCAATCCTTCGCGAAGTTGCTGGCGAAGAGGATAGATGACGATCCCGCCGGCTCGTACCCATGCGTCGATCTTTTCGAGAACCGGCCGCTCAGTTTCATTGCCCCACAGAAAAACAAGCACGCGAAACCTTGAAAGCGCGCCGTCGAGAATCATCTGTTCGCTGGCGTAATCGTAATCGCTAACGGCGCGGAGAGCTTCCGCGCGAGGGATCCAGGCGGATGCGCGAAGGTAGCGAAGCAACTCGCCGTGCAACCGAATCGATGTATCGGGATAGAATACGGCGATGTCGATTACCGGCGGTGCGCGCTGGTCCAGCGCCGAAGCGTTTTCGATCCAAGCCTCGGTTGTGCCGTCGTGGCTCAGAAGGTGATTGTAGTAGTAAAACAGGTGGTCAGCGCCATTGCTCACCGCGTTGAACAACCTGCCCATCACGCCGCGAAGCGTGCCGACGCTCGCCGGTTCCAGGCCGAGACTTGCCCCATAGAAGCGCGCCGCCGAAGCAGCCATGCGAGTGTTCGCAAAATTCAATGGATACTCATCGGTCTCGTTGGTGAGCCGGATTCCTTCTTTCATCTTTCCCATGGTGCGCGCTTGCGCCGTATAGTCGGTGCCTATGCTCACGGCGCCCCATCCTCCCGACGATTGGTAAATCGGCGTATCGGGAATCGACGCGTGCGCCCACTCGGCCCAACGGGCGCACCAGGCGCTCATCGAATCCATGTACCAGTTTGTGAAATCGAGCCGCATGCGCGCATCGCGGGCGGAAACGGGTAGAAACGTGGTCACATCGACGAATGAATTGTATTCAGTGGTCCATGCGCGGTTGAGCGCCGTGATATCCGAGTATCTTTCTTCCATTGCCTTCCGGAATGCGCTTACCGCGGATGGATCGGCAGCCCAGAAGCCCAAATGTGTGTGCAGAGGCTTGCCGTGATAACCCCAGTTGCCGGTGGCAGGATACTGCGCCTCGCCGTAGTTGCCGCTCGGGCCGAGACGCACGCCAAGCAATATACCGCGCTGGGCGTAGTGCTTTCCAAACTCCTTGAGAAAACGCTGAACATATTTGTCCTGATTGCTGTTGAAGATGGTCGGGATATCGTTGCCGATATGATGTTCCAGGCACTCGTATCCGGTGTGTTCGGGCGAATGATAAAACCAGTCCGGGAGCGCATAGGCGGAGCCCACGATCAACAGCGGAAACCACTTCAACCCATGCTTTTGCACCTCGTCGACAACGGCATCATAGTAGCGCCAGTCGAATACTCCGGGTGAGCGCTCGACGAAACCCCACTTCACGTAACTTTCGATCCCGTTGAAGCCGAGGGCGCGGGCAAGCGGGAGCAGATTGCGCAGGCTCGCCAAAGCGTCGTCGAGTCCGGCTGGGGAATTGGCGTCCGCGCCGGCGCTCATCACACGCTGGCCCGGCACGCGAAAGTCAATGGCCGGCGGCGCATCGCCAACCGGCGTGTGCGGCGGTTCCTTCTCCGTCAGCGTCAGGGACACGAGCCAAGGTAGACCTTCGATCCGGAAGGCGACATCCGTCGCTGCGCCGGGCGAATGACGTAGCATCGCGGGATCAATTTCGAAGTCGGCCTCACGGATCTTCCCGGTGTTCAGGCGCGCAACGCCCCACTGCTTAGGCTGCGGAACCCCTCGCACTCCTTCCGCGCCGTAACTGATGGCGATGAGGCCATAGCCGCGGTCGAGATATTGCACACGAAGCCACGAACGCGCTGCTATGGGATGGTCAACGTGTACCAGGAAAGCCGCTCGCACGTAATAATCCCGCACAGGATCGAGCCGCGCGACCGGTGTGCCGGAAATTACTTCAAAGCGCCAGTGCGAATTGGAACCAGGCGCGAGGCTCAGGCCGCTTGAAGTCCCAGGAGCCGCCGCGCTCCATTGCATGGAAGGCGCCGCACACCAGCCGGCCACCGCCGCGAACATCAAAGACACACATCCGCGCGCAAGAATTCCCGTCTTCCAAATTTTCATGATCGGAAGTAGCGGATTGTACCATCGAAGATTTTCTGGTAAATCTTCTCGATGCGCCGGCGCCGAATTACACGCCTGAAGCTTGCGCCGCCGAAGCCGAAAGGAGGTTCCGGAAATAGTCGTTCAAGAGCCGGTTTCCCGGATCGTACTGCTCGCGCGCATTTGAGAATTCCACGAGACGGCTGCCAAATGCTTTTTGCACGATCACCGGCGTGAGGCCGAACGTCTGATTGAACAGCGGAATTCCGCCGCGATCCGTGCAGAACTGGTTATACACTTCCAGAAATTCTTTCCATCCGGGGTTTGCCGTCGAAACCGGATCGATCGTCATCACCGTTCCATCGTAAGAATAGGAAAACAAAGCTTGCTGATCCTTCGCGATTCGGTATCCCACGTAAATCAAATTAGATCGGTAGCCCTGTTGTTGGTAATAGTCGCGGCAGAATTGGTAAAAATCGGTGAGAGCTTGGGGGTACCCTTCTTCCCGAAACGCGAACAGGCTAAATGTATATCTGCTATCGTTCGATTTCGGTGGATAACTGACGATCTGGTCCGGTGGAATCGTGTAATCGGAGCGCACGATATTCTCCAACTTGAATCGCCACATAGCGGCAAACCCGTCAATTACTTTGTAACGAAGGTCTCGTACCGGAATGCCTTCTTCCACGTCATGTCCCAGGCGCGGGCCAAGCGTGCCCCAAAGGTAGTTGCGTAGTTGCCAGGCGTGGCGGTTCGGTTCTCCGGACGCGTTCGGATTGTCCTTGCGGAACTCGACGGTGATCAGGTTCTCAAACGGGAACAAGTAGAGCATCATCGATTCGTTGCGCGCCTTCAAGTCGGGTAATTTCGCGACGAAATCTTCCAGGCTGAATGTCTCGTGATAGACCTTCATGGGCGTGAGTGGCCGGACGCGATAGGTAACTTCGTAGATAATCCCGAATAGCCCATAACTCGAACGCACTTTTTGCATCAGTTCGGGTTGGCTATCGGTGGCCTCCAGAAGATCTCCGGAAGGAAGGACCATCTTGACTCCGGTAATGTAGGACCCCACCTGTCCGTATTCGCCGGGCATGGATGCATCTTTCGTTCCCGCGCAAGCCGCGCTCCCCGCGCTCAAGCTGCCGATTTCGGTGTTTACGTAGAACTGCAAATTTCGCTTCTCGAGTTCTTTCGCCATATTAATGTGTATGGCTCCGGCTTCCACGGTCAGCGTGTCCGTGCCGATATTCACGATTCGATCCATTTTCATCTGGATCAAGGTTCCGCCTTCCGCAACGCCGCAAGGCGCTGTTGAGTGATTGGAACCCACTGCGCGAACAGGCGACGGATACTTTTGCGTGTCCTTCAATACGGCAATGATGTCGTCTTTCGAGTTCGCCTGAACGACCACCTGGGGATGAGACACCAGGTCTCCAAACCAATTTGTTATTTCCGGGCCAGCCATGGTCACGATCTCCTCTCTCGCTTTTTTCAGTTTCAGTTCACGCCTTCTCGATTGTGTAAACAGGATCGAATTCCGGAATTCCAGCCTGCCTTCCTGCAACCCAGCGAAGGCAATAGACAGTTCGCGGGTCCGTCAGACTGCCGAATTGGTTGACCAGCACTTCCAGCAAAAGATGTGCTCCCGCGTCCTTGTAATAATCGATATCCGGCTCAATCAGAATGCAGGTCTGCCCGTTGATTACCTTGCGGTCGTTCTCATGAAACGTGAATTGAAGATTCGCCTCACCGAACTGGATCTGCTTATAGCTTTTCGTGGCGCCCGGATGCAGCAGGAACGGAGCGTCTGAAAACGCGCCATGTTGCTTTGCCAGTTCGATCTGCTTCAGCAGTTCCGGAGCGGCCCACGCAAAAAATCGATCCTGCGCCATCGCATAAGATCCGGCGCGATCCCACGCAACTTCCTTCACGTAATCGAGAGCGGTGCCTTGAGGCAACAGCGCTTGATCCATTGCGGCTACCAGATTCAGCATGCAGGCAAGCACCGCTCCGCCGCTGTAATCCATTAGATCGCTATATCGATTGGCCGCCGCGCTATCGTCTA
>Ga0134125_10009441_pt1 | contig 10983 bp, 6 predicted proteins | sample KB31751_FD_96464 | JGI IMG/M metagenome (GOLD analysis project Ga0134125, IMG submission 96464) | Terrestrial soil microbial communities with excess Nitrogen fertilizer from Kellogg Biological Station, Michigan, USA - KB3-175-1 | ecosystem: Environmental > Terrestrial > Soil > Unclassified ...
CGCCGAGCAGCCAGCAGGAGATGAGGTCGAGCGCAAGTTGTACGTAGAGGACGGCGGTGTAGTGGCCGATTCCGAAGAGACGAAAACAGGCGGCGAGGAAGAGCGGGTAGCCGGGCAGGCGGATCAGCGTAGGACGGATGATGTTTTCGGTGAAACCGTAGACATGGTGCCTGAGGATGTTGGTCGCGAGGTCGCCGTAGATAAGGGCATCGCCTGCGACGTCGGTGTGGAAGAGGATGAAATACAGGCGGAGGATGAAGCCGGCGAACAGCGCCGCGAGTGCCCATCGATGCTGCTTGATCCACGTCATGCTTGCAGAGCATCATAAATGTTGTGCCGCGCATGGTTCCGGCAGGTGCGGGAGCATTGACGCGGCGTGCGGGTAAACCTAGGATGAGCGTTAAGCCTTATTCATGAATAGACAGGTTTTCTACGATCCGCAGCGTAAACGATGGAAGCGGCTGCGGCGCGTCACGGACTCGCTCGCACTGGCCGGCGCCATTCTTGGCATAGTTTTTATCGTTGGTCTGGTGCGAATGAAGCCGATCGCCGGCCTCGACCTGCGCTCCACGACGAAGAAGTACCGCGCCCTTTCGAATCCACCTGCAAACGAGGTAAGGAGCAGAGAGGCGCTGAACCGGTCTGTCCACCGCAAGACCGATCTAAAGCCTTCCGACGTCGTGCTGAACACGGGCGAGGGTCTGCGCGCAGCTTTTTATACCGACAACGACCCGGCCGGGTACGCATCGCTGAAGCAGCATGTAAAGCAAATCGATCTGCTGTTTCCGGAGTGGCTGCATGTGGTGACTCCGGAAGGGAACCTGACTTCGTATTCTTCGAGCAATACACCTTTCGCGGTGGTCGATAACGCCGGTGTGCACGGCGTCGACCATGAGAACAAGGTAGTGCGGGCGATTACGGCGGCGAAGGAAGATACGGAAATTTTCCCGATCGTCAATAACTTCAGCCCTGTAGAAAGCGTTTTTGAGCCGTCGATCGGGGCGTTTCTTTCCGACCCCGATGCGCGGGGAAATTTCATCCATCAGGTCGATACGTTTCTGGCAGCGAATACGCGATACGGCGGGCTGACGCTGGGATTCCAGATGATCCCTACCGCCGCGCATCCGGGATACAAAGCGCTGGTACAGGCGTTGTACGACGACTTCCATCCGCGCAATCTTCGCTTGTATGTCATGGTGCCGGTCGGGAATAAGGACTTCGATTTCAAGTTTCTGGCCGACCACTCCGACGGCCTGGTGCTGATGAATTACGACGAGCACCAAACCGAGACTGACCCGGGGCCGGTTGCGGGTCAGGACTGGTTCGCGAACAACCTGCGGGATGTGCTGAAGACGGTCCCGCGAGAGAAGATCATCTGCGGGATCGGCAGTTATGGGTACGACTGGACGACTTCCCTTCCGCCTGCTCCGCCTCCCGCGCGCAGGGGTGCGAGACCTCGCAGGGCGAAACCGGAAGCGCCGCTCAAGGTGCTAAACGCGATCAACATGTCGACGCAGGAAGCCTGGCAGGCGGCTTCGGACGCAGGCGCGGACATCAGTCTCGACGACGCTTCGCTGAACCCGCACTTCGCCTATGACGATGACGATGCCAAGGTGCGGCACCAGGTGTGGTTCCTGGACGCGGTGACGGTGCTCAACCAGATACGCGTGGCGCGCGCGCTGGGTTTGCAGACCTTCGCACTGTGGCGGCTGGGGCAGGAAGACGATTCGCTGTGGAAGATCTGGGACACACCGCTGAAGTCCGACCCGGTGAAGGCGCTGGCGGATGTGTCGCCGGGACAGGACGTGGATACCGAGGGCGACGGCGATATTCTGCGCGTGACCCGTAAGCCACAGAACGGCCATCGCACCATCGTGATGGACGATGATAATACGATCCCCTCGAAATATTTGAGCGTTGTTTCGGAGACGATGGACTCGTATCCGCTGCCCTACACTCTGACTCAGTATGGCTATCATCCGCGCCAGGTGGCGATTTCTTTCGACGACGGCCCCGACCCGGAGTGGACGCCGAAGATCCTCAAGATTCTGAAAGAGAAGAACGTGAAGGCGTCGTTCTTCATGATCGGACAAGTCGCCGAAGAAAACAGCGGCGTCATGCAGCAGGTGTACCGTGAAGGGCATGAAATCGGGAACCACACCTACACGCACCCGGACATCAGCGAAATCTCGACAACGCAACTGAAAGACTTCGAGCTGAACCTTACCGAGCGATTATTTGCGGCAAAGCTCGGGGTGAACCCGGTTTACTTCCGGCCGCCGTACTCCATCGACCAAGAGCCCGATACCAACGACCAGGCCAAGCCGGTCCAATTTACGCAGGACCTCGGGTACGTCATCGTCGGCGACAAGATCGACACCGACGACTGGGACGAACACCCTCGCAAGACACCGCAGGAAATCGTCAAAAGCGTCTTCGACCAGTTCGACATGATGGACCAGAAGCCGTGGATGCGCGGCTCCGTCATCCTCATGCACGATGGCGGCGGCGACCGCTCTGTGACGGTGCAGACGCTGCCGGTGTTGATCGACGCGCTGCGGGCGCGCGGCTACGAGATTGTTCCCGTGTGGCAGTTGATCGGCAAGACGCGCGATGAAGTGATGCCTCCGCTGAAGGGGCGGCAACGGTACTATGCGTGGGTCGATTCGATCGCGTTCTTCCTGATCTCATTCTTCAACCACTTCGTCCTCTATACATTTTTTGTCGGCGATTTTTTGATGAGCGCGCGACTGATCATCATCGGATTGTTCGCCACGATCGATCGCTTCCGCAAGCGTACCAACTTCGCCGGGCCGGACTATCAGCCGCGCGTTGCCGTGCTGATCCCCGCCTATAACGAAGAGAAGGTAATCGCCCGCACCATTCGCTCGGTGATGATGTCGAACTATAAGAACATCCGCATTATCGTGATCGACGATGGATCGAAAGACAACACCTACAAGATTGCGTCCGAGACCTACGCTGCCGACATTGCGTCGGGGCGGCTTACGGTGCTGACCAAGCCCAACGGCGGCAAGGCCGAGGCACTGAACTTTGCTCTGGAGCAGATGGAAGAAGAAATTTACGTTGGCATCGACGCCGACGGCGTGATCGCCCACGATGCCATCGCACGGCTGGTGTGCCACTTTGCGAACCCGAAGATCGGCGCGGTCGCCGGCAATGCAAAGGTGGGCAACCGCGTGAACCTGTGGACGCGCTGGCAGGCGTTGGAGTACATCACGTCGCAGAATTTCGAGCGCCGGGCACTGGATTTGTTCGACGTCGTGATGGTGGTTCCAGGAGCGATTGGCGCGTGGCGGACAGCGGCGGTGCGTGCCGGTGGCGGCTATCATCCCGACACCGTGGCGGAGGACGCAGATCTCACCATGAACCTGTTGGAGCAGGGCTATTCGGTGATCTATGAGGACCAGGCGCTGGCGTTTACAGAAGCGCCCGTCGACGCGAACGGTCTGGCACGGCAGCGCTTCCGGTGGTCGTTCGGCATCCTTCAGGCGCTGTACAAACATAAGGCAGCGATCCAGCGACATCGTGCGATGGGGCTCTTCGCGCTACCCAACATTCTGATTTTTCAGATCCTGCTGCCGCTGGTTTCGCCGCTGATCGACTTCATGTTCGTGGCCGGTGTGGTGCATTACTTTATCGACAAACATTTCCATCCGGAGACGACCAGCACAGGCGACCTGTACAAGCTGCTGACCTTCTTCGCGGCGTTTCTTCTCATCGACTTCGCGGCGTCGGCTCTGGCTTTTATGCTGGAACGGAAGCATCCGGCAAGCAAGGGCGATGCGTGGCTGCTGTTCCATATCTGGATCCAGCGGTTTACCTACCGGCAGCTTTTCTCGTGGGTGTTGATCCGCACGGTAAAGCGCGCTTTCGACGGCAAACCCTTCAGCTGGGACAAGCTCGACCGCACCGCACAGATGTCAGCATCGACGGAGAAATTTACGACGTAGCCTACACCGTAGCCAAGGGACCGCAGGAAAGCCTACGATGGAGGTATATGCTTTCTCCTTTCCAGAACGAGCCCTTTACCAACTTCAACGATTCCGCCACCAAGCGCGACATGATCGAAGCGCTGGAGCGCGTCGGCAGCGAACTCGGCCGAGAATACGACCTGGTCATTGGCGGCCAGCGCGTGCGGTCCGCACAGAGTTTTTCTTCGACGAACCCGGCGCGGCCGGCGCAGGTTATCGGCACACATCCTGAAGCAACGGTTGAGATTGCCGAGCAGGCTGTGCAGGCAGCGCTTGCGGCGTTTCCAATATGGTCGCGGACGGCTGTCGAAGAGCGCGTCGACTTGCTGCTGCGCGCCGCGGCGTTGATCCGCGAGCGGCATCTGGAATTCTGCGCGTGGCTTACCGTCGAGGTCGGCAAAAACTGGGCCGAGGCCGATGCGGATGTCGGCGAGTGCATCGACTTCCTGGAGTTCTATGCGCGCGAGGCACTGCGACTGGCGGGTTCGAAGACGCCGATCCAGATGCCTGGCGAACGCAACATGTTGCGATACGTTCCTGTGGGAGTCGCGGCTGTCATTCCGCCATGGAATTTTCCATTTGCGATTATGGCCGGGATGACGGCCGCCTCGATCGTATGCGGCAATACGGTCGTGCTGAAGCCGTCGCCCGATGCTCCCACCGTCGCGGCCCGCTTTGTAGCGTTGCTCGAAGAAGTGGGAATTCCTGATGGCGTGGTGAACCTGGTGCAGGGCGGCCCAGCGGTGGGGCAGGCTATCGTCGAGCATCCGCAGGTGCGGCTGATTGCGTTTACCGGGTCAAAGAAAGTCGGGCTTGAGATTCACGAGCGCGCGGCGCGAACGCAGCCCGGGCAGCACTTTATCAAACGCACCGTGTTGGAGTTGGGTGGGAAGGATTCTATCATCGTCGCCGCCGATGCAGACGTCGATTCCGCAGTCGAGGGAGTAACGGCTTCGGCATTCGGCTTCAGCGGACAGAAGTGTTCGGCGTGCTCGCGCGTGATCGTCGATGCGGCGATTTACGACGTGTTCTGCGACCGCCTGAAAGAGCGTGTCGCGCAGATCAAGTCCGGCGATCCGGCGGAAAATTTCTACGGTGGCCCGGTGATCAATCAGGTGGCCTACGACCGCGTGCTGCGCTACATCGAAGTCGGCAAGAGCGAAGGCCGCTTGCTGGCCGGCGGTGCCGCAATTGAGAACGCCGATGCGGGCTACTATATTGCGCCGACGGTGTTCGCCGACGTCGCGCCGAAGGCGCGGCTGGCACAGGAAGAGATTTTTGGGCCGGTGCTTGCGGTGATCAAGTCCGACGGCTTTGACGATGCGCTGGCGATTGCGAACAACACCGAGTATGGGCTGACAGGAGCGATCTATTCCGGCTCTCGCGAAACGCTGGACCGCGCGCGCGATGAGTTCCACGTAGGCAATCTTTATCTGAACCGCAAGTGCACGGGAGCGATGGTCGGGGCGCATCCGTTCGGCGGCTTCAACATGAGCGGGACGGACTCAAAGGCAGGCGGACCGGACTACCTGACGCTGTTCACACAGGCGAAGTCGGTCGCCGAGAAACTCGGTGTCGTTTCGCCTGCGGTTGAGGAACAGGAAGAACGGATGGGTATGTAGACGGGGCCCAGAAGAAAGATTTGGACCACCCGGCGATCGACATCTTAATGAGGCAAGGACGGGCAGGGTCAATCGACCCTGCCCGTCTTGGATTTGGGAATGGAACGTTGATCGTTACTACATCAAAGCTCTACGCGCTGAGGAGCTGCACTTGCAGTTGTAGCTCTTCGCGGACACGCGTTGCAGCGTCGGCGAGCGTGCGGTGGTGCTGCGTGAAGACGGCGAGTTCCAGGCGATCGGAGACGCCGGTCTTGTCGTAAATGTTGCGCAGGTAGTTCTTGATGACCTGCTCTTTGGTGCCGAGCTGGACGGCGATTTCTTTGTTCTTGCCGCCTTCCGTGACAAGCGCAACAATCTGCAATTCCTTGGGCGTGAGGCGTTCGAGAACGCGAGCGCCAACACGGTCGTTCGACGACTGCTTTTTAAGCTGGACCTGCTGAATGCAGCGCTCGCCTATGGCCACGCGGCGGAGACAGTCGACAAGTTGCGAACCGGCGACGGAACGCAGCACGACACCGTTCACACGCTCCGCGATCATCACGTCGAGCTTGTCACCGTGTTCGACGATGATCACGCTCTTGCTGCGGGAAGCTTCGATGGAGTTCAGCACATCCGGGATGTTCTGCGTCATGCTGGTGGGGAAAACGACAATGGCATCGCGCAGCATGCTGATGGCTTCCCTGAGCCGCGGCAGATCGGAGCACTGGGCCACGACTTGCATGTCTTCTTCCATCGCCAGCACCCGCGCCGCACCGGTGCGGAAGATCGCCTGTGTGTCTGCCAAAATGATTCGTTGCGCCAAGCTATGCTCCCCTGTTTGCAGGTCTTGGTTCTGCCTGCTTTGTGATTCGCGTATCTGCTGCAGTCTCGGCACTTCGCCGAGTGCAGGGACAATCGATGCAAGTATGTGTTCCGACACTCGTGCGGTCTCCCGGCATGGAATGTTGGAAGTAACCTGATGTTTACTTCTGGATCATCTGCTGTACGTATGCTGGCAGCCGCCGGATGTACGGACAATCACCACTCAGTGTTAGAAGGTGCTTCTCCGTCCGCATGTGTTGGCTCATCGCCGCTAACGCGCTCGCCTGTCAAAGCAGTTTTGCGATGCGGCCCCGGGCGATGCGCAGGATGGTGAAACAGGCCGTCATTGCTGTGCGCAAACCATGCGGGCTTATCGCGATATGCGCGCACGACAATGAACCTTCGAGACGATTTTCCACTGATCGGTGTGGCCGCGCGATGCGCACCGGGCGGGGTATGACCAAAGTTTTCGCCGTGGTTCGATTGAGGTCGCAGGTATCATGCGAGGTACAGCATTTTTTCGTGTGAGGTTCAAAACTTTGTCAGCGCTTCGACCGTTCCATCTTGCTTTTCCCGTCGACGATCTCGACGCGGCGCGTCACTTTTACGGCACCGTGCTGGGATGTCCTGAGGGCCGCAGCTCGGACCACTGGATCGACTTCGACTTCTTCGGCCACCAGCTTGTTGCGCACCAGAAACCTGCGAGCGGAGAGAAGCCTCACGCAAACGCTGTCGACGGGCACGATGTCCCCATTCCACACTTTGGCGTGGTGTTGACAACGGAAGACTGGCAGCAGCTTGCGGAGCGGGTGCGCACAGCCGGCGTCGAGTTCGTCATCGAGCCGTACACACGCTTTGCCGGCCAGACCGGCGAGCAGTCGACGATGTTCTTCCTCGACCCCGCAGGCAATGCGCTGGAGTTCAAGGCGTTTGCAGACTTGAGCCAGATGTTCGCGAAGTAGCGGTTTGCGCTAGTGTCCCGAATCGTTCGTTGCTCTCATCGTGGAAAGCAAGAGAAAACGCAACGAGCGCATAGGACGCAAAGGTAACGCCACGGATCCCGTGGCGGAAACGTTGCGTCCGTTGCGCTCCTGGCGTTTTCCTTTGTCCTTTATCCGTTGCCGAACGACTTTGAGACTGTAGTACTGAAAGGAATCACTACGCCGTCTCCGTATCCGACGAACGACTGGAACTGCGCGAAGATGACGGCATGTCGTCGCTGGTGAGGTGCTCTTCGACGTGCTGGAGGTGGCGGCGCATCGCGCGGCGGGCCTCCACCGGGTTACGCTCGGCGATAGCGGCGAAGATGGCTTCGTGGTCGACGAGCGCCTCGGCCTGGTGACGGTCGAGACCGGCGCGCTGGCTGAGGCGGTGATACATGGGCGCAAAGATTCCTGCCCACAAACCATCGACAATACTGGCGAGTACGCTGTTTTTCGCGGACTCGGCGATGGTGACGTGGAACTGGCGATCGCAGACCTGCGCATTCGCCTTGGCGGCGACCAGCTTGCGGTTTTGCTGCAGGGTCTTTTCAATTTTGGTGAGGTCGGTCGTCGAGGCATGGAGCGCGGCGTCGGCGGCGATTTCGCCCTCGATGAGGATCCGCGCGCGCAGCAGCTCGAAAGGCCCGGGGCCGGAGTCAAGCACCAGAGCCATGGGGTTCACGGCCTCACGAACGTAGGCGCCGGAGCCGCTGCGAATTTCAAGCTCGCCGGCGATTTCGAGAGCGACCATCGCTTCGCGAATGGTAGGACGGCTGACACCGCAGGCCTTGGCGAGATCGATCTCTCCCGGCAGACGGGACCCGGCGGTGAGGCCGTGCTCAGCAACATAGCGCGAGATGCGGGTTGCCACTTCCTGATACCTGCGATGCGTAGCCATGGACCTCTTTCCAGCTTATATAAGTTGCATTTGCACAGTAGCGCGCGGTTGACGCCGCCGTCCAGTCTTCGGCGCAACTGGCTTTCAAAATCCGAGCGAAAACCCTTTCCAAGTACATTACACCTTGCGGCGTACAGCGGGTTTTGAAGAATAGTGGGCGGTTACCGGAATTAGAGCCAGTCGCAGCGTTCTACTGGTTGGATATCGGTTCCATTGACCCGCGTTAACAGCGTATGCTCTAATTCGCCAGTTCAGCAGGGTAAGAAATTTGGCAGGCTGTCGATCCATGCACTTACGACTCGCGCCGTCATTGCTGCTATTCGCACTGGACCATTTTCAGGAGGAACGCCTTTCATGCATTACGGCGCATTAGCCGCACTTTTGTTTAGCTTTCAGGATGTACCAACCGGGACAACTTCACTCAACGGGAATGACGCGATCTGGCTGTGGATTGCTCTGGGCGTTGGTGTCGTTGCGCTGATTGCCGCGTTCGTCCTGGCGAAAGTTGTGCTCGCGGGCGACACCGGCACGGCGGAGATGCGTGTCATTTCAGACGCTATCCGCGAAGGTGCGGAAGCGTTCCTGGCGCGCCAGTACCGCACAATCGGCATTCTTGGAGTGGTGCTGGCGATTGCGGTCTACGTTGGATACGATCTCTCGCCGCGTACCGCGCCTTACGCTCTGAAGACGGTCATCAGCTTCCTGGTGGGCGCCGTATGCTCCGGCCTTGCGGGCTTTACGGGCATGTTTGTTTCGATCCGCGCAAACATTCGCACGGCCTCGGCTGCACGCACCTCCCTGAATGGAGCGCTGCAGGCCGCCCTACGCGGCGGTGCGGTTACCGGCCTTGTCGTGATTGCGCTCTCGCTGATTGGCGTGGGTGTGCTGTTCCTCTGCTTCGGTGGATTGCAGAATCCGCAGGCGGTTCCCTACCAGCTCGTCGGCTTCGGCTTCGGCGCATCGCTGGTTGCGCTGTTTGCACAGCTCGGCGGCGGTATCTATACCAAGGCTGCTGACGTCGGCGCTGACTTGGTCGGCAAAGTCGAGGCCGGCATTCCCGAAGACGATCCACGCAACCCGGCCGTTATCGCCGACCTCGTTGGCGACAACGTAGGCGACTGCGCCGGCCGTGGTGCGGACATCTTCGAATCGACCGCTGCGGAAAACGTCGGCGCCATGATTCTCGGCGCGGCGCTCTATCCCGTATTCGGCATCAAGGGCATTCTGTTTCCGCTGATCGTTCACGCGATCAACCTCATCTCCTCGATCATCGGCGTAGCCATCGTCAAGACCAACGACACCGAAGACCCGATGAGCGCGCTGAACCGCGGCTTCTACGTAACGTCATTCCTGGCGCTGCTGGGCTTCGGTGGCGCGGTGTACTACATGCTGAACGGAGTCAACGTGCAGCCCGGCTGGCTGTTCGGTTGCGGCGTCATCGGCCTGGTAACGGCGTTCCTGTTCGTGTGGATCACGCAGTACTACACGGAGAGCCGCTACCGTCCGGTGCAGTCGATTGCAGAAGCCTCCCTTACCGGACCTGCGACCAATATCATCAGCGGCCTGGCAGTCGGCATGGAAACGCCTGCGCTTCCGGTGCTCGTCATTTCCGCTGCGCTGCTGGGCAGCTACTACTGTGGCGTGCGCGGCCTTGGCGACGTCGTCGGCATCTCGAACTACGCGAAGGGCATCTACGGCACGGCCATCGCGACCATGGGCATGCTCTCGTGCGCGGCGTACATCCTGGCGATGGATACCTTCGGGCCCATCACGGACAACGCCGGCGGCATCATTGAAATGTCGAACCAGCCCGACGCGGTACGCGACAAGACGGACAAGCTGGACTCCGCCGGAAACACCACCAAGGCGCTTACCAAGGGATACGCTGTCGGTTCGGCTTCGCTGGCTGCGTTCCTGCTGTTCTCCGCGTATCTGGAGCAGGTCAAGACCATCGTCGCCGACAAGGTTGCCGCAGCCGGCCCCGCCGGCTACATGCCGGCAGGCTGGTCGTTCACGAACATCAACCTTGCGGAGATTCCGGTATTTGTCGGCGCCCTGCTGGGAGCGATGTTGACCTACCTGTTCTCGTCGATGGCGATTAAGGCTGTCGGACGCACCGCACAGATGGTCGTCAAAGATGTTCGCGACCAGTTCCGCGAGAACCCCGGCATCATGGAAGGCACGTCGAAGCCGAACTATGCACGTTGCGTCAGCATCGTGACCGGAGCGGCGCTGAAGGAGATGGTGCTTCCGGGTGCGCTCGCGGTCGGTTTGCCGGTTGCGGTGGGACTCGTCTTCCGCCACCTGAGCTCCAGCTACGGAAGCGGTTCTGAAGGCCTGGTCGGTTCGCCGAGCCACCTCGTTCCGTCAATCAACGGCGTCCCGGTAAATCTCGCCGGCGCATCTGCAGTGGCGGGTTTGCTGATGGTTGGAACCATCTCCGGCGTTCTGCTCGCGATGTTGATGAACAACGGCGGCGGCGCCTGGGACAACGCAAAGAAGTTTATCGAAACCGGGCAGTATGGCGGCAAGAAGTCTGACGCGCATAAGGCATCCGTTGTCGGCGACACTGTTGGCGATCCCTTCAAGGACACCGCCGGCCCCTCGCTGCACGTGCTGATCAAACTGCTCGCAACGATCACGCTGGTGCTCGCGCCGCTCTTCCTCTAACCGATAATCGACAG
>Ga0134125_10009442_pt1 | contig 10983 bp, 8 predicted proteins | sample KB31751_FD_96464 | JGI IMG/M metagenome (GOLD analysis project Ga0134125, IMG submission 96464) | Terrestrial soil microbial communities with excess Nitrogen fertilizer from Kellogg Biological Station, Michigan, USA - KB3-175-1 | ecosystem: Environmental > Terrestrial > Soil > Unclassified ...
ATTGCCAGCTAAACCACCCCTACTGTGTAAGGCGGAAAACGGGGGCGATTTGGATCACGGGATGAAGAATTTTTTGAGACTCCAGTAAGCGAAATCACTCAAAGTTGCGCTTGACCTGGCTTCGGCATGAGCCGTTACACTGGAAGAGATGAACATTTTCTCCTTAGGCATTTCCCTGATTATTTCTATGAGTACATTCACATCTGTTGCTCCGACTGCGCCGGCTGCCACATTTGGCCCCGACAATCCGTTCTACGCGCCCAGCAAGCTACCGTTCCAGGCGCCGCCGTTCGACAAGATCAAGGACGAGGACTATCAACCCGCCATCGAGGCCGGCATCGCCGAACAGCAGAAGGAGATGCAGGCCATTGCCAATGATCCGGCTGCGCCCACGTTCGATAACACGATTGTGGCCATGGAAAAAACCGGACAGCTTCTCAAGCGCGCCACGGAAACATTTTTCGCCGTGGTGAGCGCCAACAGCAATCCCACGTTGCTGAGCGTGCGCCAGGCGGTAGCGCCCAAACTGGCTGCGCACCAAGACGCCATCTATCTCGACACGAAGCTGTTCAAGCGCGTGGAGACGATCTACCAGCAGCGCCATTCGCTCAAGCTCACTCCCGAGCAGTTGCGGCTGGTGGAGTACAACTATGACGAGTTCGTCCACGCCGGAGCCCGCCTCAACGATGAGCAAAAAGCGGAACTGAAGAAGATCAACGAGGAACTGGCAAGCCTTTCGCAAACCTTCATCAGCAAGTTGCTGGCCGCCACCAAGGCAGGCGCGTTCGTTACTACTGATAAGGCAGCGTTGGCCGGCCTGAGCGACGCCGAGATCAAAGGTGCGCAGGAAGCGGCAAAGAATCGCAAGGCTGATGGCTTCGTTATTCCGCTGCAGAACACCACGCAGCAACCGGCGCTGACATCGTTAAGCAATCGGGCCACGCGGCAGGCGCTCTTCGAAAACTCATGGGAGCGGGCGGAGCGCGGTGATGCAAACGATACGCGCGAGACCATCGTGAAGATTGCGCAGTTACGCGCGCAAAAGGCAAAGCTGTTGGGCTTCCCCACCTTCGCCGCATGGAAGCTGACGGACCAGATGGCCAAGACGCCGGACGCGGCGCTCAAATTCATGGACCAGCTTGCCACGGCAGCCGTAGCCCGGAACGCCAGTGAAGCGAAAGATATCCAGGCGCTAATCGACCAGCAGAAGGGCGGCTTCCAACTGCAGCCCTGGGACTGGGAGTTCTATTCCGAGCAGGTACGCAAGGCGAAATACGATCTCAACGAAGACGACGTCAAACCATATTTCGAGCTGGACAATGTGCTGCAGAACGGCGTCTTCTATGCTGCTCATCTGCTCTATGGGTTGAACTTCAAGGAGCGCAAAGACCTTCCCGTGTACGCTCCCGGCGTGCGTGTGTTTGAAGTCTTCAATGCAGACGGCAGCTCGCTGGCGCTGTTCTACTGTGATTACTTCAAGCGCGACAACAAACAGGGCGGCGCGTGGATGACCGGCTACGTGGAGCAATCGAAGCTGCTGAATACCAAACCGGTTGTGGCCAACGTCGCCAATTTTGATACGCCGGCTCAGGGCGAGCCCGCGTTGCTTACGTCCGACAATGTGACCACCATGTTCCACGAGTTTGGCCACGCGCTGCACGGCATGTTCTCCAACACCGAGTATCCGAGCATTTCCGGAACCTCAACGGCGCGCGACTTCGTGGAGTTCCCTTCCCAGTTCAACGAGCACTGGGAGCTCTATCCTTCAGTGTTTACGCATTTCGCCAAACATTACAAAACCGGGGCGCCCATGCCCAAGGAACTGGTGGAGAAGATCCGCAAGGCAAAGACCTTCAATGCCGGATATCAGATGACGGAACTGGTAGCCGCCGCCGAACTTGATATGAAATGGCACACGCTGGCGCCGAATGCGAACGTACAGGATGCGGACAAGTTCGAGAAAGAAGCCCTGGAGCAGATCCACCTGTGGATCAGCCACACACCGCCTCGCTACCGCTCCAGCTATTTTGCCCACATCTGGGGAAGCGGCTATTCGGCGGGATATTATGCCTATCTGTGGACGCAGATGCTGGCGGATGACGCCAACCAGTGGTTCCAGGAGCACGGCGGATTGACGCGCGCCAACGGCGACCGCTTCCGCAACATGGTGCTGTCACGGGGCAATACAGAGGACCTGGAAAAAATGTATGAGGCATGGCGAGGCAAGAAGCCCAGCGTGGAACCCATGCTGAAGTATCGCGGGCTGGCAGCGGACAGCATGGCGAAGTAACCGTGGAAACAGCCGGGTTGACCGTATCGGCAATGTCCCGCGCGGCCGGCAAACCCGCCGTTCTTGCTAATTGCGGTGATCTGGATGATCACAATTTACCTGGGTCATCCAGACACCGTTTTCCGCAGAGAGTCGCGAGCTCGTTCTTTGCCTTTTCGCCAGGTTATTCAGAAGCGGAGCACAACGCCTCCCGAATAGCGGAAGCTGTTTTGGTGACTTGTGGTCGTGCTTGTGAGCCCGGTGGTCAATGCATCGAATGAGTTGAAGTGCGTGTACAGATAATCGATCTGGACAGGGCGAATAGCGATTCTGTTGTTGACTCCAATGTCGGCGCCGCCGCCAAACGCCATGGCAAATGCTGTGGCACTGTTTACGCCGGTGGAAAACCCGCCCAGGACCGGCAGACTAACACCTGCTCCAAGCGCGGAATGAGCGCCACCAAACAGCGCATGGCCGAAAATGGCATTTTTTCCAAAGCGCGGGCGAAAACCGCCGCTTGTGACGGTCCTGAGACGGGCGTTGTGGTGGGATTTTCTTATTTGGAACGTATTGCATCTGTGGTGAGTTTGCTTAAGAGCTCTCAAGAAACGCACGTACACGAATCAAAGCCGCCGTTAGCGTTTTTTAATGGATACAAAAGCTTCTATGGATCAAGGAGAGGCGGTGTGCATTTCTCCACAAATATCTGCGCGTTAGCCGCATGGAAAGAAGCAGAAAAAAGCTCCGCAAAGGGCGACCCGTCCGACGTTCTTCAATTGCAAGTAGCTCGTTTCTAAGCAACGATGCCATCCATTTCAGCAAGGAGCTTGTCACGATGAAGAGAACCCTGCTTTGGTCGGGAATCCTTTTATTTGCTGTTTCGTGCTTCGCCCAGAAGAACGAGGTTGATATGGTGCTGGGCAACACCTGGTCTTTGCGTTCAAACACTACTTTTTCTAACTCAACCATCTCCCGCACGTTCTCGTCAGGCGGAGACTCCAACTTGACCTATGAGCTAGGTTTTGCGCGGAGATTGACCACCTTCCGCGGGGTTGACCTCAGCGTCGGACTTAACACGGCCGGCTTTCCGGCTCACCTTCAAACCCAGTTTGCCTCGGTTTTCGTGGTCCCCACAGCGAAGTTCAGTTTCTTTCCGCGCAGTCGGATCTCGCCTTTTTTTGATACTGGAGTGGGATTCGTCCACCTCAGCAGAGGAAATCTCAGCAACAATGGCGCGGCATATCAGTTCGGCGGTGGATTTGATGTGAAGACCCCGGTCCGCTTCCTGAGTTTTCGCGCAGAGACGCGCGATTTTCTTGCCTCGCAGTCTGGCTTCGCCTCTCAGTTTTCCGGCAATGTCGGCACTGGTGTTACCGTGACAGGGTCGTCGCGAAACCACGTTCTGGTGGGAGGCGGCGCTGTTTTCCGCTTCTAGCGACAACGCTTGGTTCTTACTGTGACGGCATATCCCGTTCGGTGAGCAGGATCTGCTTGATGCTGTTGCGATTCAGATGCTGCAGGGTTCCACCGATGCGAATGACAGCTTCGGTTGCCGTAAGGCTTTCAAGGTCGCCGACCAGCACGCTGCCGTCGCGGAGTTCAAGAGTATCGTGGGCAGAAGCGCCCATCTCATAGCTCACGCTGCCTCCGTTCGAATCGTTCGGTCCGATCTCAAGGGGAAAGGTGCCCGGGGTGAACCCGGCCTTTTCAAATTCCAGCGAGTGCTTGCCGCGGGCGAGTTGTACGACGCGTGGCGTAGTACCTGAGTCCTTGCCGTCAATCCTGAGACTGGCGCCCTGGGGAATGCTGTTGACGGTAAGCGAAACCGGGGGCGGCGGAGGAGCAAAAGCTTGCAATTCAGCAGGCACCCTGCGCGGCGAAACGGACAAAGCGACCGGAGTACCGGAGGCTTCAACGCCCATCTGGAACTTCACGACTTCATGCGGGCCAACATTCGAGAGCATGATCAGGCCCTCGCCAATTCTGGCCTTGTTCTTATCGAACAGATAGACGGAGAACTCGGCCGAGGGGATAAGCTTGCCCCAGAGGTTTTCGACAGCCGTATCAGTAGTGTAGTAGCGCTGCTTGCCGTGGGAACTTGATTCCTGAAATTTATCAAAGGTGAAGCGCAGCACGGGACTTCCGGAGTCAGGCCAGGTTAGAACCTGCTCAGGCTGTTTAGCGTACATGGCGGCGCTCAGCGTAAGGGTCAAGATGAACAATGATGAGAGAGTTCGGGGCATTGAGGCACCTGGTGAGTGATTTTCAGCAGCACGCAAGAAAAGAATTTATAACACGACAGGACCTGCGGAAATATCGGAAATGCGCCACCGCGGAGGCGCGGAGACGCGGAGGAAGGCGAATGCAAAACAGGTCGGCAGAAGGCACTCAATACCGCAGCGAATCTCAGTCCTCGTCTTCGGGCGAGGAACTGTCCTGATCGCAGCTATCGTCCTGGGTAGCGGGACGATCTTCCGATGTACAAGAAATACCGCCGGTCTGGGTCATGAGGTAGTGGTGCGAGCCGGTTTTGCCGAACTCTACGGGCGACGCCGTGATCTCGAATTCGCCCTGTGAATTCTCGCCGTTGCCGGGCATGATGAGCAGATAGCGGAACTCGTATCCGCTGACCACCGCCGGATCATGGGCAAAGGCAGGCTCCAGCGGGGCCCGGACGAAGCGGGCCATACCCTCAGGGATTGGGGGGCGGCATTGTAAGCGGGAGCAAACGGTGCGGGAATCCCTGCTGCGGGAAAGTGTTGGCGTACGCCAATAGAGCGCCGCGCAAACGGCCGAGGGTCTGTTCCGCCGCAGTATCGTTTTCTTCAAGCTCCGTGGGCTGATGCAGAAGATCGCCCAGCCCAGTGTCCCGTTTTTCCCACGCTCCAAAGCCGTCAAAGCGCCATTCGTCACCATCGAGGTGCATGGTCACAAAGTAATTCTGCGCGCCGTACGGTCCCTGATAGCGCAAAGGGAGAATGGCTTTGACGCCGGAGATAAATGCGCCGCCCAGGATTATTTTCCCATGGCTCTCTCCGTTGGCGTTCACCAGCAGCCAGGCATCGGAATCATCTGCCCGGCGCACGGTGCAACCGTTGAACTGGTCAGATTTCATCTGCAGCAGGCTGTCCATAACCCGCTGTTTCACAGGTTTGGGAAGATCATCAATCTTTTTCCTCACGGGCTCGGGAAGATGGCGCTCGATGAGTTCAGGCTTGTCGGCAGTGGCCAGTTCTTCAAGGGCCGATTCTGGCGTGCCGGTTTGCAGGCCAACGGCCGGCAAGGCGGCCACAGTTAAAAGAGATAAAAGAGCAACAAGAACCCAACTGAATTTCATGGGGCAACCTGAATTCAACTGACACCGGAGGTAAGCCGGTGGTTCCGTTCTGCTTCTGGACTAGGAACGAGGAAGGAGAGGAGATTTGCGGAAAAAAATTTACCGCAACGGGCGCAGCGGCAAAATCTTACCGCTGATGAACGCGGATGATACGGATTTGCGGTGATAAAAAATACAGTCAGCCCCTTCGACTTCTAGTTCACCAAGGAGAAACAGAGGCACGGAGAAAAACCAGAAATACATAGGTCCTTCGACTACGCGCCCGCCAGCGTTGGACTGTCGCAGAATCGACGCGCTTCGCTCAGGATGACATAGGTAAACGGCATTCATGTAACGGGCGGCTATTGGTGTAATTGGCAGCCATGACACGAGCCTTGGTTCGGTCGTTTTCAATCAGCTGAAATCAGTGTCATCACTGTGATCAGCGGCAAGGTTTACTACATAAAAAAGAGGCCGCCGAAGCGGCCTCCTGAGGAGACTTGAAACGAGACTACAGGACAACAGGGTTAAAACGCCGTTAATCGCAGGCTGCGCCAATGTTCTGGCAGAACTTGGGCATGGCTGCGCCGCCACTTGCGCCGGTAGCGGGAATGGTGATGGTTTGTTCAACCGGCATGCCGGTATCGTCCATGGTCATGCCGTTCGGGACGACGAGCGACGGGTGATCGAACGGAGCGCTTTGCGCACGAACGCGCTCGTCGGTTAGTGATTTGAGGAATGCCACCACGGCCTGCTGATCGTCGGAGCTGAAGCTGACACGCTCCAGAGCGGGATCAACATCGGCCGAGGGGAAATCCCCGCCGCGGCTGTAGAACTCCACCACCTGGGCGAGCGTAGCCTGTCCGCCGTTCACAAAATACGGACCGGTCAGCTCGATGTTGCGCAGGTCAGGAGTTTTCACAGCACCGTTGACGGAGACAGGCGCACCGAGCGGAACAGCTGTGCCGGTAACCAGTCCCTGCGAAGCCAGCGAAGCCACGGAGAGCGAGGCCAGGCCGGAAGGATCACCGCCCGCGATGCCCTGATCGTCAGTGCTGGGGCGAACGCCGATGTTGTGGAAGCCAACATCATGCCATCTTCCGCCGGCGAGCTGTTCGATGACGCCGCGAGCCGCCACGTTGGACACGGACGCGTCAGTAAATTCAGCGCCGCTGTGGCAGCTGGAGCAGTGTCCCTTGCCGGTGAAACGATCAAGCCCGCGCTGCTCAAGAGCAGTGAGAGCGTTGCGGTTGCCGTCCATGAACTGGTCAAAGCGCGAGTTGTCAGAGACCAGAGTCGATTCGTACATCTGGATGGCTACTCCCCAGAACATGGAGAAGTTGAACTCCGCGAGCGAGTATTCATTGGTGTTCTGCGGCGTTCCGCTGTGCAGGAAGTTTCCGTTGGCATCGACCACGGCGTCTGAATTCCACCATTTGGGCTGGAAGGCCGCCTGGACCATGGCAATGTAGGTTGTGTTCAGGCCATTGTTCGGAGCGTTGGAGAGCGAGCCGAGCACGCTGTCATCGGCGGCGACCAGTTGCAGCGCCAGCGGAGAGACAGAGAGCATCTTCTTGCCGATCTTCACGAACGGACGGCCGGTTGCCGACATTTCGGTATCGCTGCCCGGAGGTCCGGTGGACTGTGATGCCAGCGATGAGTTCGAAAGCAGCAGCTTGGTCTGGCTGAAGCCGTTCGCGGCGGTTCCGTCGGCCTGAAGCAGGAAGGCGTTGGGATCGCCGGCGCCGAACGGGTTTACACCGTTAAAGCCGGATTGAGCACGACCGTCCCAGAAATTGCGATAGTTGAAAACAGCGTTGATCACCGTAGGCGCGTTGCGAGGCGTGCTGCGACGCGTGTTGACCATGCTGCCGTTGCCGGCAAGGATCTGGAAGACGTCGTCGACAACAGACGTTTCATCCTCAGCGCCCTGGCCCATAATTACATCGTTGAACGTGTAGTGATACATGCCCTGCGAAGCAACGATGTTGCTGTTGTCCGAGCCACCGACTTTATGCAACGGGAAATCGCCGGCAGTGAGCGTGTGGTTCGGGCCGAACGGAGCATAGAAGGTGTTGGAATCGGCGGCTGCAAAGCCGTTGATGTCCACGCGCCGCTGGCCGGGGTTGACCTGGTTCACAAAACGGCTGTCAGCGCCGGCGTTCGAATGGCAGGTAGCGCAGGCAACTTTGCCGTCGCTGCCAAATTGCATCTCCCAGAAAAATGCTTTGCCCAGGGCGATGGCTGCGGTCTTGTCGAGCACAACGTTGCTGAGTTCGGCTGCCGTGGGACCGGGGACCGATACTGACTTCAGCGAAGCCGGTTTGCGTTCGCCATTTGCGCCATCGTCTCCGCCGCCACCATGACCACCTCCGTGGCCGCCACGGCCGCCATTGCCGCCTCCGCCGTTATCTACAATGATGGGCGTTGGGCTGGGACTGGCTTGAGGTGTTGGAGAAGGATTAGGGGTTGGCGTCGGCGTAGGAGATGGTTGACTTCCGTGAGAATTGCCGTTCGCCGACTGTGTATTGTTGTTTGTGGCGATTTTCTGCAGGTTACCACCGCAGCCGAGCATCGCCAGGCCAAAAGAAGAAGCCACCAGAAAGGCCAGCTTCTGTATTCCTTTTCGGTACAGCATTGAGCGCTCCTCGCTTGCTCCCTGGATCAGAGAACTGTTGCGATGAGCTCATGCCACAAGCAAATCTCCCGCGCATGATTGCCCGATGCATCAGCCGCACATATATAAGACTGGACGTTACAGTGGGCCTGGGACCAGTCTTGCAATTTACGGCTTTTCAGTTTTCTAATCTGCGCCCGGTACTTTAAGACGCATCTGAGAGTCTTTTATTTTTTGTGGTCGCTATACCGGAAATCACTTGGAAACGTTAGCGTCGTTCGGCGTTCCCGGACAAGCAGCCACCCGTCGAATCCATTGCGAGTTTGCGTCCGGTGGTTTGGAAGATGATTAAATGCTCATTAAACTTTCTAATAGCTATATCTATTTCCTATGGTTGCGCCACGGGACCAACTAGCCGCCTAGTAATTTGCACCTGCACCGCGCCGGTAACGTTAAGTTTTATTCGTAAGGCGAATTAGTGAATTTAATTCCCCTTTAATGACTTCCCACAGGCGCTTCGCCGATATTCACCATGGCAGCAGCGAGCATTCGCCTGAAAAGCAAGGAGATCAGGCCACTCGCTTAGCTGACTGGCTTTTCCCCGAAGCAATATCTTCCGGACGGGAGTAAGAAGATGCAGCACAAAGAGACAAAGTGGCGTATCGCAGCGGCAATCTGCGTGGCCCTTATCTACATTGTCATGGCAGCTCTTTCGGGGAGGGCGTAATCTCGCCGACCTCGCCAGAAGCGGGGGCGATCACAAGTTCGCCGGAGTCAACCATCCGTGCCCCGGCATATTAACCAGGATGGAAATGCAATTAAGGTTTGCTCATCGCTAAACCTGGCAACAGCACAGTCGAACCTGGCTGTGCTGTTGATTTTTAAGTCGATTTCACACTGAGACCAGAGACGAAGTCAGAACCCGTTGCGGACCAGATCATTCTTCTTGAGGCTCGTAGTAGTCTCCCGCGAAACCATCTTCTCCACGTACTTCGCCAGCACATCAACTTCAAGGTTGATCTGATCACCCGCCCGCACATTTCGCAGATTTGTCGATTCCCACGTATGAGGGATGATGGCGATCTCTATCCGATTCCCATCAATTGCTGCAACCGTGAGGCTGATACCTTCAACCGCAATCGATCCTTGCGCCACCACATAACGGGCCAGACCATCGGGAATTTCGATGACCAGACGCCAATCGTCGCGACCTTTGATCCGCGCCAGGCTGACGACCTTGCCCACGCCGTCCACATGGCCTTGAACAATGTGTCCGCCCAACCTGTCCTGCGGACGCGCGGGAAGCTCGAGGTTGATTGCTGAGCCTTTCTTCAACCGCATAAATGACGTGCGCTGCATCGTCTCTTCGGCCAGATCAGCGGAAAACTGCCTGCGCTTGATCTGGACAGCCGTCAGGCATACTCCGCTCACGGCCACGCTGTCTCCGGTTCGCAGCTGTGAGGGAACCTTCTTTGCTTTGACAGTCACGCGGGTGAGCACACGCCCATCTTTTGCCCGCATTGGTTTGATCTCAGAGATCGTTCCGGTTTCCTGGATCAGTCCCGTAAACATCAGGCGGCTCCTTCGTTTGCGTAAGGATCGCGGAGGTAGCCTTCCACGGCGAAGTCTTCTCCAAACCGATGCAGCACAACGTTCCTCACCAGCGCCGCCTCGCTGATCTTTCTGAAGCCTGCACCCGCAGCAAAAGGAACCGAGCCTGTACCTGCAAGGATCTTGGGCGCGTAGTACAGAAATACTTTGTCCACAATGCCCGCCGCCAGCGCTGCCCAATTCACCAGCGCGCCCCCCTCAATCAGCAGGCTCGTAATTTCCAGTTCACCCAGCCGCTCGACAACGTGGCCCAGGTCAGGACGTCCGTCTCCGGAGCCGAGCGGAATCTGTTCCACTCGGATGCCGAGCTTTTCCAGTTCAACCCGCTTCTTCTCTTCCGCAAATGAGCAGAACACGAGCACGTCTTGATTGGCGGTCTTTACCAGGCGCGATTCCAGAGGAAGCCGCAGCCGCGAATCCAATACCACGCGCAAGAGCGAACGCCGTCGCTCGCGTCCCGTTCTATCGGTCAACAGCGGACCGTCTGCGATGATTGTGCCCACGCCCACCATGATCGCGTCCGACTGGTGCCGCAACTCATGCACGTGACTGCGGGCCTCAACGCTGGTGATCCATCCGCCTGTCGCGCCTCCGGCTCCCAGCGCCGACGGATTTGACGACTCTCCTGGAGGCGGAGCAATCTTCCCATCCAGCGTCATTCCAGATTTGAGCGTGACCAGTGGCCGGCGAGTGAGGATGTATCGTGCAAAGCCCTCATTGAGTTTCCGTGCTTCCTGCTCCATGAGCCCGACTTCCACTTGAATTCCTGCGGCGCGCAGTCTCTCCAGACCTTTGCCGGCAACCTGCGGATTCGGATCAACCATCGCCACCACAACCCTCCGAATTCCCGCCGCAACGACCGTGTCCGCGCAGGGCGGCGTCCGCCCCTGATGGCTGCACGGCTCCAGATTGAGATAAAGTGTTCCGCCTCGAGCCTGCTCTCCCGCCTGCTCCAGCGCGAGTACCTCGCCGTGCTTCAATCCCTCATAAGTGTGGAAGCCGATGCCTGCAACCTGACTTTGAGCATTCAACACCACGGCTCCCACCAGCGGATTGGGCGACGCCAAAGCGCTTCCCTGCTGCGCCAGCGCCAACGCTTGCCGCATGTACTGCTCGTCCTGGGCGCTCCAACTCATGCATTCGCAAACAACGAATCGGCAAAGTTCGCCG
>Ga0134125_10009443_pt1 | contig 10981 bp, 12 predicted proteins | sample KB31751_FD_96464 | JGI IMG/M metagenome (GOLD analysis project Ga0134125, IMG submission 96464) | Terrestrial soil microbial communities with excess Nitrogen fertilizer from Kellogg Biological Station, Michigan, USA - KB3-175-1 | ecosystem: Environmental > Terrestrial > Soil > Unclassified ...
AAGCCGTTCACCGGCGTCGTGGCCTATGAGCCGATCTGGGCGATCGGCACCGGCAAGACCGCCACCGAGGACGACGTCGCCGACATGCACGGCTTCATCCGTGAAGAGCTCGGCCGCCAGTTCGGCGATGACGGGAAGAACATCCTGATTCTGTACGGCGGGTCGGTCCGTCCGGCCAACGCCGCCTCATTGCTCGCGGTGCCGGATGTGGGCGGCGCGCTGGTCGGCGGCGCCTCGCTCAAGGCCGAGGACTTCCTGGCGATTGCCCGGGCGGCGAAGGGCGGGTAAGGAGCGGCGCGAACCCCGATCGCCTACCGCCCGGGAAAGGCTACCCGGACCGTCCACCACCTGTCGGCTTCCTGAAAGACCCCGCGTTTGAGCACCGTCCTGCTGATCATCCACCTGTTCGTCACCCTGGCGCTGATCGGGGTCGTGCTGATCCAGCGCAGCGAGGGTGGCGGGCTGGGCATCGGCTCGTCCCAGGGCATGGGGTCCTTCATGTCGGGGCGCGGCACGGCCAACCTGCTGACCCGCACCACGGCCGTCCTGGCGGTGATCTTCATGGCGCTGTCGCTGACACTGGCGCTGATGGACCGCGGCACCACCGGCGTGGCCCGCTCCATCTTCGACACGCCGTCCACCGGCACGACACTGCCTGCGGCACCGGCCGCGCCGCCCGCCGCGCCCGCGCCACCCGCACCGCCACCGGGACCGTCCGCACCCACGAACTGAGCGCATGGCTGGGCAAACGTCGAATTTCGTGCGGGCGACCTTCCCTTCTCCCGATTCGGGTTCGTATACTGAGCGCCCATGACGCGGTATGTGTTTATCACCGGCGGCGTGGTCTCCTCCCTGGGCAAAGGCATTGCCGCCGCGGCACTCGGTGCGCTGCTGCAAGCACGCGGCTATGCGGTGAAGCTGCGCAAGCTCGATCCCTACCTCAACGTGGATCCCGGGACCATGAGCCCGTACCAGCACGGTGAGGTGTTCGTGACCGATGACGGGGCCGAAACGGACCTCGATCTCGGGCATTACGAGCGGTTTACCGGCGTGCACGCCACGAAGCTCGACAATGCAACGACTGGGCGCATCTACCAGGACGTGATCGCCCGGGAACGGCGCGGCGACTACCTTGGCGCGACGGTGCAGGTGATCCCGCACATCACCGACGCCATCAAGGAAGTCGTGGTGCGCGACACCGGCGCCGCCGATTTCGTGCTGGTGGAGATCGGCGGCACCGTCGGCGATATCGAAAGCCTGCCGTTCCTGGAGGCGATCCGCCAGTTGGGCAATGAACTCGGCACCGAACGGGCGATGTTCGTGCACCTGACCCTGGTGCCGTTCATTCCGTCAGCCGGCGAACTCAAGACCAAGCCGACGCAGCATTCCGTGAAGGAACTGCTGAATGTCGGCATCCAGCCGCAGATGCTGCTGTGCCGCTGCGACCGGCCGATCCCGGACAATGAACGGCGCAAGATCGCGCTGTTCTGCAATGTGCGGCCGGAAGCGGTGATCCCGGCGCTGGATGCGAAGACGATCTACAGCGTGCCGATCAGCTATCACCAGGAAGGCATGGACCGCGAAGTGCTGCGGCATTTCGGCCTGAGTGCCGAGGGCGAGCCGGATCTGTCGCGCTGGCACCGCATCGTCGAGGCGCTGAGCACGCCGGAAGGTGAGGTGCGCATCGCCGTGGTCGGCAAATACACCAACCTGCTCGACAGCTATAAGTCGCTGGCCGAGGCGCTGACGCATGGCGGTATCGCCAATCGGGTGCGCGTGCGGCTCGACTGGGTGGACAGCGAGATCTTCGAGCAGCCGGACACGGTGCACCGGCTGGAAGGCGTGCACGGCATCCTGGTCCCTGGCGGCTTCGGCGAACGCGGCACGCCGGGCAAGATCGAGGCGGTACGCTTCGCCCGCGAAAGAGGCGTGCCATTCTTCGGCATCTGCTTCGGCATGCAGATGGCGGTGATCGAGGCGGCGCGGAACCTGGCGGGTCTTGAGCACGCCTCCTCAACCGAGTTTGGCCCGTGCGACATACCGGTGGTGGGGCTGCTGACCGAATGGGCGCGCGACAATCAGATCGAACGGCGCGAGGAAGGCGGCGAGCTCGGCGGCACCATGCGCCTTGGTGCCTATCCCGCGGTGCTTGGCGACGGCAGCCTGGTGCGGGCGTTGTACGGCGGAGCGGCCCGCATCGAGGAGCGGCACCGCCATCGCTACGAGGTGAACGTGAACTATCGCGAGTGCCTGGAGAAGACGGGCCTGCGCTTCTCCGGCATGTCACCGGACGGCGTGTTGCCGGAGATCATCGAGCTGCCCGGACATCCGTGGTTCGTCGGTGTGCAGTATCATCCCGAGCTAAAATCGAAGCCGTTCGATCCGCATCCGCTGTTCGCTGGTTTCATCGGAGCGGCGGTCCGCCTGGCGCGGCTGGTATGATACTCAGCCGGCGGAGGCGTTGACCGTTCCAACACCTCTGCCGATTGGCGCTCGCGCGCCGGACTGTACGGGCGGTGGCGCGCGCGAGGCGTAGAACGGCGGCCTCATACCAGCGGCCCGGACTCTTGACTCATCGGTCGATTGTCGGGCCGCTGGTATCTCATTGATTTCGCGCGCAGCCGCCACACCAACCCTGCGCGCATACCAGTCAACCCTGCGGGCTGCTGGTATCAGGCTGCGACTTTGCCGAGTTCCGTGCCGCAGTGTTTGCACTTGCTTGCAGCGGGATTCAGGTCGTCGGACAGGCACGCCGGGCAGGTCTTGGTCGGCGGCGGGTCGCCAAACACCACCTTGCCCCGTTGAGCCATGACAAATTTGTACGGCGCGACGATCAGGAAATAGACGACCGCCATGAAAATGATGAAGTAGATGATCGCCGAGATGAACGCGCCGAGGTTAAGGTAGGTGCCGTCGCCGCCGCCGCTGACGAGTTGCCAGCCCAGCCCGGGGCCCTTTACGCCGCCCTGAGCCGAGGCGATCAACGGGTTGATGATACTGTCGGTGAACGCCTTGACAAGATTACTGAACGCTAAGGCCACGACCAACCCGACAGCCACGACGATGACGTCGCCGCGCATCAGGAAATTCTTGAAGCCCTTCAGCATTGCCGTGCCTCCTGATCAAGGGTTCAAACGCCGAGCCGGATAGTTGCGCGGCCAATATCGAGGGCGTCATTCGTATGGCGACGACCGTGAAGCCCAGATGATCGCTCTTTCTATCCGACCGGGTCCTCCACCCACGAAAGCGGTCGTCTTTCGACCTCCAGGGAGGCCGAACCACCGGTCGTGACAGCGCCGGTACCAGGTAGTTTCCGTCGGGACATATCGCACTTGCTGCAATTTCCCGGCCGGCAAGAACTTGGCAAGTCACCATGCCAGCACGCAAGCGGCGTCGCAAGATCGTTTGCTAAGTCTTACTGTCATCACTCAGAAGTGGTGCGCTGGAAAGACGCCCCTCGCAGTCCCCCGCGGTGCAGCATTTCGGGCCGCGGGCAGCGAACCGTGGCTGTGGGGCGTGCCGGGGTTGGACCGGCACGCGCCTGCGATACCCGCCTACTTGCAAGCGGTGACCATGATCTCCACCAGCACTTCCGGCGCCGCCATTTCCGCCTGCACGCAGGCGCGCACCGGAGCGCCGTCCTTCGGCAGCCAGGGGGTCCAGACTTCGTTCATCTTCACCCGGTCGGCGATGTGCTTCACCCAGATGATCGCCTGCAGCAGCCGCGTCTTGTCGGTGCCGTGCTGTTCGAGCATCGCATCGATCTGCTCCAGCACATCCGCCGTCTGTCCCTTGATGTCCTTCTTGTTATCCCGCGCGGTAATGCCGGGCAGGTAGACGAAGCCGTGATACTCCACCGCCTTCGACAGGATCGCGCCCGGCTGGGTGCGGATGATCTTGGTCATGAATGGCTCCCCCTGGAAAAATCGACCCACCGCTTCTTAGGGCACGACGCGGGATCAGGCCAGGGGAGCGGGCCGGGGGGATCAGGCCAACGTCTCCGAACCTTCCAGCGCCGGCGCCATGTGTGGCAGGCGCAGCCAAGTGCGGAACCACATGGCGGCGCACACCACGGCACCTGCCAGCACCGGTATCTGCAACCCCACCAGTTCCGACGAAGCGCCATAGGCCAGCGCGCCCATTGCCGGTGCGGCACGGGTGATCATGCCCCAGGTGCTGAGCACGCGTCCCACCATCCCGGCCGAGGCGGCGTTCTGCAGCAGGGTCTGGCAGGAGATGCCGTGCATGGTGGTCGCCGCGCCCATCGCGGCGATGCACATCACGCCGAAATAGAACTGGTGCGTGGCGACAAACAGCGCCGTTGCCAGTGCCAGCAGCAGGCCGCAACCGACGGCGAGCCTCGTCAGTCCGCCCATGCGGCCGCGGATCGCCACCAGGAAGCCGCCGATCAGCGCGGCGCAGCCCATGGCGCTCGCGAGAGTCGCCAGCCCTTCCGCGCCGCGGCCGAACAGGTCGGCGACATAGGGCGGCAGCATTTCGGGCACCGAGCGCAGGGTCATGCCCACCGTCGCGGCGAACAGCATGATCGGGCCGATGCCGCGATGGCGCACCACGTAGCGCATGCCCTCCAGCGCATCGCGCAGCACGCCGCCGCTGCCGCGCGTGCCCAGGCGTACCGCCGGGTCCAGCCGCAGCAGCCGCAGGCTCAGGCTGGCGTAGAGATACGCCACGCAGTTCACCGCGATGGAAGGCACGACGCCCCAAACGGCGATCATCGGGCCGGAGATCGCCGGACCGATGAAACGTGCAGCGTTGTAGGTGAGCGAATTCAGCGCCACCGCGCCGGGCAGGAATCCGCGCGGCACCAGGCCGGGAATCAGGCACTGGCGCGCGGGTTGGGCGAAGGTTTCGGCCGCTCCGTTCACCAGGGCCAAAGCCGCCATGAACTCGACGCGGATCACGCCGGTCAGGATCAGCACGACCAGCGCGGCGGCCTGCCCAGCCGAAAAGAACTGGGAGATCATCGTCAGCCGCACGCGGTCCATGCGGTCTGCCACGGCCCCGGCGATCGGTGAGACGACAACGGAGGGGGCGAGGTTGCAGAAGGCGATCACCGCGACCCACAGCGGAGAATGCGTCAGTTCCCAGGCCAGCCAGTCGGTGGCGATGCGCTGCACCCACGAACCGGACCAGGCAATGGCGCTGCCCGAATAGAAGATGCGGGCATTCCGCTGGGCCAGCACGCCGCCGAGCGCGGAGAGATGGGCCACCCCGGCCCGCGTTCAGGGTTTCGCCGCCTCGGCTGGAGGCTGCGTGCGTTCGGTTCCGGTGCCGGTGTTGCGCACGCAGTCGCGGACCAGGCGATTGTGCTCATAGAGGTCCGCGAGGCCGCGGTCCGTCACGCCCGGCGTGTAGTTGGCGGAGAACGGCGTGTTGAACGACGATTGCGGGGCGTAGATCGCGGCGCGATTCTGCTGGTTGTAAATCTCGTCGGCGCGCTGGCGGCAGGCGGCCTGGGTCTGCGCATCGGCCTTGGCCTGACCGGACGGTTCGGCGCCCCCGGAACAGGCGGTCAGCGCCAGGATGGCCATCGGGAACAAGACGAAGGCGCGGCTCATACCGGGGCTCCTGTGCGGCGGGGCAGGGTTGGCGAGGCAAGCTGGAATCCGGGCGTCATCCGGTCCAGTCGGGCGCGGAAGCCGAATTCGTCGAAGCGGGCATCCGGGGTGAGCGTTTCCAGCGCGGCGGCGCGCAGCAGGGCGGGGTGCAACTCCGCCCCGTCGCGTGCCAAGTGATAGAGCGGATGGGTCCAGGGCGCGCGGGCCAGCAGGTCAACCAGGGCCAGCAGCCGCAGGCACAACGACAGGCCGTGCCGTGTGCCGAGGCCGAAACAGCGATCCACGCCGCTGGCCCAGCAGCGGGCATCGCGATCGGTTAAAGCGAGATCGGTCTGCGTCCCGTCCGGACGATTGAAGCGGAACGCCCGCACCGCGCCCCATTGCTCGCCGAGTGCCGCATCACGCGCGGCGTGCCAGGCCCGGTCCAGATCCTGCCGGCGGACCGGCGGCAGGGCTTCCGGCGGAACATCGACGAGATACGTCAATGAGCCGCCTGGCCCGGCGCCGACGCGGATCGAATGGGGATGCTGCGAGGACTCCATCGGCGGAAAGATGGACCGTGCGTGCCGTCGGCGCCAGTGTGCCGCGAGATCGTACCGGACCGGATCGTTGTCCGGCCGCATCGGCGAGGCGTTTCAGCCGCCTGCCTCCGGTGCTTGATCCGGCGCGCCTCTGGTGCGCGCCGCGATTCTGTTGGTCCAGCGGAGGATGCAATGCTGATCGGAATTCCCGTCTACGACGATGTCGAAATGCTGGATGTCACAGGACCCTACGACATGTTCCGCTGGGCCGGGCTCGATGTCGAACTGGTCGCACGGGACCCCGGCCCCGTGCGCTTTCTCAACGGCTTCAACTTCGAGGTGAAGACCGGCTTCGACAAAGCCGGTGCCTGGGACGTGCTGTGGGTTCCCGGTGGTGCGCCTGACGCGCTCGCCGGCATCATGGGCGATCCACAGCGGGTCTACCTGGATTTCCTGATCCGCAAGAGCCGGACGGCGAAGTATGTGGCGTCGGTGTGCGAGGGCGCGCTGCTGCTGGCAGCGGCCGGGTTGCTCGACGGTTATCAGGCGACGACGCACTGGGCTTTCATTCCGTGCCTGACCGAGCGGTTTCCCAAGGTGAAGGTCGCCGAGGGTCATCCCCGGTTCTGCCTCGACGGCAATCGCCTGACCGGCGGCGGTATTTCATCGGGTCTCGATGAAGCTCTGCGGCTGATCGAATTGCTGCTGGGAACCAAAACAGCGCAAGCGGCGCAGCAGACGACGCAGTATTATCCCTGCCCGCCGGTCGCGAGTGCGATCCCACCCGCCGGTGCCTGTCCGCTGCCAGCCGTCACCATCGCGCCGCCAGCCTGATCCCGCGGCTACGCGTGACTGGCGCGGCAAAGGCGGTGCGGCAGCCTACACGCGCCGTCAAAGACCATCCTGACGCAAGCCGGCATGCGACGCGGAAGCGGTTGGCTCGACTGCAATGGAATGCCGTTATTATTGAGACGACTGGAAAGTGCAAAGTTGCAACCTGGACCCGGAGGAATGGGCGATGTCGGATCGGCCAACCCAGCGTCCCTCGGAAGTTCGCTCAGTTCGTGCGGCCGACGGGGTGTGCCTCGAATATGAGGTCGTCGGGACTGGTCCACCTCTGGTGATGCTGCACGGCATTCTGTCCGGCCGCGCCAGCTTTTCCCGCCAACGCACGGAATTCGCGGATCGCTTTCGCCTTATTCTGATAAGCGCTCGTGGCCATGATGGAAGTGACGCGCTGTTGCCCGCGAATTACGGCGCTGCATCGAGTGGTGTGGACGATCTGCAGACAATCCTTGACGCCGAAAGCCTTACCCGCGTGAGCCTGTTCGGACATTCCGGCGGTGGCGTTACAGCCTTTACGTTCGCATGCCGCTTTCCGGAGCGAGTTGAACGGGTTGTCCTTATCGAACCAACTCTGTTTTCAATTCTGCCGCTATCTGAACGTGCACCGATCGAAGCCGCTCATGAGAGAATCGCATTCGCGGCCGAGGCGGGTGGTCCGGAAGCTGGGGTGCGGGCGCTTATGGCCTCCGTCGGAGGCGAGACGTGGGCGAGGCTGGATGCGGAAACACAGGCCAAGCGTGTGCAGGCACTTGCTGCCTCTGCTCCCATGGTGGGCCCGCATGCGCGCGGGCTACTCGATCATCGGGCAACCGAAGCCGATATTTGTGATTTTCGCGGGCCAATCCTTCTGTTCAATGGCACCAACAGTGCCCCATTCGAAACCGCCATAGCCGGGAGACTCCGGTCATTGCGGCCGGACTTTGAGAGCATCACCGTCGAAGGCGCAGGCCATAATGTCCACCGTGACAGGCCTGATATTGTGAATACCGCAACGCTCGCGTTCCTGGAGACGGGAAGGCTTTCCGGGTTGCATCCTGGCGGCGGGCACTGACTTCGGCGAAGTTCCGCGGGCCAGCCAATTCGACACGTCCCTGTGACCGCACCCTGGAGCGAATCGTGTAGTAGGACACGATGATCAGTCACATATCCCATTCCATACTAATAACAAACAATACGGAATATCAAGTGATCTCATGATCCGCCAGTAAGGCAACACGACCAGGGGGATGAAATGCAGGAACATCCTGAATCCGGACCCGGGCGAACGACGCAACCTCGTTCTGACGCGGCAGGCACGATGATGGGCCTGCTGTTTGGCGCCTGGGAAGCACGTCTCGTGCACACGGCGGTCGAGCTTGGCATTGCCGATCATCTCGCCAGCATGCCGCGCGACTCCGCCTTCCTCGCCGCCGCGGCGCAGGCCCACGAACCTTCTTTGACCCGCTTGCTGCGTGCACTCACGGCGATCGATGTGCTGAATGAGAGTGAAGACCGTCGATATTCTCTCACGGAACTCGGTGCGACGCTGCGGCGCGACGTGCCTGGGTCGATGCGGGCATGGGTGCTTTTGGCTTTCAGCGACGATCAGGGCACGGCGTGGGAGGCGCTAACCCACGCGGTCCGCACCGGCGATCACGCGTTCCGCCATGTTTTCGGGGCTGATCAATGGACACGCCTTGCTGCGCGTCCGGAAGCTGCCCGGCTGTTCGACGAGGCGATGCAAAGCATGACGCAAGGTGTCAACGGAGCGTTGATCACGAACTATCCGTTCGGCAACTACACGTGGGTCGTCGATGTCGGCGGCGGCAACGGTGCGTTGCTTCTCCCCGTGCTTGCGCGCCATCCAGCAATGCGCGTCACGGTGTTCGATCTTCCGCATGTAGCCGACGCGGGGCGTCTGCGCGTGGCGGAGGAGGGTCTCGCCAGCCGATGCGAGTTTGTGGGCGGGAGCGCGTTCGATGCCGTTCCAGCGGGTGCCGATGCGTACGTCCTCAAGGGCGTCATCCATGACTGGGAGGACAAGGAGGCTATCGCAATCCTGCGCACCTGCCGTGCCGCGATGCGCGATGATTCAAAGCTGTTGTTGATCGACCGCATTCTCCCTGAGCGGATCGATCCGAATGATCCTGCCACGCGCGCAAAGTTCATCACCGACATCAACATGTTCATCAATCCGGGCGGGCGGGAACGCACGGAAGCGGAGTTGCGCGCATTGCTTTCGCACGCCGGCCTGCGCCTGTCGCGCCTGGTACCCATGCCCTGTCCGCAGGATGTGATGGAGGCCGATCCCGCATAAGGGTCTTCAACCTGTGACTGCGGAAACGTCGGCAGCGACAAGCAGAACCTGGCCAACCAGTATTGCGGGATGCACCACGTCTTCCGTGATACGGTCATTGTCGAGAATAATTACCAGGTGCATATCCGGACAAGGTACGACCGATATATCGGCGAGTTCGTCATCCACTGCCACACCCTCGACCACGAGGACTCCGGCATGATGCTCAATATCGCTATCGTGCCCGATCTCAACGCACCCGGCGGTGGACTGGGCATGGCGTCGATGAAACACGCGGCGGCGCCGGCAACGACGAAGCAGTAGACAGCCCGGGGGCAATGCGAGGCCAGGCGGCGGGTCACGGGCACCGTGACCCGCCTTCGTCCTGACTTCTCCATCCTCGCGCAGAACGCTCAGCCGATCGCGGCGTCGAGGTCCAGCCCAAGGGCCACGCGGCCGGCGATGTCCTGCTGGGCGTGCGGCTGCAACGGGTGGAACCGCGCCGCCTGAAGGTCGCGGAACAGCCGTTCGATCGCGCTGGTTCGCAGGTAGCCGGCCCCATGCGTGACATCGAAGGCCCGTTCCGCGGTCGCCATCAGCGCACGCACCATGTTGGTGCGCCCGATGAAAACGCGGCTGGTGGTCCCCGGCCCGGGCTGTCCGCCCGACGCCGCAATCATGTCGCCGAGTGCGAAGCGGGCAGCCGCAAGCTCGGTTTCGAGCGCGCCGATGTTCTGCAGTTGGGACTGCGTCACCGGGCGCCGCTTTGCCATCGCGACCGCCTCATCGCGCAGCGCTTCGGCGACGCCGTAATAGACCGAATAGACGATCGGAATGGCGATCATCGAGACCAGGTGAAACAGCATGTGCCACGGGCCGCGCGGCCGCTTTCCGGCGACGGCGGCGTCCGGGACGAAGAATCCCGAGATCCGCACCTCGTGGGACCCGGTACCGCGCATGCCCATGGCCTGCCAGACAGGCGCGATGACGACGTGCGGGTCATTGAGCGGCACCATGAAATGCAGGACCGTCGGTCCATCCTTCGGATCGTCGTAGACCGCGCTGGTGTTGATCAGCGTGCCGGCAGGGACGCCGCTGGCGAAGGCCTTCACGGCGTCGATCACGAACCCGCCATCCACTCGGCGGGCCGAACCCGAGCTGTTGAGCCAGTCCGAGCCGCCGCTCGAAATGATGACGATCTGCTCGTCTGCGATCCGCTTGAGCAGCGCATCGGCCTGCGCCTTCTGGTGGCGCCAGCGCCATGCCGTCAGGGCAACGACGTGGGTGTGCATGGCAAACGCAAGTGCGGTCGAACTGCACGACCGCGCCATGGCAATCAGCAGCGGCGACACTTCGCTCGCGGTCAGCCCTTCGCCGCCGAATTCCTTCGGCACCGCGAGGGACATCAATCTTGCCTTTTTCAGCGCGGCGTAGTTCGTGGCGACAAACTCATCGGTTTGATCGTAACGCGATGCGTCGGCTGCGAATTGCGGCAGCAGGTCGGTGAGCCGCTCATCCGCACCTGGTTCGTGCAGCAGGGTTACTGTCGAGTTCATGAAAGCCTCCCGTTATTCCGCAGCGTTTTCTGGCGGCCGAACCCGGGAACTTCTAGTTCAAATTCTGAACCGCGATGTGAACCGCCTGGTCAGGAGTTGAAATCTTAGAGGTACGGGCTTGTGTTTTATCATACAAGGATCGCGCGCGTGCCTGCGGCAACACTGGAAACCATAACCTTGCCCGTTAAGGGCAAGTGGACGGCA
>Ga0134125_10009444_pt1 | contig 10980 bp, 9 predicted proteins | sample KB31751_FD_96464 | JGI IMG/M metagenome (GOLD analysis project Ga0134125, IMG submission 96464) | Terrestrial soil microbial communities with excess Nitrogen fertilizer from Kellogg Biological Station, Michigan, USA - KB3-175-1 | ecosystem: Environmental > Terrestrial > Soil > Unclassified ...
CAATACCGATACAAACTGTTACTTCTTTTACAACCCTGCTTCTGCTGCATGGCAAAATATGTGCCGCGCTGCTGCTGTTGGCCCAACTGGTCCAACCGGCGCTGCAGGTGTAGGTAGTGTTGGCCCCACCGGTCCAACAGGCCCTGCTGATACTATACCAGGCCCTCCGGGTCCCACTGGCCCTGCCGGTTCTCCGGGTGTCACAGGCCCTACAGGTATTGCAGGTATGACCGGCCCCACAGGCCCAATGGATACTGTTGCAGGCCCTATGGGTCCAACAGGCCCTACCGGTGCAGTTGGCCCAACAGGAACTGGTGTTGGTATTCCCGGCCCCACAGGCCCGACAGGTGCTGCTGGAACGAATGGTACAAACGGTACCAATGGAACTAACGGAACAAATGGTGTAACAGGTCCTACGGGTCCAACAGGGGTTGCCGGAACAAATGGAACTAACGGCGTAACTGGTCCCACAGGTGCTAATGGTACCAATGGAACTAACGGAACGAATGGTGTAACCGGTCCAACCGGTTCGGCTGGTACAGCCGGCGCTACCGGCCCCACAGGCCCTGGTACAATATGTGGAGCCGCCGCAACTAATTATATGACAAAGTTCACCGCGCCTACTACTATGTGTAATTCAATTGCGTATGACAATGGCACTGCAATAGGTTTAGGAACTACTGCCCCAACAACCTCAAATGTAGGTGGAAATGGTGTATCAATATTTAATATACATACTACATCACAGCCATCAACAGGATGGTTCCCTACTGAAATTACAAATACAACTATAATTAATGCTGCGGTTGGTGTTATTCAAACCAGTGCCACTCCTTATAACGCCCTTGAAGGTATAACTTATGGAACGTATTCAGGAGTATTTGGCTTGCATACAGTAACTACAGGTGCGGGATATGGTGGATATTTCGTTACCAACTCAACGAATGCGTCTGCTATTGGCTTATACTGCCAAATGCCTGCAGCAAGTGCCGGATGGGCATTATATGTGAACGGTGATGCCGTTACCACCGGAGCAACATGGTTTACTTCGGACAGGAAATTAAAAACAAATATTGTTCCTATTAATGACGCGTTAAGCAAATTGAAACAGATTAACGGGTATACGTATGAATTTAAACCTGAATATGTATCTAAATATGGTTTAAGTTCATGACAGTCGATGGGTGTAATAGCCGATGATGTGGAAAAAGTTTTCCCTGAACTGACAAGAGACTCAAAGATTCTTTCAAAGAATGAAGGCAAGATCAATAAGCCTATGGGTAATGAAGGGCTTGATGTAAAAACTGTTAACTACGTAGGGTTAATACCAGTAATGATTGAAGCAATAAAAGAACAGCAAAAGGAAATAGAAACCAAGCAGCCTACACAGGATGTTGGTTCGGGCCAACTGGTTGGTGGTAAAGCGCATATCGATATGCATAGTGCTTTTGCACAAAACATAAGCGATATAAATAATGTTCGCGTATTTATTCAACTGCAAGGCGATTGCAAAGGAGTATATGTTACAAACATTACTTCAACAGGTTTCGATGTGGTTGAACTGAATGGCGGAACATCGGATGTTAAATTTTTCTGGCAGGCAATTTCGGGTACTACAAACTAATATAATCCCCTTCTTTAACTATGAACAACATGACAAGATTACTTAAAAGCACAGCCCTGGCAGTTATTTTTATGGCTGCTTTTTCTGTTGTATCGAAAGCACAGAACAACGTGGGTATAGGAACCAATGTTCCCGACCCAACGTCAATTCTTGAAATGAAATCGACAACACAGGGTATGCTTATCCCACGAATGAATACAGTGCAGATGAACGCAATTGCGGTCCCTGCACCAAGTTTGATAGTTTATAATACAGATTCGAACTGTTATTGTTTTTATAACGGCGGTACTTCTAAATGGCAATCTCTTTGCCAGGCAGCAGGTGCGGGCGCTCCGGGCGCAACAGGCCCGACTGGTCCTGCAGGTACAGCAGGTGCACCCGGTGCAACAGGTCCTGCCGGTGCACCCGGTGCAACAGGCCCGACAGGAGTGGGAGTAGCTGGCGCAACAGGTCCGACAGGTCCTATTGGCCCAACAGGAACTGGTGTTGGTATTCCCGGTCCAACTGGTCCTACAGGCCCAACAGGTGTTGCAGGAACAAACGGTACGAATGGTGTAACTGGCCCTACCGGTGCTAATGGAGTGGGTGGTGTAACCGGCCCTACCGGTGCCGCAGGTGCAACAGGCCCGACAGGTTCATTTACTAATAACGCCTGGCTTATTGTGGGTAATCCTGGTATAGTTAATCCAACAAACTTTATCGGCCCGCTTAATAATGCAGACTTTGTAATGAAGACGAACAGTATTGAACGTATGCGTATAACAGGCGCAAACGGACAAGGTGTATTCAATAATACTACTCCTCCTGCCACTAATGCATTCTCTGTTTATGCTAATGGTACAGTAGGTGCTATAAGCGCAACGGTTGGTGCAGATGCAATTGGCGGTTATAGTACAGCTACAGGTATAGGTGTATATGGTGAAAATACAGGCACCGGTAATGGTGTATTTGGTAATTCTACCAGCACCGGCCAGGGCGTATGGGGTGAAAATAATGGCACCGGCGCAGGTGTAGTAGGCGATTTAAACAACGCTGCCGCTACAGGTGGTGTTGGTGCTGAAGGACAAGTAAATAGTAACGCTGCAACCGGCGTTGTCGGTATTAATACATCAACTACTGCCGGCGGTACTGGTGGAGGTGTATTCGGAGAAGCCGATTTCGGAAGCGGAGTAGGTACTATGGGATGGACTACTGCTACCAACAGTGTTGGTGTATGGGGTTTAAATAACAATGCAACTGCGTATAGCGGCGTAGCCGGCTCAGGTGGTACTTTGCTTGCTGTGGTAGAACCTGCGGGCACACAACCCGGTGGTACCTTTGAAGGTGTAAAGTGTGGTATTGCCAGTGTGGCAGGTACTGGTACAAAAGTAACAAGCTATGGTGGTTGGTTTATAGATAGTATAACCGCAGCATTTGCTACCAATATTTATGCATATGTTGCATATTATGATGCGACTACAAGTACAAAATATGGTATACTTTCTGGCGGAACCAAGTCTACTGTAGTACAAGACCAGGCTGGACAAAACAGGGTTATGTATTGCAATGAATCGCCTGAAGTTGTATTTGAAGATTACGGAGAAGGCGAGTTGGTAAATGGAGTTGCTTATGTGAAAATGGACCCTGTATATTCAAATAGTGTTGCGATTAATGATAAGCATCCGCTTAGAGTTTACATTCAATTGGAAGGTGATTGCAATGGTGTATATGTAACCGATAAGACTGAAAACGGCTTTACTGTAAAGGAATTACACGGAGGTACGTCTAATGTGAAGTTCTCTTACCATGTAATAGCCAATCGTAAGGATGAACCCGATTCAAAATACCAGGATTTAAGGTATCCTGTTATTCACCTTGCAGACAGGTCGACTATGAAAGCTCCTGCAGCAAATCAACATGCAACAGCTATATTGGGAAATAGAAAAGTAATTAAGTAAATAGGACGAATAAATTATAAGAAAAAGGCCTGATTTATCAGGCCTTTTTTGTTTTCTTATTTTTCTCTTCAAACTCTTTTCCTATTTCTTCGGGTGTTTTGCCAAGGTATTTTATGGCCTGTTTTGCCTGGGTAGAAATACTATCATTGGGGAACCTGTTTATAAGCTCCTGGTACTTAGCACGTGCTTTAGCTGTATCGTTCAGGTTATTATCATAAATAAATCCTTCTACCAGCAAACACTCGGGTACAAGCCTGCTGTTTGGGAATTGTTTAATAACTCGTGCATAAAAATCCAATGCCATTTTTGAATCCCCCATGCTCGATTCAAGCCCGCCTGCATTGAATAGGAAAGCAGCCGATAATGTATCGTTAGGGAAATGATTAGCAAAGTTATTGTAAGCGGTTACCGTTAAATTACCATCGAAATTGTTGATGGTTTGCGATGTTTTGAGCTTTGCCTCGGCAGCTCTAATAGTTTGCAGCAGGGCATCTCTGCTTGTATCAACTGCGCCCATTGGGCCATGCGCATGCGAGGGCCTGTCGTCACTCTTGCAACTGCTGAAATAAATGAACGCGAATAGCGATGAGGCATAGATCAAATACTTGGTCATGATATTTATTTTTTTATCGGAAATTTCATGCGGTAAGAAACATCTACAATACCTTTCGATATATCGGTAAGTTTCCTTTTTAGCAGGCGTTTCCTGAGTGGGTTAATTTTATCTACAAATAAAATACCTTCAATATGGTCATATTCATGCTGAATAATACGGGCCTTTATGCCATCGTAAGCCTCAGTATGTTCTTTGAAATTCTCGTCGAGGTAGCGTATCCTCAGCACGGGTTTCCTTTCCACATCTTCACGAATGGTTGGAATGCTTAAGCAACCTTCATTGAATTTCCACTGCTGCCCATCTTCTTTTAATATCTGTGCATTAATAAATATCTTCTTAAACCCTTCCAGTTCCTTCTGTTTTTTCTCGTCTTCCTGGTCCTCGGCAAAGGGTGATGCATCCACAATAAAAAGCCTTATTGATAACCCAACCTGGGGTGCAGCCAGGCCAACACCCTTGGCATTATGCATGGTATCGAACATATCTTCAATAACCTTCTTAAGGTTAGGGTAGTCAGGGGTAATGTCTGCCGCTTTCTTTTTCAGAACAGGGTCTCCGTATGCTACAATTGGTAAAACCATAAGTTGTGTCTCTAAAAGCTCAAAAATAATAAGTTACATTGAAACTGAGGGCGGTAGCCTGCCTTCTTTCTTCATTTCCATGAACGTTTGCAATATAAGCGCAGCACTCACCATATCAATAGTTGCTTTGTTTTGCCTGTCTTTTTTCTTTAACCCGCCATCAATCATGCTCTGGAATGCCATACGCGAGGTAAGGCGCTCATCTACCCTGTAAATGGGCATGCCCGGTAGTTTGGCCGAAAGCTCATCAACAAACTTCTCGGTCGCAGGGGCGCTTTGTGAAGGGTTATTGTCCATATGTTTGGGTTCGCCCACTACAATACTTTCCACTTTCTCCTTTTTTATATAGTCGGTTAAAAAGGAAAATAACTCTTTGGTGGCAACAGTTGTAAGCCCGGTAGCAATTATCTGTTGGGGGTCGGTAACAGCTATACCTGTGCGAACGCTTCCGTAATCTATGGCAAGAATCCTCATATAGGGTGCAAAGTTACTAATTATAGGGGCTAAGCCCCTATTTCTATATATTTGCTTCTATAAAAATTAAATATGTCGAAGGAAATTGAACTGATTGAAAAGGCATGGGAAAACCGTGAACTTTTAAAAGATGAAACGGTACGTAAAGCAGTGGTGGATACGGTTGAAAAGCTGGATAAAGGATTGTTGCGTGTGGCTCAGCCTGAAGGTGATGGCTGGAAGGTAAATGAAGGGGTTAAGAAGGCAATATTGCTTTATTTCCCAATAATGCCAATGGGGATCATTAAGGCAGGAGATCTTGAGTTTTATGATAAGATGCCATTGAAGAAGGATTTTGCTGCAATTGGGGTACGTTCAGTGCCTCATGCACTTGCGCGCTATGGTTCTTATTTAGCACCTGGTGTTATTATGATGCCCTCATACGTGAATATAGGCGCCTATGTAGATAGTGGTACCATGGTAGATACATGGGCTACTGTAGGCTCGTGTGCCCAGATAGGCAAGAATGTGCATTTAAGCGGAGGTGTGGGTATTGGCGGTGTGCTGGAACCCCCGCAAGCTGCTCCTGTTATTATTGAGGACAATTGTTTTGTGGGGTCGCGTTGTATTGTTGTTGAAGGTGTAAGGGTACAGAAAGAAGCTGTACTCGGTGCCAATGTAGTGCTCACCCAATCGACCAAAATTATTGATGTAAGTGGCGATAAGCCTATTGAATATAAAGGTATTGTTCCGCCACGTTCTGTGGTAATACCCGGAAGTTATGAGAAAAAATTCCCGGCCGGTAATTACTCTGTTTCGTGCGCACTGATTATTGGCAAGCGAAAAGAAAGCACCGATACCAAGACTTCATTAAATGAAACCCTTAGAGAATTTAATGTGCCCGTGTGATAGGTAATGAGTAAAAAAGGCCAAAAATATCGTACACAAAAACCTCCTGTACCTGAAAAGAACCCCCGGCAGCAAGTGAAGGGCGGGGCTGGTGCTGCTAATGGGAACTTGGGCGCAGAGGACAATAAATCAGTATTAAAATGGCTTTTATTGGGTGGGGTGCTTGTTATAACCTTGATATGTTACAGTTCTACCTTCAAAAACCAGTTTTCGAACTGGGATGATAATCTTTACCTGTATGATAACCCTTACGTGAAAAGCCTTAGTAAGGAGAACCTGAAAATGATGCTTACACATAGTGTAACGCAGAACTATTTTCAACCATTAACCATGTTATCGCTGGCGCTTAATTATCATTACGCCAAAATGAACCCTGAGCCTTATTATGTTACTAATGTGATGATTCATTTATGTAATACGGCCCTCGTGTTTATTCTTGCACTGCAACTGTTTTCGTTAATGTCGGCAGTGGGGTATGGTAAAATAAAGAGCAAATTGTGGCTGGCTGCCTTGTGTGCTTTGTGGCAGGGAATTCATCCTATGCACGTAGAATCGGTTTCGTGGCTGGCTGAAAGAAAGGATGTGCTCTATCTTTTCTTTTACCTTCTTGGCCTGGTTGCCTATGCACGATATATTAGTAAGGGCAGCATAAAGTTCCTTGTGTATACAACCCTGTTTTATTTTCTGTCGCTAATGGCAAAACCGCTTGCTGTAACATTTCCGCTTTCTGTTTTATGTATCGACATTTTATTGAAACGAGATGAAATAACCGGTGAAGTGAGTCCCTGGCTGAAACCATTTTATTACTTCTCGAAATTCTTTGTTGACTTGCTGGGTAAAGTAATCGCTCCGTTAAAATCGAGGGCTGAGGGAATTTCAAGGATACTGGCTGAGAAAATGCCATTGATAATTATATCGGCTTTTGGCGGTATTATTGCCTATAGCATGACGGATAAGGTTGGCTCTATAGGCTCCTTTCAAACATTTACCATTTGGCAGAGGATAATGTTTGCCAGCTATAACTGCATAATGTATTTTGTTAAGGCCATTGTGCCTATTCATCAAAGCGCGTTTTACCCTTACCCTGCACAAACCAATGGCTGGTACCCCATAATGTTCTACTTAGCACCTTTCATAGCTTTGTTAGCTCCCTTGGCGCTACTATATATAACCTACCGTGCAAGTGAAAATTATTTTCGCGTAATGCTATTTGGCCTTCTATTTTATTTTTTCAACGTAATGTTCATTTTGCAATTTATTTCAGTTGGCCCAACACTAATGTCTGAGCGCTATAGCTATGCTGCCTACATAGGAATTATATTTATGGCGGTCTACTTTCTGTATGCACTGGTTGAAAAGATGCCCGCTTATAAAACGGGTGTAATTGTAGGCAGTATAGTTATTTCCTCTACCCTCGGATATTTATGTTACAGTCGCACACTGGTGTGGCATAATTCTAAAGTTTTATGGCAAGATGTGATAAGACAATACAAGAACATAGCCATTGCATATAATAACCTGGGGTCTTACTATCAGAAACATGATCAGCTCGATTCAGCGCTTATTAATTTCAATGAATCGGTTAGGGTAAACCCATCATACCCCGAGGCATGCACCAATAGGTCGGATATATATAGGGTACAGGGTAAGTACGCATTGGCTATTGCCGACTGCGATTCAGCTATTGCGCACGATAAAAATTATGTTGAGGCATATATGAACCGCGGCATAGCGTATTGTTTTGTTAACAAGTATGATGAGGCGTTGAGAGATTTTTCCTTTGTAATTTCGCACCAGTCAACCAATGCTTCTGTATATTGCAACAGGGGGAATTTATATGATATGAAAGGCAAGATAGATTCAGCGTTTAACGATTATAATAAAGCAATTAGCCTTGATGATAGCTATGCCGACGCATATTTCAGCCGCGGGCGTACATATTTTAAAATGAATAAATTCCAGGAAGCAGTTAATGACCTGAGTAGAGCAATTGAATTGAAAACAACATCGACCAGTGTGTATCTTTACCGTTCACAATCATTTAAAGGACTTGGGAATTACAGTGCAGCCCTTCAGGATGCCCAGCAGGCTAATCAATTGGGAGTGCAGGTGAGCCCCGATTATATTAAGGAATTGCAACAACTTGCAAGTAATAAGAAATGAGCAAGAAAAGCCAGAAATACAGGTTACAGCAACCTAAGCAACAAGCCAGCTCTGTTTCTAAACCAGCGCCTGCAAAAAAGGGAAGCGGCGAGTTTGATATACAGGACAGAAGAATATCCGGAGTGGATCCGAAAGTTAAATGGGGCTTGTTAATAGTGGTTATGATCAGTACGTTTCTTTGCTACAGCTACTCGTTGCAAAACCAATTAACAAACTGGGATGACGGTGTGTATGTTACCGAGAACCCTTACATCAAGGTTATAAATTCGGAAAACATTAAGGCCATACTTGACCCACGTAAGAACATTACGCAGAACTATTATCACCCGCTTACCTTGTTCTCGTTAATGATGAATTACCACTATTCAAAGGAAAAGCCGGAAGCATATTACATAACGAATATTGTTATACACCTTTTAAATACTGCCCTCATTTTCTTTTTAATAATACAATTGCTGCAGGCCATGGTACGGCGCCGGTATGGAGAAATAAAAGGCATAGTATGGTTAGCTGCGCTATGCAGTTTATGGCACGGTATACATCCCATGCACGTAGAATCGGTATCGTGGCTTGCTGAAAGAAAGGATGTACTTTATCTCTTTTTCTACCTGCTGGGCCTGATGACATACATACGTTACATTGAGGAAAACAAAATGAAATGGTTGGCATATACATCGCTGTTTTATTTGTTGTCGTTGCTTTCCAAACCTTTGGCGGTTACATTTCCCTTATCAATCTTCGCGTTCGATCTTCTGCTGAAGAGGGATAAAGAATATCCATTCCCTTATTGGAGGCTTATATTGGAAAAAGTACCAATTTTCATTTTATCGGTTCTAGCGGGTATAGCGGCATATGTAATGGCAAAGCAGGGTGGCTCTATTGGCTCATTCCAGGTATTCACCATGTGGGAGAGAATGAGGTTTGTAAGCTATAATTTCATGATGTACTTTGTAAAGGCATTTGCCCCGGTTCATCAGTGTTCTTTTATACCATATCCCAATACAGAAGATGGAGGAGGGTTACCACTTATATTCACCCTTGCGCCTTTCCTTTCTATATTGATGGTAGGAGTGCCGTTATGGCTATCATACAAAGCAGGCGAGAATTATTTCAGGGTAACATTATTTGGCATGGCATTCTATTTCTTTAATGTGGTGTTCATTCTGCAATTCATTTCAGCCGGTGCCACCATTATGTCGGAAAGGTATAGTTACGCACCGTACTTTGGTATAGTATTTATGGTGGTATATTTCTTGTATGAATTAGTGAGTAAGAAGCCAGACCTAAGGACACCTGTAATAGCGGCTACTGTGGGTGCATCAATTGTTCTTGGGTATTTGTGTTACGACCGTACCAAAGTTTGGCACAATACTAAAACCCTTTGGCAGGATGTAATAGCCAAGTATCCGTACAAAGTACAGACATCATACAAGAATCTTGGTAATTACTACGCTGATTTGGGCCCTACAAATCCTGTGTATTTCGATAGTGCTTTTACAAATTATCAAATACTGGTTAAAATTAACATGGCCGATGCGGGTACCTACAGCAACATTGCGAATATTTATGGCATACGTAAACAGTGGGATAAATCATTGGAGGCATACGGGAAAGCGCTGGCCCTTGACAGCACAAGCTTCGATGCCCACCTGGATAGGGCGATAACACTATCGATGATGAAAAGATATGATGAAGCATTAAAGGACTATAACTATGCGTATAGGAAGGACCCGAAATCGGAAAAAGTATTGGAGAACAGGGCATCTACTTTTGAAAATGCGGGCATGCACGATAAGGCCATTATAGATTACAATAGTCTTATTGCCATAAACCCTGATAATGCGGGTTACTATAATCAGCGTGGTGCGGCAGAGTTCAATAAGGGCGATTACAAACCGGCGCTCGATGACTTTGCCCGTTCCAATTCAATGGCGCCTAATAACGGGCAGTGTTTATATAACCTTGCTGTTACATACGAACATTTGCAAGATTACCAGAACGCGATAAAATATGCCCAAATGGCGCAACAGGTAAAGTTTGAAGTTTCCGCCCAATACATGCAACACTTGCAGCAGGAAGCGGCGAAAAAACATTAAGGCATGAAAGAGGAATTGCGCAAAAGCCTTGAAGTGTTACGCAAGGGTGGAGTTATTCTTTACCCTACCGATACTATCTGGGGCCTTGGTTGCGATGCAACAAATCAGCAGGCAGTGCAGAAAGTATTTGAAATAAAGCGTAGGCCTGAAGCTAAAAGCATGATAATATTGGTGGCTGAACCAATTCAAGCAACATTTTACGCAGAGGTTCCTGAAGTAGCAATGGATTTGATAGAGTTCAGCGAAAAGCCGCTTACATTAATTTTGCCTAAGGCAAAAGGAATTTCAAAGTCGCTTATTGCAGAAGATGGTACAATTGGCATCAGGGTAGTGAAAGATGAATTCTGCAGGCAGATAATAAATGCCATGCGCAAGCCGCTTGTATCAACGTCGGCTAACATTAGTGGAGACCCATCGCCTGCCAACTTTTATGAAATAAGTGATGAAATAAAGGACAAGGTTGATTATGTGGTAAATTTGAGGCAAGATGAAATGCAAAAAAGCACTCCATCGCGAATAATGAAGATAGGAGTGAATGGCGAAATAGCAGTGATACGTTAATGGCAGCAGAACAGAATACAAAGCAGGTGTTTATGCCCGA
>Ga0134125_10009445_pt1 | contig 10980 bp, 8 predicted proteins | sample KB31751_FD_96464 | JGI IMG/M metagenome (GOLD analysis project Ga0134125, IMG submission 96464) | Terrestrial soil microbial communities with excess Nitrogen fertilizer from Kellogg Biological Station, Michigan, USA - KB3-175-1 | ecosystem: Environmental > Terrestrial > Soil > Unclassified ...
AAACAAAAAAGTTAAGTGAACGAGCGACAACAAAATGATTGATTTAGAAACGGAAATTAATAATAAATGAGCAGGTGAGGATTGTTTAGTTCCAAAAATTAGAGGATTTCAACTTTCTCTTAAAGAGGACGAACGAAATAAATTATACGACAGATTAAAAGATGGTGAAGAGTATACTATTAGTAATATTAATTGAGATTATGTGGCATTGCTTGAAAGTACTCCTAAAATTTTAAATTTAAATTATCGAGGAAAAAATTACGAGTTAACTATCGAAAGCGCAGCAGAAAAGCAAGTTGCTGCCGAACAAGCGGCTAGAAAGAAAGCATCCGAACACAAAGTATATTATGCTATTAAAAGAGCAAGGGAAGCCGAGGAACGACTTTTCGATTGAGGTTATATCAGCAAGAACAAGGAAGATTTTCAAGAAGCAGTGCGAGCATTAAGTGAATTAATAAAGATAGCCAAAAATGGCAATAAAGAGGAAAAGGAAGCACTTGAAAAGTATTCTCTTTGAGAAATAAATTCTGGTAGTGATTTTAGGAAATCAGAAACTACTATTCGTGAGACTGCTAAAAAGCAAGGATGAAAATACAACCTAGATAACCCAGAAGAGATTGATTGAGGTTCAACTAACCAACCATCAACTAGTGATAATGAAGAAATTCCTGGCCCTAGTAGTTCACCAGGCACAAATGACTCCAACAATTCTGACAATAATAAAAAAAGAAAGAATGACGGAGATAGTGATTCACCGGAAGCAAAACGACTACGAACTGAGGAAGTTAAAAATAATGTTCAACAAGGAATTTCCCAAAAAAATGAGAAGGGAGCTCAAAAATTAAGTGAATTACTAAGTCGAGCCAAAAATACTAATGATTATGAAGAATTAAAAGGTATTCTCCAAGACATTTCTAAATATGAAGGAGAGGAATTTTATATTGCTCGCCAGGACGAGGTAAAAGAAGCAAGAAATAAATTAGGTAGTTTGAATGAAAGCAAATTTAAAAATGACGCTTTTAAAGAAATACAAGATAGATTGACCGCTAATGGTATTGATGAAAGCAAATTAAGCGAGGAAGAAAGGAAAAAAGTTAATCAACTAAAAAACGGAGAGTTTGCTGATATTAATAAAGTAAATGAAGTAGTAAATGAACTTTCGGAAAGCGCCAACAAGAAAGGAACAATGAATCGATTAAATGGATTGATAGAAAGAGCCAAGGCATTGGTTGAAGGAAAGATAAAAGGTTCAACTGATTACCTCAAAAAGCAAGCGAAAGAAGTACAAGAAGGTTTGTATAGTTTCGTTTATGGTACTAATTCCTACCAAAAGAGTGTTTATCAGGATAAACAAGGGGAAGTCAAGTCAGCGTTAGACAAATTAGAAAATCATTCTTTCAGTAATGATAATCAAACAGAAAAATCAGGTTTCTTTCGTCCAGAAGTGATTATTCTGGTTTCCTTAGTAGCAGTTGCTTTAATTGGAATTGCTACGGCAGTGATCATTAGAAAGAGAAAACAAATTAAGTTAAAGGAAGAAAGGATTAAATAAAAAGAGAGGGAGTTGATTACTCCCTCCAATATCTATTTAAGTAGTCTTAATTATTTGGGTAGATATTGGGATAAATGTGAAGAGGAAAGACAAGCCAAGAAGAAAAACACCTCACCAATGTTATTCTTTGTGAAAATGCTAACTCTGACGAAAGAAAAGAATTAACCTACTTTGCGAAAGATAATTTTTGAACCAAGAATTTTCCAACGACTGCTTCTGCCAATTTTTTAGTTAATTTTCGACCTAGTCAGAATGCTTTTGTAATTGAATTATTGGAGGCAAAGAAAAAAAAATTATTGGGAAAAACTGTGCTGGATGAGTTCGCTTGCGGCGGAACCGGACTCCATGCAGCAACTGGACCAATTTTTAATCCTCATAACCTTTCTTGTATAGCAGGAGGTTCCTCCTCGGGTTCAGCATGAGTGGTAGCCAAAGGTTTAGTTCCTTTTGCATTAGGCCATGACACTGGGGACTCTATTCGCCGTCCTGCTTCCTACTGTGGAATAATTGGATTCAAGCCTTCCTATGGTTTACTTTCCCGCAATGGCATCATTCCGATGGCTTCCTCGCTAGACACAGTTGGGATTATGGCCCAGAAGATTTCGGATATTAAATCTACATTTTCAACTATTTCCCAAAGGGACTCCCATGATCTTTTAACTGAAGTAATCAGAAATAAAAAACCTTCCCGGCAAAAAAATAAAATAGCGATTGTGGCAGAGATAGAAAAATATTTGCCAATCGAACTAAATAATTTATATCACAATACTATTAAAAATTTGGAAAAGTTAGGATACACTGTTGAAAAAATAAATATCCCTAAAAAAATACGGGAACATCTTCAAATTACTTATCTTATTCTTTGTTCAAGTGAATTAGTTAGCCACCTCAATTCCCTCCAAGGAGTAACCTACGGAATTAAAGATGATATTAATATTACTCAAAAAAGAAGTAAGTATTTAGGGGAAATATTAAAACAGCGCTTGTTGATTGGAGCTTATTTTTTAGAAGAAAATAGAGAATTATTTACTAAAGCCCAAAAAATGCGCTGTTTAGTAGATCAATGAGTAAAAAAGGTTTTTGAAAATTGCGATTTTCTAGTTTTCCCAAGTACGAACAATGCTGCTCCGCCAGCCGCTAATTTTAATCATTCGTTTTCTGGATTAGTATCTTCCCATTGAAGTGATAATTTATTACTTTTGGCTAATTTTTCTGGTCTTCCTTCGCTGAGTTTTCCTATTGGTTTTATAAACAACTTACCAGTCAGCATTAATATAAATAGTAATTATGGAAAAGATGAAGAAGTTTTAGAATTAGCCGAAAAATTAGAAAAAATAATTTTACTGTAAAATATTTGTATATGTCTTGAACCTTAATTTTTGTTATTTTAATTATAGCCCTAGTTTGTGTGGTTATTACTTCACTTATTTCTTATTATCTCTCGAAATGATTAGCCAAGTGAGTGAAAAATGTCAAAAGAATTGATGACCGAAAAAACTTAAGTCCCAAATTAGAAGAAATAGTGCGAATCGTGCGGGAGGTTTCTCGCATTTATAAAATAAAAATGCCGGAAGTAGGAGTTTATGCTTCCCAAGAAATTAACGCCTTTGCTACTGGTCCTGCTGGCAATACTTTGATTGCTTTTTCTACTAATTTAGTTAACACTATGAATCTCCAAGAAATCAGAGGAGTAGTTGGTCATGAATTATCTCATCTTATCCATTATGACATTGCTCGGATTTTGTTGGTACAGGGAGCATTTGACGTCTTTTATTATCTATTTTGTGCTTTATTATTTTTTGCTCTCTTCTGAGAAAGTGATGAAGATAGAAGAAGAGAAGAAGGAGCAGGGTCTTTTATTAGAATAATTTTTAAATGGATACTTTTTGAAATAATTTCTGCTATCATAAGAATAATTGGTGTTTTGATTGTTCTATGGTATAACCGCAGACGGGAATTAGCAGCTGATAAAAGAGGTGCAGAAATAGTGGGAATAGACAACATGTTAGCTGCTTTACAGAAACTTTTAGAATTAGAAAATAAGGCTTGAATAGTAGACGGAATAGACTTAACCGAGGACGATAATACTAAATCCACAGGAGAACCCAATTCGGTTTCTTTATTAAAGTTTAACCCCGAAAAGAAAAAAAAAGGTTTGCTTGATTTATTTCGCACCCATCCCTCTCTGGAGGAGAGAATTGAAAAATTAGAAAAGTTAAGAAAGCAACGAGCATTACCTGGTATTGTTTAAAAATAGCCATTAAAATTTAAAATAATGAATCTTTCCTTTGTAAAAACCGTTAAAGTTATTTAGTAATTAATATTAATAAAAACTTCATTATGGTTAAAAAAAAGAATGAATTATCACATTACCCTAGGTTTTTCTTTTCTAAGTTGATATTTAAAACTGTTTCGTGGGTAGTATTTTCTGCTTTGTGTATTAGTTTAGGAAAAAAGTGCCTCGAAGTAGATATTTTAGGAAAGATTTGAGGAACTATTTTTGGTGAAAAAAATAAAATTGATCAGTACTTTTTAGGTGCTGGTAAGTTGGCAGAAAAGAACAAAATTTTGAATTATGCTATTTTTTTCCTGGTTGCAATAGTTGTGTTAAACATTGTCTCTCTCTTGTTTAACAGATATTTGTGAAAGAAAGATAAATACGTTGAAAATAACAAACTTTACTTATATAACAAGTGAATATTCATTATCAATACCCTGATTCATATTGCTAGTGCGTGTGTATTGACCTTATCTTTTGTTAGTCCTCTTACGGCAATTTTGTCTCTGTTATTTATCACCTTTAACAATTGAGAATTATTTCCTCGACAAAAAGGGTTAAAAAGTCCCCAAACAGAAAGTTTTTTCTCCTGAAAAAATCATTATGTTCGTAAGATAACTCTTTATTCGGCTATTGTTATTTTTATTGTTCCACTAATTATTGGTCGCTTTCAAACCTTCCACAATAATGCCCTCAAAGGTTCTCCAGAAGGTTTTGATAAGGTTTATCAAGAAATGATTAATAGCTCAAGTGCAATAAAGTCCCTTATGGAGTTAATAACTAATGCTAATTATAGTCTTTTTCATTGAGGCATTTTGCTGTGATTTGTTAAGAACACAATTAGCAAAAGGCAAAAAGAATTCACTGACTTTTGAACTCGAGTAAATGGCATTGAAAAACGAGTAAGCAATTTCAAATGTTATTACCGCTACCAAGAAAGTTGAGCTCTGAGCAATAATAAACCTATTAATTTAGGGGACTATAATTATTTGGGAAATAGCCCCAGTTTTCTAAGAAAGGACTACTTAGTAGGCGACCTGAATGTCAATAATTTTGCCCAAAAAAACCAAAAAGTTGTTAAGTACATTGACTTTTGTGAGAATAAAATAAAGAAGTCCTCTGAGAAAAATTTTCTTAACTACTGTCTTTTTAATGAATTTAGTTCTTGGGAAGATTGTTTACGAACTAAGAGACTAATTAAGGCGGTGAGGAAGTAGTAATATTTCTCGTTCATCTCTTATTTTTCCTACCAAAGCCCCTAAAACATCTTGAAGAGTAACAATCCCTAAAAGTCTTTTTTTTTCTTGAACAATTGCTAGACGGCAATTATTATTTTGCAGTTTGGTTAAAACTTTGTCTAATTTATCTTGAGGAGAAAAGCGGATAACTTTTTTGTCAACGTAATCTTGTCAGCGAACTTCCTTATTTTTCATTAACCGCCAGTAGAACACTTCCATGTTAAATATTCCAATTATTTCTTTTTTTTGGTTGACAACCGGATAGCGGGTGAAAAATTGTTGGAAATGAATGGCTTGGATTTCAGGGTAAGTCATCCCATGTTTAAGACAAATAACATTTTTTCAGGGGGTAATTATGGAAATGACCTTTGATTCATCAAAATTAAAGGCAGACTGAATAAGTTTAGCCTCATTTTTCTCTAAAATGTTGTCAGTAGTTAAATTGTTAATAAACCGAATAATATCTTTTTCAGAATTAATAAATATTTTTTCCCTGGGCCGAACAATTGGCCTCAAGAAATAGTAGGGAATTCGAACTATCGAGTAAGTAACGCTAATAAAAAAATTATTAAAAATCCTTTTTTGGCTACCTGGTCGACTGGCTAAATAGCGAGCAAGTATTTCAGTAATGAGGGCAATCAAGAGACTTAACGAAACTATAATCATTCATCTATACTTTATTCATCCTATTTCTTGGAGAAATATTTGGTTTAGACCAGTCATAAATATTTCTGAAGAAAAAATGTTGAGAAATATTTGCAAAAAACAAACCACAGCAAAAAGAAGATTACTATTTTTAAGAATAAAGATCACTTTTTTGACTTTTTTCTTATCCTTTCTTTTTTTTGCTAAATCTACTTTAAACAGACTGGCATCTGAATAGAGGGCAGAGAGATAATTTAAGAAAAAAGAAAGACTGAGCAGCAAAAAAAAGGCAGCCAGAAGAGAAAGAGATAAAATTTCGCTAATTTTCATTTTTAGTAGTAATAGTAAATTTTTGGAGAATTTTTTCTAAATTGTTGATAGTTTCCAACTCTTTATCAAGAAGAAAAACCAGATTAGGAAGGTAAGCAAACTTTTTGCTTTTAGCCATTTCTTTTTTTATCAAGGGCGAATATTTTTTATTGATTAAATTAATTATTTCTTCTTTATTCTCTATTTGGGAAAAAGACAAGTACACTTTTACATTTTCCCCTTGGGTGCTTAATTCGCAATAACTTAAGGAAAGAGAAGGCAAATGGTGTTCTTTAACCATTTTAAATAAAATTTGACTTATCTCTCGCTCATAAAAACTCTTTTTTCGTTGCTGAATAAAATTATTTTTCTTGAATAACATTTCTTTTTATTAGGTGGAAGGCAATTATTTTATCTCCTTCTTGAAAATTATCAAACCCTTTAAGGACAATCCCGCATTCTTGACCAGCACTGACTTCATTTTTTTCTATTTTATTGCTTTCTAAGCTTTTAATTTCTCCACTAAAAATCTTTTTTTCTTCTTTTCCTTGAAGCACGTAAACCCGTTTATTACGGTTAATTTTGCCACTAGTTACTTGACAGCCAGCAATATTGCCTTTGGAAAAGTAAAAAACTTTCTTTACAATTGCTTTTCCTACTACTTCTTCCACTTCCTCCACCTCCTGATGGCTACTGATAATTTCGTCTAGTTTATCACTAATCTCATATATAATTTGACTACCAAAAAAAGAAGTTTTATTTTCTTTTCAGGCTTTTATTTGTTTTTGGGAAGGTTGGCAGCCAAAAAATAGCACGGTGCTGTTGGTGACTCTAGTTAAATCAAGGGCAAAACTGTTTAAATTTCCTATCGTAGTATAAATGATGGAAAAGTTGAAATTAGGAGTAGTTTTTTTTTTTATGAGTTCCGTAAGAGCTTCTAAACTATTTTGGCTATCAGCCATCAAAACTAAATTAACATTTTTTTTCTCGCTGGAAAGAGGCGAAGGAGGAACCGACTTTTTTTTCTTTTCTCAATAGTTAGTTAATTCACTTTCTATCTTAGCAACTATGTCTTCATTATCCACTACTAAAAAACGATCTCCTAATTCGGCCGGGACATTTAAACCAACAACCTTAACTAGGTCGCTCGGAGGAGCAACCAAGGTTTTCTGGCCGCGAAGGTCAAACATTATTTTTGCTTTTCCAAATTTTCCGTTGAGGAAAATTACATCTCTTTCTTTTAACTTTCCGTCTCGGACTAACAATTCATTGACCTGAGAGCCAGTTTGAGGATGCAGATAACTATCAATTATTACCCCATGGGCTGGGCAATTGGAATTAGCTTTAAAGTCAGCAAAAAGTAGAACATTTTCAAGGAGATGGCGAATGCTTTCTTTTTCTTTGGCGTTACCCGAAACTACTATTACTTCTCCATCTCATTCAAGAGGGGTCAATCCCTTTTCTTGCAATTGAGTCCTAATTCGGTTTAAATTAGTTTCATTATCCGTTTCGCTAGGCTTTTTATGATTAATAAAAACTAGCACCGGTAATTGGTATTGATGAAGATAATCAATAATTTCAGACGTTTGAGGCATTATTCCATCCCTAGCATCAATTACTAAGATCACCAGGTCAGTCAAGGAAATACCTCGTTGTCTCATTTTAATAAAATCACTATGTCCTGGAGTATCTAAGAAAGTAATTTTTCGTTGCTGAAACTCGATTTGGGAAACCGAAACTTTTTGGGTTATTCCTCCTGCTTCTTTTTTTTGGATTTGAGTCTGACGAATAGTATCTAATAAAGTAGTCTTGCCATGGTCGATATGGCCATAATGCTAACAATCGGCGGACGAGCAACTAATGACCCTTTTTGGCTGATTTTTTCCAAGTGCTCCTGAATAATCTGGCTAAAATTTACTCTGTTCTTCTTTTTTATTGCAATTTTAATACTTTGGCAGTAATCAGTAAGCAGGTCCCAAGATAATGTTTGGTTGCGACTAACACTTTGCCCCTTTGCTCAAAAAAAAGCAATAATTTCCCCCGCTGGTCGACTAATAATTTCCCCCAACTCTGTTGGAGTTATATTCTCAACTAAATAAAGAGTATTATTTCTGAACTCATTAACTGCTCTTGAAATACTTTGGCGAACTATTTCCAAAAGTAATTTATTACTCTCGTTTTTTTTAATATTAAAGGAATTTTTGACGTTTGACAAAATTGTTTTAGGAATAATATATAATTTTAACCTAATCAGTTAAATATTTAAAGCACTTTATACTAAATTCTAATGATTGCTGGGGGAATAAAATGTCCTTATTTTTTGAACTTATTACTTTTAGCAGACTTTCGACTCTTTATTTTTCGATTTCTTCCACTATTCGTACGTCAATATTTTTATAGTTGCCAATTTCTTGCAATACTTGGCCTTTGTCTTCTAAAAATTCATCCCTTTCATTCTTTTCCAAAACTCGTACGTGAATGTTTACCCCTAAGTAATCACTAATTTTTTTTAGTATTTTCCCTTCGTGTTGTAAAAGAAGAGCAGCTTTTTGTTGAGGAATCATAATTTCTCATTCGTTTTCTTTTTTGATAATTAATTTAATAAGTTTAACTGGTGAAATCAATTTAGCAAGTAATTTTTTTTTATCTTCGGTTCAATCTACAAAGTATATTTGCTCGGAATAAATCAAACGAGAAATTGATTTAGCCCTTTCGCCTGCTTCACCAATACAAGTTCCTGCTGGGTCAATATGCAATCTTTTTTCAATTGCTACTTTACCCCTTTCAACTAACACTTTACTCATCAGCCCTGGCAAACGCAAAATATCATGGATAGCAATAACTCCACTTTTTATTTGAGGGACTTCTTGTTCTAATAACTTATGTATAAATGAATCATCTAGGCGAGTTAAAATGATTTGAGGATTGTCTTCAGTGGATTCTTCTCTCACTTCCTTTATTAAAAGATAAAAGCGTTGACCTATCCTTGGTTCTTCTCGCAAAGTTCATTCCGATTTTTCTCAGTAGCCGGTTCCTTTTCCTAGGTCAACTGAATAATACTTTTTTCCTTGAATGCTTTTGATACTTCCCTTGATTATTTCACCTTGTTGTGGTTTGTACAGTTTGTATTGTCTTTCTCAACTGATTTCTTCTACATCTTTTCGCAAGCGTTTTTTAATTTCTTGGTTGAGAGGAAGAGAAAGATTTTTAATATCAAGGGGAAGGAAAAAAGTATTGTTTTTTATTTTTCCTTCCTTTGTTAACTTATTATTTTTAGTTATTTCTTTCTCGGGTTCATTAATATTTTCAACTATTTTATAGAGACGATAGATTGATAACCCAGAATCAAATTCAAAATGTAATTGAGCACCGGCGTTTTCCCCTTGGCAATAAGAGATCCGAAAGGATTCGATAATTATTTCTTTAATTTTTTCTTCTGAGACACCTTCTCGTTCTGCTAACTGTTTAATAAATTGTTGAGTATTATTATTTTCGATCAAAATCTTAAAATGTTTATATATAGAATAATTTTATAGAATAATGGAAAGTGTTGGCTATTACCTTAACATGATAAAAGAGTGAGTTAAGGAGGGATGAAGATTTTTATTTGAGGATACTGCTAAAATTGAGGCTCACCATTTAGTTGCCTTTTTGTTAACTATTGCAATAATCTATCTTCTTTCTTACGTTATTGCCAAAATTTTCAAAACTTTGGTGAAATTAATTATATTGGTAGCATTATTTTGGTTATTATACATGTTCTTGTTTGACAGAAGTAAATATAACGAATTGTTTAGCAGTAAAAAAGAGACAAGTGATAATGGCAATAGTGATAATTAGAAATTAAGGATTAATTTGGGCTGATTAATGGTTTGGTGACTGGACTTCTTGTTTGGCTTCGAATTCTTGTTCCTGTAATTGTTCTAACTTTTTTGTTAATTCCTCCTGTAGTTCACAAATCCTTTCTATTTCCTCTTTGCTTGCTTTTTCACTTTTGCTAATTGCTTTTTGGCGTAAGAATTGCTAGATTTAGCAAATTCTTCTTGTGCTTCCAATAAGTCTCCTAAGTCATTGTTGACAGCATTCCCTCCTCTATTTTTAATACTATTTACTAATTTTTCTAACTACTCTTTTAATTTCTTGCTTTCGTTTTGGTTTTTTTGATACATAATATATGATTTACATTGCTATTTTTTTATTAAAGGCTGAAAATGCCCACCGCTATTATAAATAGTCCAAATTCCGGGATATGTGTAGGAGGACAAGTTAAATCCTGGGGCGTTATGGTCAATATACTGAAATCCTCCACCCCAATCTTGTGGAACTTTGCTTAATACTGCAAGCCTCCTTTTTAAAACTGGTGCCAGAAACTTAATATGAGAACTTTCTAATCATTGGTAATTTTCAGCAAGACGGTTATCCACTATTTCTTTTTTGAGACCGTCTACTGATGGAAGTTCATAAACGCTTTCGTAATTGTTTATTAACCAAAAAACCACCGCTACTCTTAAAGCATGCTGCACATTTTCGTCACTGCGACCGGTTAAGAAAACCGATCAAGCATATAAAAAACAATTACCTTCTCCGCGGGCTGGTAATTGAACATAATCCTCAAATTGTTTTGCATCAGGGTTTGTTGAATCTTTTAACCCAGGAACCTTTCCATTGTCAGGTATGTTATTTAATTCAGTTTCTCCCACTCCTTCCAATTTTATTCCCGCTTCCACTATGGGGTCAGGATATTTTTTAGCAAAATCTTTAACTTCTTGTAAACTAGACGGATTACTATTCATAAAATTTCTAACTTCTCCCAAAATTTTTTCTCACTTGTTGGTAGGAGGAGTTTTAGGGGCTGGTCCTGGTTGAGGAGTTGGAGTTGGAGTTGGAGTTGGAGTTGGAGTTGGAGTTGGAGTTGGAGTTGGAGTTGGAGTTGGAGTTGGAGTTGGAGTTGGAGTTGG
>Ga0134125_10009446_pt1 | contig 10979 bp, 10 predicted proteins | sample KB31751_FD_96464 | JGI IMG/M metagenome (GOLD analysis project Ga0134125, IMG submission 96464) | Terrestrial soil microbial communities with excess Nitrogen fertilizer from Kellogg Biological Station, Michigan, USA - KB3-175-1 | ecosystem: Environmental > Terrestrial > Soil > Unclassified ...
GCCAATCCCCACCTGATCTTTCACGTCGTGGGCAAGGTGCGAAAGCGTGTAGCGCTGCGCCGTGCGGCGTTCGTCGGTGACTTCCTCGTCGCGCCCGGTAAACGAAACCGGCTGGAAACTGAGGAAGCTGATCGTTTTGGGATTGTCGAGCGCGAACTGGATGATGCGTCCAACCTGCTCGTTGTTGATGCCGTTGACGATCGTCGTAACCGGCACGATCTCGACGCCGGCGTTGTGCAGGTTGTGGATGGCCTTGAGCTTTACGTCGAAGAGGTTGCCGACCTTGCGATGCGAGTTGGCGGCGTTGCCAATTCCATCGAACTGGAGGTAAACGTATCGCAAACCAGCCTCGGCGGCTTGGCGGCAGAATTCTTCGCTCTTGGCGAACTCAATGCCATTGCTGGCGGCCTGTACTGAGTTGTAACCGACCTTGCGCGAGTAGGCGACGGCATCGAGGAAGTACGGCGAGAGCGTTGGCTCGCCACCGGAGAACTGGACTGACATCTGACGACGCGGCTTGATAGAGATCGCGTTGTCGAGCATCGTCTTGATCTCGTCCCACGTAAGCTCGTGGACGAAGCCGACCTGATTGGCGTCCATGAAACACGGATCGCACATCATGTTGCAGCGATTGGTGAGGTCGATCGTCAGCACCGAGCCGCGGCCATGCTTGATCGTCGACGTGCCGTGGTTGTGCAGCTTGTCATCGTTGTGTGAGCGGATGTCGCGACCGGGGAAGACCTCTTCGAGGTGCCGGAAGAAGTCGACGTCGATGGCCATTACGTCTTCGAAGTGGCCATGGATCGGGCAGTCCTTCACCATGAGGATCTTGCCGTCGCGTTCGATGATCTGCGCCTTGATCTCACCGACCTTCTCATTCAGCAGGACCTCGGTCGGCAGTTTGCCGTCGAGAATCTGCTGCCGAATCTGCGGCACGCAGCGCGGACAAAGTGAGTCCGTTGTACGGGGCCAGCCTAGCGGCGGCTTCTGTTTCTCGTAGGACTTAAGAAGGGGCTTATCGGACCATTTCGGCGTGAACGACGGGTTGGGATTGATGCTGTTGAGCTTGTCGAAAACGTGCCAAGCGCCATTCGCTGCGATAGTGGCGGCCTTCTCTACATACTTAATCGCCTTCGGCATCCATGTATCTCCTCGCCGCGGTACTGCGCTTTGGGGGCGGCGCCAGATTGAAGTTCAGATTTACAGTCCGCTGCGGTGAGCACACCACAACATCGTCATACTAAGCGGCCCCGCCCGTATGCCCAACAATTAAGCACTGAACGGGGGTTACAAACCAGTGAACGGCGATTCAGCCCCGCCGAACGGAAATCCTTGTATGTGGAAGAAAATACGGGTGTTACTCTGGAGCGGAAGCCGCCGAGCCCGCGAAGCCATGCAGCTCTGAAACTACAGATGAGTGGCTAGTTGGCCAACGCTAGTAGTAGTCGATCTCCCGTCGGGTCTCCGTCGAAGGTTGAAAGGCTCCATCCTCACTGTTTCGATACGAGATTGTCTGACGAGTCCAGTTGCCGTGCGTATCGTAGTCGTACGAATAGCGCACCTCGGAGTAAGGCAGTCTAGCGGGTGCAGTGCCATTTTCTGTATCGCCGCCCACCTGCTTTGTCCGTGTAATCTCCTTCTCTTTATCGCCGTGCTCGTTGTAGGTCGCGTCGATCGTTTCTTCTTCATTGAAGATTCGGCGAACAGTTTGCTTTACCTGCCCATCTTTGCCGTAGGTATAGTGCATTGAAGTAGGGCCGGCTTGTCCGCCCATGAGTTTGGTGAGGTGTTCGCGCAATTGTTCGGTCGAAGCGCCGGATTCCTCGAGAATTTTGGAGCGCATTTCTGCAGGAATCAGCGTCTCGGGAGTAGGCAGAACTTGCTTCTCGTCGAGGACGCGCCCCTGCTCATCGTAGGTTCTCAGCGAGCGACTAACGAGTTCACCCTGCGAGTCGCGCGTCTGAACTTCCACGGGACGGTCAAGGTCATCGTAGATCGTGGTCGTCGTTCCACCTCCCGGCAAAGTTGGTGGCGCTTCCACCGCGTCAAACTCCGAGCCGGGAACAAACCCTACATTGGGCCGGTAGTCTGCGGCGCGAGAGATCTGCACCTTCGTCTTCCTGCCCGCTTCGTCATAGCGAAATGCGATTGGGTTATCAGGGCTACCGTTCTTCGTAATGCGAACAAGCTTCGCGTGGTTGTCGTAGGAATAGACGGTCTCTGCTGAGGGTGCGCCTTTATTTCCGGAAATCGTCTTCAGGAGCCGGCCCGAATCATCATAGACATTCCGGTTTACCCACTCGGAACCGTCGGAATTGTAGGAGTGCATTTCAATCTGCCGGCCCTCGAGGTCGTACTCCGTCTTGTATGAATATTTTCGATTCACTCCCGCAGGGGTGTTTGGGGTTTCAGGATCGCTTCTTTCCTCAAGGCAGCTCTTCACCAGACCTCGGAGTCCATAACGTTCCCGTTCCGAAGTTCGAGAGAGCTGAGATCCCATCTTTTTACCTCCGGACTGCGGCTGAGTAGGAAGCTGGGCCTGGAAACTAAAGCTCTGTGTGATGAGAGCCAATGCGAAAGCCGCACATGCTAAGGCGAGCCGCATAGCGCTTGGAATTGTAATGAAACTTTCGAAGCAAGGAAGATGAAATCGTTAGCTACGACACTCTGCCGTTTTGCTCCACCTGTAGGTTACTTGCAGGTTCTAGCACTTCAACTCCGGACGGCGCGCATGCCAATCCGTCTCCTGTTCATAAGCGTGAGCCGCGCGCAGCACGCCGCCCTCCGCCCACGGAGCGCCCGTGATCTGCATCCCAATCGGCAGTCCCGCTCTGGTAAAACCGCACGGAACAGAAATCGTTGGCAGCCCAAGCGCATTAAACGGACGCGTATTGCGCAGCATAATGATCTCTTTGCTGCGCAGATCGTCCATATCTGAGAGAAACTCAAGGATTGTGGGAGGCGGCACCGGAGTCGCAGGAGTAACAAGGACGTCGACCGATTCAAACAACCTCCGGATGTTGCGCCTATGCTCCTCCATCTCGCGCCTGGTCCGGATGTAGTCCACAGCGGCGATCTCCCCGCCCGAGCGGATCCTCCTCAGCGTATCCGGCTGATAAAGCTCGGGATTCTTCTGGATAGTTTCAAAATGGTATGCGTAGGCTTCCGCGCGCAGGACCATCGTGTCACTTGCGATAGGTAATTCCACGTCCCGCACGGTTGCTGCAATCTTCCCGATGTGGGAGATGGCCGTCGCCATGGAGGTTTCAATTTCCGAATCAAGCTGCTCGTAAAAATGGCTTCGCGATATGCCGACCCGTAACGGGGCCGTCTCGAGCAGGGCAGCGCTGAAGTCGTGTGCCGGTGCATCGATGCTTGTGGAATCGCCCGAATCGTACCCGGCAATAGCCTGGAGCATGATGGCAGCATCCGTGACGGTGCGTGTGATCGGACCAACATGATCACACGACCATGAAAGGGGGATCACGCCGCGCGTGCTCACTCGTCCATAGGTGGGCTTCAATCCCACAGTTCCGCAGTATGCAGATGGAAGGCGGATCGACCCGCCCGTGTCGGAGCCCAGCGCGCCGTAGCACATTCCCGAGGCAACAGCAGCCGCCGAACCGGAAGATGAGCCTCCGCTGATGTGCTCGTGCGACCACGGATTTCTTGTCGGGCCGAAGAAGCTGATAATTCCACTTCCGCCATAGGCGAACTCGTGCATGTTTAGCTTGCCTAGTAGCACGGCACCTGCACTCTTCAACCGTCGAACGACTTCGCAATCTTCGTTGGGAACGCGATCCTTGAAAACTCCGCTGGCCGCCGTGGTGCGCACGCCGGCAGTGTCAAATAGATCCTTCAGTGCGATAGGAACACCATGCAGAGGGCCGCGCCAGCGTCCCTTCTGGATTTCCGCTTCTGCCTGACGCGCATCCCGCAGAGCCGACTCGGCAGTCACGGTGATAAAGGCGTTCAGTTTTGGATTGAGTCGCTCGATGCGCTGAAGGCAGAGCTTCGTCAACTCAACGGGCGAGATCTTTCTCTCGCGCAGAAGCTGAGAGATCTCTTCGATCGTCAACCAGCAAGCATCATTGGAGGTATTCGAGCGCAAGGCGGAAATTATATTGAACCTGATCCGCATTCATGTTTTACGGTGGGTCCCGCACATCCCGTTCCGAAGAACCGCGGGTATTACGCTCAGCTTGGGTTTTCTGGTGGAAGCCCCGGCTTCACAGGCTGCGGAAAAATGGGGGCGCCGTAAGGCTGACAGAACCGGCGCCGGTAGGCGGGGTCCCCAGCAAGCGCCGCTGTTGCGATTTGCTGGGGTGCTAAGCGGTGGGGCAGCCGCGTCTGTTGCGGCTGCGTCTCTGCCCAATTGCCCACAGCATAGTTCCGCTCGGAGCTCGCCATTCGGCGATCTCACGACCCACCGGCTACCGCCGCCGGTTCTCTTTGCATTTTTCCTCAGCCTCTTTAGTTCGGGGGCGAGGCTGTTAAGCCTCGTTATCGGAGCCAAAAGTGGGTTGCGCTTTAGCGCTGGGTTTTGTCGAGCGAGCAACCAATTCTAGCTGTATACAAATCGTATGCTGAGTGTACTAGTAATATAGTACAATGAGCCATATTGAGAGCTACGGATGAATGGATCCAGCGCAAGTCGTTTCAGCCGTAGCTCATTGCAACTGCTCGCGCCGCAAGGGCGAGCGCAACCAAAGAACAACCCGTTCCCCACCAGTTTGGAAAGGAGAAAGACAATGAAGTCCACATTGGGAATGTGTTTGCTCGCACTGATGGTAGCCAGCGCGGCCCTAGCGCAGCAGGATCCGACAAAGCCTGTGCTGCGAAAGGGAATCAGCGTACAAATGCCGGTCTCGAACCAGGCGAGAGAAATGCGCGAAGCCGACGAGGAAGACGCAACCGTCATCGCCGTCACTTCTGACGGCAACTTGTTCGTTGGTGTCCAGCCGGTGCAGTTGAGCAGCCTGAGCCAACTCAATGCACCAACTGTGTATGTGAAAGCCGATGCGCGTGTGCCCTATCAAAAGCTCCTGACCGTGCTGGACGCATTGCGCGGCCACTCCGTAATTCTCCTAACCTCATCGCCCTCAAGCGGCCAAAGCTCGCAGATCACATGGCCATACGGTGTGAAGGTGATGCTCGGCGGCCAGTGAGCAGGTTATTAGCCACATTTGCATCCAAATACTCGAAGGGGAGCATAGATTCGTGCTCCCCCGCCCTGCTGCTGGAGCCAAGGTGTTTATCCAAGGGCGACGCTTTGAAGATAAAGCCCGAGCTTCAGCGGAGCGTTTTTGGGGTTGTGTTCGGTATGACTTTTTCATACCATGGCAAAATATGCCGAAGCGCGCGATCAAAAAGACGATTTCTTTGCCCGAAGATCTATTTCGTGAACTCCAGCGGCAGGCAGAAGCGGAACAGAAAACGTTAAGCGGGGTCATCCAGGAAGAGCTCCAAGCTGCCAGGCGCGCTCGTTTGAAACAAGAGTTCCAGGAAATTCAAAGCTACTGGAGCCGAAAGGCGGAAGAACGCGGAATTCTCTCCCAACGTGACCTCGAACGATACCTTCGCAAATGAGGATCGTTTTCGACACGAACATCCTCGTCTCGGCTTTGATCTTTCCAGGTAAGCAGGCTCATTTCGCGCTGAAGCGCATCATCGATGGCGAAGATGAGTTGTTGCTTTCTAAGCCGATCCTCGATGAACTACTCGGTGTTCTCGCTCGAAAGTTCTCCCGAGATCGAGAGGAGCTTTCCCGCTTGGCGCTTTGGCTCGCCGACCTCGCCACGTGGGTGAATCCAACCACCCATATTCGCGAACTTGATGATGAACCCGACAACCGTATCCTCGAATGTGCCGTAACAGGGCAGGCCGCGCAAATCATCACCGGTGATAAGGAACTTCTTAGACTCGGCACCTTCCGAGGAATCGCTGTTGTGACATTGCGCGACTATCTTTCCTAGTGCGTTTGCCGAACAGTCGCCACTCGTTTCCCGATACGCCCGTCTGGCCCTACAACAAATGGCAACGAGAGCGCGTTCCAGTTCTGGTCCGCATCCGGAGGCTCACCTGTTTTGGGCTTCCGCGCGACCCAAGTACGACCATCGTCGCGGGAGATGTCGGTTCCATTCGGACCAACGGCAATCCAACTCTTTGTCTCTTGCTCGTAGGCTAGGGCTGAGCGAAAGCCATGCGGAGGTTTCTCCGCGGCGAGCCAATGAAGACCGCCGTCAAGCGTGAAAGCGGCCGTCCTGGCGTTCTCATCGGGCTTCCTGTAATCACCACCAACCGCCACGCCGATCCGACTTGTGCGAAATGCCAGCGAGAAAATTCCCGAAGTGGAACTGCCGCCCGCGAGAGGTATCGAGACGTTGTACCAGTCGCTCCAGTGAATGCCGCAGCTGTGGGAAAGAGGATCCACATTTCCCGCACAATGGGTCGCTTCGAAGGCGTGCGCCATCTCCTCCGGTGTTCGGTAGAGATCGCGCCTGAGCACGCGCCCACTGCCGCCCGTCCCGATCCAGAGAGTTCCATCCCGCACGACAGCCGAGCTGTTGCTGGCCGCAAAGATACCGTCATTCGGCAGCGGCACGAGGTTCTCGCCGGGTTTTCCGAAACTCACAATGGGAATCCACGTGTCACCGCCGTCATGTGTTACGCGAATGCGAAAAATGAAGTAGCTGCCTTCAACGGGATTGCGCGTGCTTCCATGTGCCGGATCGCCGAAGACGAGTCCGATCTTCGGGGTAACAAAAACGAGAGCATCATAGAAGCCGTCGTTCGGCGCATCAGGATTCGTCCATATCAGCTTCCAGGATTTGCAGCCATCTGTCGTTTTGTACAGACGGGAGAGGTCTCCGGTGCCGGCGGACATCACGATGGCAGTGTTCGCGTCAAAGGCCTGAACCGCGCGAAAATCCAGGGCCTCTCCATCAGCAGGTACCGCGCACGTTTGCCAAGTCTCTCCGCCATTCGCAGTTCGCAGAACCGTGCCGCCAGTTCCGCTCGCCCATGCCACTCCATGACCGACATAGTCGATTCCGCGAAGACCGGCATGGCTGTGCGAATTTTGGATCTGCCATTGGGCGTGTGCCACTGATGCAGTGAGAAGGACGAAAGCAATGGAACGCATTTAGGAAAGTATAGGTACAGTTCAGGCACGATTGCTTGGCTTCGTTTCACTCAGGGGCGAAGGACTACGAGCAGCATTCGGGACATGCGATTCAGTCGCAGTCTTCCTACCTGGAAGGAAGGTCATCGCCAGGATCGGGCTCCCGTTTGGGGCCTGAGCTAAGAACCGTCAGACGCGTTCCCGTCGCTTTGCCGCGACGCTGAGCGAAGAACTCTGCTGCGGTCTGCACCACACCGACTTTCTCCGCGACTGCCGCTGCGATCCACTGGTTCAACGACACACCATCTTCCTTCGCGAGGCGCTCGGCAGCACGCTTGATGGAGAGCGGCAGCCTTAAAGGATAGGTAGCTTTGCTCATTGGGCCACCTCTGTAACCGGTTCGCCGGGTCGGAATTGAAACCGTTTCACTAGAAATCTACACGCAGAGTTTCTCTCGTCCCGCCTGATTCATCAGCTCACGATTTTGTAACCTCCCGCCGAAGTAAGCCGGCATCACAGGACAGACTGGCCGGACCGTCCGAAAAGGGAGAGTACAACCCATGAAGAGTTTCACTGTCACAATTTGTTTCTGCATGCTCACAGCGTTGGGCGCGTTTGCGTATCAAGGCTCCATGCAGCAGCCCGCACAGATGCCGCAATCACCGGGCGCAGCGAGTCAAAACCCGCAGCATCCGGGAGCTACGCCGCCGTACGTGCCACCACAGTCCCAGCCTGGAACTGTGCAGAATCCTCAGGCGCAGGTTCCACAGACGGAGCCTTCACAGGCGCCGCCGATGCGTTCCGGTGCCTCAGCCACAGACGATCAAGTGAATGCGCTGACGTCAGCGTTGAACCTTAGCAGCGATCAGCAAGCGAAGGTCAAGACCATTTTGGACGACCAGCACCAGCAAGCGGTAGGCGTAGTGAACGACACCTCACTGACGCGCGATGCGAAGCTGCAGAAAATTCACCAGCTTCGGCAATCCACGATCGATAAAGTCCGCGCAACGCTCACCAGTGACGAGCAAAAGAGCAAGTTCGACACGATGGTCCAGGCGCAGAATGATCGTATTCGCGAGAGGGAGCAGCAGCAACAACCGCAGCAGAGCAACACTCCTCCACCGAAATAAGGTGAACGACTGTCAATCGAAGTGTTCGTTCTGGTCGGAAGTTCGGATTCGTGCCCATCCTTGCGTGCGCAAGGATGGGACACGAACAGCTACACATTTTCCTGAATAAACCGTGGACTGAGATGAATGTCGAGTTGCACTAGCGGTGAATCGCCACTGCCCTGAAGCTGTGAATCTCACCGGCCTTGATGACAAAAATGTCACCGGCACCACCTTCGAAAGCCTGGCCATTCACCGTCCATACTCCGCGACCTTCGCGGATGAACTGGATCTCGTCGTAAGGATGACGATGCGGACCTGGTCCGGAACCTGGATTCCCGTGGAACAGGAACACTGAAACCGCTGTGTCACCCTGCTCAGATCCTACAAACTGGTGTGAACTTCCGACAAAAGGCAGCTCGTTTTGGCGCACGTGGTGCATTCCTGTTTGTCCTCCGCCTCGATTGGATGAACGTCGCCGGGCTTACGCCCCAAAATCGGAAAATCGTCAGCGTGCGGCTACTCTCATTTGTGGTGTCCGGCAGGTGCTCTAGGGTGCAACTCGGGCTAGAACGGATTCTTCCAACCAGAAGAATCGTTGGAGTACACCGGATGCATCGGCCTACCGTTCTGCGCACTTTATTACTGCTGGCGACTCTCCTTATTGGAGCGGCCCTGTTTTTCTCCGGCTGCGGCGGAACTTCCTCCGGAGGCTCTTCGAGTGATAAAGGAGGAACTTCGGGCACTCCGCCTGGGGGTTCGGGATCGCCGCCTGCTCCGCCGTCCGGGCCGGGTTCCACTGCGGGACCGGGCGCGTCAGTCAGCATTCTGACTCATCATTATGACGTCGCGCGGACGGGCGCAAATTCGAGCGAAACCCTGTTGACGCCGGCAAACGTCAATTCGAACCAATTTGGAAAATTGTTTTCATTTCCCGTGGACGGACAGATGTACGCTCAGCCACTCTACGTCCCAGAAGTATCGATTCCCGGAAAGGGAATTCACAACGTGGTCTATGCTGCCACCGAGCATGACAGCGTGTATGCCTTCGACGCCGATGGAGCGACAACGAGCCCTCTATGGCAGCGCAGCTTCATCAATCCCGGTGCAGGAATCACTGCAGTTTCGGATGACGATTTCCCGCAGCCCTATGAAGACATCGCTCCCGAAATTGGAATCACCAGTACGCCGGTCATCGACCCCTCAAGCGGCACTCTGTACTTGGTTGCGAAGACAAAAGAGAATGGCAACTTCTTCCAGCGACTGCATGCTCTCGACATCGCCAGCGGCGCGGAAAAGTTCGGCGGCCCTGTCACGATTCAAGCGTCGGTTGCTGGCGCCGGCGTGAGGAATGACGGAAATGGGAATGTCGTTTTTGATCCGCTCATCAATCTACAGCGTTCCGGGTTGCTCCTGGCCGGAGGCACCGTGTATGCCGCGTTCGCGTCCCACGGCGATTTCGATCCTTTTAACGGCTGGATTCTCGGATATGACGCTCATACTTTGAAGCAAGTGGTCGCGTATGCTCCCGACGCCGACGGATCAGGCGGCAGCGTATGGCAGTCTGGCGGCGGCCCAGCAGCAGATGCCGCCGGCAACATCTACGTGGCGGTCGCGAACGGCGACTTCGACGTCCCCGGTGGCGGACGCGACTACGGAGATAGCGCTCTGAAGCTGCGGCCAGCCGGAGGCACGTTCAACGTCCTCGATTACTTCACGCCCTTCGATCAACAAACACTCGCCGATTTGGATCACGACCTCGGATCGGGTGGAGTCGTGCTGCTGCCGGATCAGCCCGGCAATCCGAGTCATCTGCTGCTGGCCAGCAACAAAGAGGGAAAGTTGTATGTCATCAATCGTGACAACATGGGCCGTTTCAATGCAGCTAACGACAACCAGATCCCGCAAACCCTTCAACTCGCCGGTGGAATTTTCAGCACGCCGGCCGTCTGGCAAAACAAAGTGTACGTAAGCGCGGTGCATGACAGTCTGAAGTCGTACACCGTCAACGCCGGGCAGTTAACGCTCGCTTCCGACACCGGGCAGGTGCTCGGATATCCCGGCAGCACGCCGGTTGTTTCCGCAAATGGGAGTTCGAACGGCATCGTATGGACGCTGCAGGTCGATCACCAGCTCAGCGATGCGGCCGTACTGCACGCCTACGATGCCAATGATCTCTCCGGGGAACTCTACAACAGCATGCAGGCGGGAGACCGCGACACGGCCGGCGCGTCGGTGAAATTCACGGTCCCAGTCGTCGCGAACGGGAAAGTTTATGTCGGCGGAGGCGACCAGTTCACCGTCTTCGGATTGCTGGGAAAGTAAAAACAGACATCCGGCTATGGGCGCGACAACGGGCAGTACCAACGGAAGACACGGATCGCACCCGGAGGTACTCAGCAAGCATCCGTGTTGTGGTTGCTGAGGTGGTCGCACGAGGTTAGGCATTACGCGGACATCGATGGTGATCGTGGCTCCGTCTCCGTGGCTCGCGTTGCTTCAGCGGACAGGAAACAAACTGGAGGCACACAGTCACAATCTGTGACAACAAATTCCCTGCTTTTTCCCTGATCCAGGCTGAGGATTCCCAGGTTGCACACCACAGTCGCTTGAGAACAGGCGAGTTAACTCTCGAATTCCCTAAATTCCCTGCAGCGTTTGAGGTGACCCCATCGAGTGAGACAGCGAGGAAATTCCCTGGTTGCCGTTCGCTGAGATTTGCTCGACGAACGAAGGTTTTGGTTGCA
>Ga0134125_10009448_pt1 | contig 10977 bp, 9 predicted proteins | sample KB31751_FD_96464 | JGI IMG/M metagenome (GOLD analysis project Ga0134125, IMG submission 96464) | Terrestrial soil microbial communities with excess Nitrogen fertilizer from Kellogg Biological Station, Michigan, USA - KB3-175-1 | ecosystem: Environmental > Terrestrial > Soil > Unclassified ...
CACCGATATGTTGCTGGACCCACGCCAGGCGGCCAGTGAGCGATCGGACTGCATCCGCGTCATCCGGCAAAACGGCGAGCACTTACTGACGCTCATCAACGACATCCTCGACCTCTCCAAAGTGGAAGCCGGGAAACTGGAACTCGAGCGGGTTGCATGCGACGTTCGTCAGACCGTCAGCGATGTCGCCTCGCTCGTGCGGGTTCGTGCCATCGAGAAGCAAATCGCCTTCGAGGTTATCTTCAACGGTCCGATTCCCCAGACGATCCACACCGATCCCACGCGGCTGCGGCAGATCCTCATCAACGTCGTCGGCAACGCCATCAAATTCACGCCAGCGGGAAACGTGATGCTCGTCATCAGTCTTGATACCAACGAAACGGCTCTCAAATTCGAGGTCGTAGATACCGGGATCGGCATGACCCCCGAGCAGATCGCGCAGCTCTTCCGACCGTTTGCGCAGGCGGATAACTCGATCACTAGAAAGTTCGGCGGTACGGGCCTGGGACTGACGATCTGTAAGCGACTGTCCCATATGCTCGGGGGAGACATCAGCGTGACCAGCACGCCGGGTGCGGGCAGCCGATTTCTGCTGAGCATCCAGACCGGAGATTTGCGCGGCGTGCGGATGGTCACGGGCCCCGGCGAGTCCTCCGCGCACGATCTGCCCCCTAACTCCCAGCCTGTGGATATCCGTCTGCATGGCCGAGTACTTCTCGCAGAGGATGGCGTACACAACCAGCGGGTGCTTTGCTTTTACCTGACCACGGCTGGCGCCCAGGTATCGGTTGCCGACAACGGCCGACGCGCCTGTGAGATGGCGCTGGCCGCTCTTCGCGACGGCGAGCCGTTCGACCTGATCCTGATGGACATGCAGATGCCGGAGCTCGACGGATACAGCGCTGCGTCCTCGCTCCGCCGCGACGGGTACGTCGGACCAATTGTTGCCCTTACCGCCCACGCAATGGCGCCCGACCGTGTCAAATGCATCCAGAGCGGCTGCACCGATTACTTAACCAAGCCGATTGATCGGTCGCTGCTCCTCACCACCGTCGCACGCTATCTTCCGGCTGAAAGCGGAGCCGCCGCGACGGCCGATGTCGAGAGTGATCTGGGGATTGAGGAAGATCAGGCGGTGATACAGGGATTTCTGCCCGCATTTGTTTCCGATCTGCCGGCGCAGGTGGACGCGCTACGAGCCAATTTAGAGGCTGGAGATCTCAAACGTCTACGCTCCTTCTGCCACCAGCTCAAAGGGACGTGCGGCATGTTCGGGTATGCCGAGATCTCGGACTCTGCCGAAAAGCTCGAATCGCAACTGGACGCGGGAGTGGTCATTGAACGCATCAAGGCAGAGCTTCAAGAGCTGATCGAGGTAATCAGAGGGGTTAAGGGTTACGACCGCACAAAAGAGGCGGCAAGCACGAGCAACGGGGGTGTCTCATGAGCTTGGTCCTGATCGTGGACGACATGGCGGTCATTCGCGAGTTACTTAACGCCACCCTGAGGAATGCCGGGTACGAAACCGTTTGCGCTGTCGACGGGCATGAGGCGCTTGCAGCCGTCAAAGCGCGCGTTCCGGACCTGATTTTGCTGGACGTAACCATGCCGGCCATGAGCGGAATCGCGGTCCTGGAGGCGCTGCGCGGTTCCCCGGCGACTGCCAAGATTCCGGTCATCATGCTGACTGGATCGGGCGAGAAACAGCACGTGATCAACGCCGCTAAATGGGGTGTGCACGACTACGTGCTCAAGTCGCAGTTTGCTCTGCGGGAATTGCTGTTGCGTGTTCGGAAGTATTGCGCGGGTCCAGCTCGGTCCGAGCCAATTGATCAAACCGTCCCCCCATCGCCGACACTGCAGCCGCCGCAGGCGGAGACCGTCTCCGTAAAACCGGTAGAAATCAAACCAATAGAGCGGCAATCGCCTCAGGCGCTGCCCGAGCCGCACTCCCAGAGACTGACTCGGGAGCAGACACTGGAGCGGATCGAACGCTACACCGAGTCCAAGACACTTGCGGGCGTGGTGGCCGAAATCATCGCTCTGACCAACTCCCCTCGTACTGGACTGGCCGAACTGGTTGACTTGATCAAGCGCGATGCATTGATGTGTGCACGTGTCATCCAAGTCGCCAATACGGCCGCATTTGCGACCAACAAGCCTCGGGTGAGCACGATCGAAGACGCCGTCCGAAACGTGGGGCTCTCGAACGTGCGGCACATCGCTACCTCGGTGGGCTTCTTCGATACATTTCCACCAGACGCCGCCGACGGATTCAACCTGATCCGTTGCTGGCAACACTCATTTGCGGTAGCCGCGATCATGGATCGACTCTTGGCCGGCTCGCCGGCAATTCAGCCAGGTGTGGCTCACCTCGTGGGCTTGTGCCATGACCTGGGCGAAATCGTGCTGCGGCAGTGTTTCGGAGAAATGTACGCCGACGTTGTAGACGCCTCTGCCCAATCCACCACGCCTTTGGACCAATTAATCGCCCGAACATTTGGTATGGCGCGTCACGAGCTTTGCGAGCGGGTGCTCTCAAGCCTGGGACTGCCACCCACAATCACCGCACCCATCTGCGAGCATGCGGAACCCTTGCAAATCCGGGGTACTCCCAGCATTCTCGCCCAGGCGCTCAAGATTGCGGATGCCTATGCCCACGGGTTGATGCTCGCGTCATCTCCCCACGCCGCCGTGGCACCGATCACCGTCGCCGACTTCCGAAGCGTCAGCGCTACGCCGCTGCAGATCGATGGAGAATCCCTTCGATCGGAAGTGCTGAGCAACACGAGTCTGTTAGCACGCCTCTCGCGAGAAGACGAGTCGCGGCTTGCCCGACCCTATTTCCCGCGACGAAACGTCAAGATCTATTACGCCAGACACCCCGGATTCTCTGCGTTTGACCCGCTGGAAACAGCGATAAACTCACTTTCGAGTGCCGTGGCAAAACAGCAAATGCCAGGCAATGCATCGGAATTGGAAGCGTTTGACGCGGTTATGGTGGCCGCATCCCGTCCCGGGATCAACCCTTTTCCGCTCGACTTCGTCGCGACGATAACTCAACGGCCCAACCGTCCGCTCCCGGTTGTATACCTTTGCGGCAACCTTGAACCCGCGGCATCGCCGGTCGCAGGCCACGTGCGGCTCATGAGCTACCCCATGACACTGGCCCAAATGAACCAGCTAATTGATGCAATGAGGACGGATCTACGCCGGGCCGCATAGCTGTAACTGCTACGGCTGCTCGGTTCTGGTTGTACAGGCTTCTGTTGGCCTGCCGCTCGTGAACGAGGTGCAGGAGGTATTGACGAACGCGGCTCGCCGTCCGGCCTTGGTCAGAAGACGCATGAAAATCCAGAAAACATGTCACTGCGCGCGTGTAGGCCTCTTGGGTGTTCCGGGAAAACATCCGCAGCTGAAGATCCTGGACGAAGCACTCATCTGATTCGCTCGATTTCATGTTGCCTCGCGATGCTCACGAGGTGACATGGTCTCAGATCGCGAGTCGTGCGGCGGGGACATGAATCGCTTTCGTCAATTCTGAGCGGACTCGAACTCCGCGTCGCCCACGCCTCATTTGAGAAACGTCCGTGACAGCCCGGCTTGATCGCGGCCAAGGTGATATCGGACGCCTGCGATTGCGGTACACGACTTGAAAATCAGGCGAGTTGAACATGCCACGCGGGAAGACCGGTACCGATCGTCGGGGGTTATCTGTGGAAACGCACCCGCAAAGCGCTCACCGCCTCAACCAGATCGACATGCCGCACGAGGTCGCGGTGGACAGTGTCGCCGAGCTGCCGCGACAGGCGTGACTGATCTTGGTCATCGCGCTCGACCCAGAGGCCCTCGATCCGTATCTAGGGCGAGCCCGGCCGGCAGGTGGCGCGAAACCCTGGCGGGGCCAACACCCGGAGCGCGCCGGGCCAAGAGCGGAAGCGCAAGGGCAACGAGAGGCGGCACAGCTCGCCGTCCACTACGACCCTCGCGCGTCCGCTCCTCGCCTCGATGGAGAATTCGGCAACCGTCTTTTCCTCAAAGTCCTTCGCGTGCTGCAGCCGGCCGAAAAACGCCTTTATCGCCAGTTCGAGTAAGCCGAGGCGGCCGGAACCTGTGGCGAAGTACAGCAGCCCAATTGCCCAATTACGCGAACATGTACCGAATTCTCACTCCGTGGCGCCCCTACCGCGGTCTGCTCTGTTTTTACTTGCTCTTGGATCGCCAAGTCCGCCAAGGGCTGCTTGAACCAGTTGTCGGCGTCGAGGGCGGTTCTTGCCGAAGGGATGAAGGATCGAGTCGCGTTTCGTGTCCCCTTACCTTTTGGGGGGCGGGTACGGTAGAGTATCTCCGATGGAGAAGGTGCCTCTGCGCGCGGGACAGTCGCCGTGCGATGTTTCGTAACGCGCCGGGTAACGTCAAGCTACGAGGTGTAGCTATGGCTCTCCATCAAGACAGGAAGATTGCCCCGGTCGCGGTCGAATCGATCATCTGCACCGAGGAACTAGATTCACGCCCATCGCGTCCTCCGGACCATCAAACCGAAAACCGGGCACTGGTGGCGCTGGCCCAGGCGCTTGCCGATTCGCCGCGAACCATTCTGCAGACATTGGCCGACACGATCCTGTCCGTATTCAGGGCCGACTCAGCGGGCGTCAGTCTGCTGACGAGTGATGAAGAGAGATTCTATTGGCCTGCTATCGCGGGTGCATGGAAACCGCACATCGGCGGCGGCACGCCCCGTGATTTCGGTCCTTGCGGGGACGTGCTCGACCGCAACTGCACCCTAATGATGAAGCACGTCGAGCGGCGTTACGACTACCTTCAAACGGTGACGCCTTTGATCGAAGAGTGCCTGCTGGTTCCGTTTTACGTCGCGGGAAAAGCAGTGGGCACGATCTGGGCCATCGCCCACGATCAGCGCCGCAGGTTCGACGCCGAGGATAGGCGGCAACTTGCCAGCCTGGGCCGGTTCGCCTCATCCGCGTACCAGGTCGTGGAATCGTTAAAGCTTTCTGAGAAGCAAGTCGACGCGGTGCGCGAGAGTGAGGAGCGCTTCCACACCCTCGCGGATCACATGTCCCAGTTAGCATGGATGGCCGACGCGAAGGGCTGGATTTACTGGTACAACCGGCGCTGGTTCGACTACACCGGCGCCACCCTCGACGAAATGCAGGGCTGGGGCTGGAAGAAATTCCATCACCCCGATCACATCGATCGCGTGGTCGCGCGCATCCAGCACTCCTGGGACACCGGCGAGTTCTGGGAAGATACCTTCCCGCTGCGCAGCAAAGACGGCGAGTACCGTTGGTTCCTCTCCCGCGCCATGCCGATCCGTGATGCGACTGGCAATATCCTGCGATGGTTCGGCACCAACACCGACGTGACCAACCAGCGGGCGACCGAAGAGGCTCTGGACGTGGCCCGCGAAGCCGCAGAGGCCGCGAATCGGGCAAAGGACCGGTTCCTCGCCGTACTTAGTCATGAGCTGCGCACTCCGCTCGCTCCCGTGCTGATGGCGGTCGCGGCGATGGACATGAATTCTGACCTCGCGCCCACCGTTCGAAACGACGTTGCGATGATCCGGAGGAACGTCGAACTGGAAGCCAGGCTGATCGACGACCTCCTGGACTTGAGCCGCGTCACCGCCGGAAAGTTGCGCTTGAACTTGGAACCGGTCGAGGTGAACTCCGCGGTGCGCGACGTCTGCGAGACCTGCCGGCCGTTCATCCAGGAAAAGGGCATACACCTGCACTGTGACTTGCCCGGCCAAGCCTATCATGTGGAGGCGGACCCGACACGCCTGCAGCAAGTCCTTTGGAACCTCGTGAAAAATGCTGCGAAGTTCACCCCCGGGCGCGGCGATATCTACGTCAGCGTTTCGGCCGTGGCTGGCGATCGGGTACGGATACAAGTGCGCGATACCGGCATCGGCATCGCGCCCGAAGTCCTGCCGAAAATCTTCGAGGCCTTCGAACAAGGCGATGACAACGTCACGCGGGAATTCGGCGGCATGGGATTGGGATTGGCGATTTCCAAGGCGCTGGTCGAAATACATGGCGGAACCATCCGCGCCGAAAGTGGCGGAAAGCAGCGCGGGTCCACCTTCACGGTCGAATTACCCTCGATATCAACGAAGGACGACGCGCACGCGACCCCGGCCGGGCGCAACGCCGGCAACGGTGACCTGCGGGTTCTGGTCGTGGAGGACGACGCGGACACCGCCCGCATGCTGAGCAGGCTGCTGGGTGCATCCGGTCACAACGTCAAGACGGCTGACAGTGCCGCCGCCGCGCTGGAATTGGCGGGCGTGGCGAATAACAGCGGGGAGCCGTTTGACGTTCTGGTTAGCGACATCGGCCTGCCCGATAAGACCGGATACGAATTGATGGAAGCGATCAAGGCCCACTACTCGATGAAGGGCATCGCCATGAGCGGCTACGGCATGGACGAGGACGTGCGCAAGAGCCGCGAAGCCGGGTTCAGCGACCACATCGTCAAACCCCCGAATTTCGTTGAACTGGAGCAGATGATCCGGCGCGTTGCGGAGCAGGGTCACTGATGGATGGTCACCGGGCCAAAGGCAGCCGACACGAAGGCCGATCAAACAGCGTTTCCCGCCGCGAGGGACGACAAGGGAGCTTACGAGAACACCGCCCATCGAACATGGAACGGGCAGGTAATCCGCATTCCTTCGACGTTCGCGAGGTACGGAATGGGCCGCGATGACATCCGGGTCAGATTAAAAATCGCCGGCATGGCTCAGCCGCTCCGCGCGCAACTGCCGCGTCAACTCATCCAAAAGCTCCAATCGGTCAGAGGCCAATTGGCCTGCCGCTTGCCGGATCGGCACCCCCGATCCGGGGAGCACCAGGTCCGGCGCCAGCTCAGCAAGTGGAATGGCCACAAAGGACCGCTTGAGGATGTTTGGATCGGGCAGCGTCAGCTCGGCGGTTGCCAACACGCGCTGGTCGTACAAGATCAGATCGAGGTCGATCGTTCGCGCGGCGTATTTGTCCTGAGTGCGACGGCGACCCAACGCGGCTTCGATCGGCCGGAGCACTCCCCATTTCAGCTCGGCCGGCGGGAGTTCGGTCTCGATGGACACCACTCCGTTATAGAAGAGCGGTTGGTCGGGATGTCGGATCGCCGGATCTCGATAGAACGTCGAAATCGCGGTCAGCCGCACGGACTTGGCCAGCAGGCGAAGGGCCTGGCGGATGTTTTTCGCCGGCTCAATGTTCGACCCGATTGCAACGAATGCTTGTGCCATGGGCGCTCAAGCCCGCTTGCGAACGATCTCGACGCCGACGCTGCGCGCGAACCGGAGTGCCCCCGGCTTTTCCACGGTGACCTGCACCTCTTGCACGCCGGCCTGTTCCAAACAGAGCTCAGCGATCCGATCGGCAAGCGTTTCAACCAGGTGGAAGTGAGATTCCTCTACCAGCACGATGATACGCTTCTTGACCGCCCGGTAATCGACCGCGTCCTCAAAACGGTCGGTGGCAGCGGCCGGGCGCAGGTCCGCCCAGAGGACGAGATTGATCAGGACATCCTGCTTTTCGCGGCGCTCCTCCGGGCTCACGCCCAGGATGCAACGGAGCAGCAGATCTTTAATGAGGATGCGGTCCATCGCTGTACTCGTGGAGGTGCCGCCCCCCGTCCACGTAGATCACTTCGCCGGTGATGAAATTGCTCTTGACGAGGAACACGATTGCATCGGAAATATCCTGCGGGCCGCCGTGCCGTTGCAGCGGCACCGTGTGCACCATGCTCTGCAGGTATTTTTCATCCTTCCCGGGCGGGGGCAGGATCAGTCCCGGCGCTACGGCGTTAACCGTGATGGCCGGGGCGAACTCCAACGCCATCATCCGCGTCATCGCCTCCAGCACGTGCTTGCTCAAGATGTAGCCCACGTGCGTCCAATCGTAGCCTTTGATTCTGGAGTCATGCAGATTGACGATCTTGCCGTGACCGACCCGTTGGGAAAAGGTACGGCTGAGCACGAACGGCACCCACGCGTTGACCTCCATGTTCGCCGACAGCCCGGGCCAGGTCAGATTGGCCAGCGTCTCCGGAGGGAACATCGAGGCGTTGTTAATGAGGATGTCCAGCCCACCCGCCGCCTGCTGCGCGCGCTCGATTAGCGTTTGGTACTCGTCCGGTCGGCGGAAATCGGCCTGAACCGTCCAGGCCTTCACGCCCATTTGCTCCAACTCCCGTGCAAGCTGAGCCGCTTCTGCATCGGAGCGGTTAAAGTGAACCATGACATTGATTCGCTCACGCGCCAGTGCCAGGGCCGTCTCCCGTCCGATGCGCTTGGCGCCACCGGTGATAAGGGCTGTTTTGCCTTGGGGCGATTCCGCGGGCATTTGCCGTTTCCGAAGTTGATTAAAACCCCTCTGCGGCTACGGGAGGCCATCACGGCGGCTCCTCCAATTGCGCCGGTGCAAGTCACGTGCCGCAGCCGAATACGCTGTGGCCGCTCGCCCTCCGCGGCGGGTTCCGAGTGATGCTAGCGTAACCGGCCTTCAGATCCTCGAGCGACGTGAGGATGTATGACGCTAAAACGGACCTATTCGACGATCCCCACGCTCTGACTTTCCGTGGGCAGGATGTCGCGCCAGGCGGAAATCACCTCTCGATACGCTTCCGCAACCGGCCGGGGCTTGCGGTCCAGGTCAAACAGGCCGCAGTCATTCACGCGGCCGTTCTTCTCCCGCAAAGCGGTGTCCCAGTCGATCTGATCGGTCAGGCTGTACCACGTAAACCCCATGATGGGCACGCCATCCAGCTTCAACCGATGCATGTTGGCCCACTCCTTGTGCAGCCAGGCGGGCGCGGCCTGCGAGTCCATCAGGTTGGTTTCCGTGTGCATGATGGGCAGCCGGTAGCGCGAGAAGTATTGGTGGGTAATCACGTAATAGCCGAAGATCTCACCGGAGGGGACGACGCGATCATCCGGATACACCCGGTGCTCATTCGTGACGTAGTAGTCGGTTCCCATGATGCATCGCCCCTTCACGTGATTGACATGGAACCAGTCGTACTGCTCCGGGGTCATCCCGTTGGCCAGTAGATAACGATACATCACGACGTTGATGGGGTGCCCGTAGGTCAGGTCCAGGGAGAGAAACCGTCGCTGGTTGTAAAACTCGGCCCGCTCCATGCACTCTGGCTTTTCCACATGGAAATACTCTGAGGATTCGCTCTGGATGAACGTCGCGTCAGGCTGCACCTGGAGGATCGCCCGCATGGCCATCACGTTGGCTTTGCAGAGATTGTGCATCGCCGTCACGAACCCGCGGTCGCTGGCTTCCTGCTCGTTCCACCATCCCAGCAGGCCGGAGAAGGTGGCGGTCACAAAAATCTCATTGACTGGCGTATAGAGCTTCACCCATGGAAATCGGGTGGCGAAGGCCTGAGCGTATTCTGCAAACAGGGGTGGCCAGTCCGGGTTGTTAAAGCCGCCGATCCAGTCCGGCACACCAAAGTGACACAGGTCGGCGATGGGGATGATCTGCATCTGCTTCAAGGAATTGAACATAGTGTCCGCGATTTCCCAGTCGTACTTTCCCGGGCCGACGTGTGCCTTGTACAAGGGCGGTCCGTACCGCAGGTATTCCAAGCCCAGGCTTTTGACCAATTCGAAATCGTCACGCCAGCGCCGGTAATGCCCGCATTCCTCCATTTCGTCGCGCCGGATCCGCTGGCCCTGCCATTGAATGGTGGGATAACTGTTCTCGATTCCGGTGGCGAACATGAAGGGCCTGACCATACAGATCACCGATATGACGATTGGGCCGGCGCGACGAATGTGGGCGTCTGCGGCGCAGGCCGGACCTCATTGCGTGCGTCTACCTCACTGTTCCCCGTGATTAGCCCGCGCGGATCGATTGCGCGTGATGTAATTCCACGCCCATGAATCAGGATCAACAGCCGATGTTCAAACGGTTCGACGTGGAGCAAATGGATGAATAACCATGTGAGCCAGCCGAACCAGCCGTCGAATCGCAACTTCTTCAAATCCACGACGGCGATCCCACGGCCACTCGTCGACACAGCCCCACGATCCTTGAAGCGGAACGGCGGCAGGGAACGGCCGTCGAGGCGCCCTCGGATCAACGCGGCGGTATATCGGCCCTGCTGAATTGCGACCGGAGACAGTGCCGGCAGCGGCCGTCCGTGCGGGTCGCCGCAGTGGGCCAAATCGCCGATCTCCAGAATCTCCGGCTGGCCCTTAATCGTGAGGTCCGGCTCAACGAAACCCATAAGTCGCCGTCCAAAAGGACTGTGACTCTCAGCTCGCGCATCGCGTCAGCCGTTGCGTTCGTGCCAGTCATCAGGCGACAACCGACAATCCTGCGGCTGTGCCGCTATGCGGTTACGACTTCCGCTGACGCTTCTTCTGGCCACGGACCATCCTGTCGAGCGCGAGAATCGAATGTTCGTATGCCGCGCCGGCGCGCATCTCGGCGGCCACCCAGATTGCTTCAATGATTTCCTTGGGCGTCGCTCCCGACTTCATGGCTGCATTCGTTTGATTGCGAATGCAGTACGGACACTGCGTCACATGGGCGACGGCGACGGCGATCAGGTGCTTCATCTTCGTCGGAATTGCTCCTTTCGCAAAGACGGTCCGGCTGAACGCATTGAACGCCTTGGAGGGCTTTGGAACCAAGCTCTTGCGACGATCGGCGAGTTGCTTCGTGACCGGCCGGTATAACGCCGCCGCCTGCCGCTCGTGCTGGATTCTTTCGGCGTATTCTAGCTCTTCCGAATCCTCCACCCCGTAAGCTCGCTCTTCGGCCTTCTGTTCGGCCAGTTCCTCGTTTTCGATGTCCCAAACGTCAGCCGGTTTTCTTTTTGCCATTGATACCTCCTTGAACTTCGGCCGGCTGCTGGCGTTCCGCTCCGGACTGAAAACACGCCCGCACGCACAATGCCGGTAACGCTCGAAGTGGCACTCGCATTGTACGC